>Ga0116231_10007365_pt1 | contig 20224 bp, 12 predicted proteins | sample S1TSphgellanicum_2_FD_89695 | JGI IMG/M metagenome (GOLD analysis project Ga0116231, IMG submission 89695) | Host-associated microbial communities from peat moss isolated from Minnesota, USA - S1T2_Fd - Sphagnum magellanicum MG | ecosystem: Host-associated > Plants > Peat moss > Unclassified...
AAAAAAGTAATTATAGAAATACTATACTTGTGACTACAATTTTTGGGGACTTAGTGTGCTTATGCCCAAAATTAATTATCACTTAATACTATTGTGCTAGTATGAAATCAATATAATAAATATTTAAGCTTCTATTCAATGGCATGTTGTTTGTTAAAGTTGGGTCATGAAGAACTAAATCAAATTATGTAAGAACATGTTTAGCAACAATAGTCAAATGCCATGTATAATATATTTGGGATGAAACATTCCAATAAAATAATGAAAAACTCTTTTAGGTCTGCAAAATGTGTAGTTAGATGGTGCTTGCAAGGGCACCTTTAAAAGGAAATGATTATCATTCATTGGCTAGCCATAATGATTGGTCCCAAGTGGTGAGATTTAAATACACTTTCACTTTATGTAGTCCAATTTTTTTATGTTTTCAAGTGGGGTGGGAGAGTTTTTAATATTGCATGTTGGATGTGGTAATTACTTATAAATGCTCAAATTATGGGTGTTGCTAGAGAAACTCTAAGAGGCATTAGCTACAACACACACATTTGAATCATTCCATGTGCAATAGGAGGAACAACACTAGTTCATTTCACACATGTTGCAATCACATGTCTTCACTAGGTGTCATCTCTCTAATTAGATTACACCTTCCCCAATATGCAACCATTAATTAACAAAACCTTATAGCTAGAACAAGAAGAAATCCTTAGTCTCTTTGAACTCAACAAGCGAAAACAAGAACTATGAGTGCTTTGCAATCTTAGGCTTGTGATTGAGGGGAGCTAGCTAGATCAAGGTCCACCATAGTTCTCTCCTTGATTGTAGTTGTGTGATTGTAACAAGTCTTATAACATCCACTTGCAATTCTCAAAATAGTTACCGTGACATCCCTACAAGATATCCTAACCCACTGCAAATGCAAGAGAATACAAAGTAGAAGAGAAAAAGCCAACTATATTTGATGTCAATCATGGTTGGTGAGAGAAGTGTGCACATTTGTAATCAAAGAAATATCCACTGATTCATGTATGCACTTGGAAGAATCACATCAACTAATTGTTGAGCTTGATGATACAAAACAAATTTTGGGTTCATTAGGACATCTTAGTGTAAAGAAATTAGGGTTTGATTGGAGATACTAATCTCCTTCAATCTCTCAGAGTCCCAGCCCTCTAGCAAGGATCGCCATTTTAAACACTATCACGTTGCACCCACTGATCATTGATTCATCAGGCTACATGTTTATTGTTTTTGTCCTTAATTTTTTTGAGTTAATCAGGTTTAAAGGAATTGAGAGCTGACCCAATAATAAATAAGATCATAGAAAATTAAGATCTGACAATAGAGCAACAAACAGGAAAGAGAGGAAACCCAACTCCTCAATGACACAAGAAACAAAAACAGAAAACAAAACAAATTTGGAGCAGTTTGAACCACAATGGTAGTCATATGAATGTTTAGAGATACTCAACAGCAAAGTTTGTCATGGGTATTGACAAACTATCATAATATCCTCACTGACTTCATAAATTCTCAAGGTCACAGAGGCTAATGTCATACACTAATGTAGTGAGATTTTGTGACACAAATTGCAAGTTCACAATATTCACAAAGCTTGGTTTTCAGTCTGTGTTCAAGCAAGGCCCCTGATATTTGCATGAGATAATAACTAAACCATCCTCTTCATCTCTGAAAGCTAGAAAGACAAATACCTCAATCAAATAGCTATGCCAGTAGAGAAGGATTTGATCCCACAGCTGCCTTGGTTGTTCCTGCAGATTTGACAAAATCCTAGAGACTTCAACTCAATCAACTTTCTTAGACTTTCAAGGTCTTTTTTTTTTCATTTAACAGAAAGGAAATCAAACCTCTAGATCTCATGAAACATTTCAGCCACTTGCAATGGATTCTACACATCCATGCATATATATATACAGACTATATTCTAACACATCAAATGCATTTGCAATCCTTGTGATTCCTAGCTTTGGTTGCAGATATGTAGTATAGGAGGTTTGTACAAAACCCCCCTGCTTGTAAGAATTGGAAACAAATCCAAATTAGCAGCAAAGTTTTCCTTCCTTTTTGTGAAAACCACAACACTGGTACTCCAAATGTGCATATGGCCCATGTCCACAAACAACACACAAATTAACTTACTCAAATTCATCTGAGATGAGAATGGGTCATGATCTTGTTTGAAGACTAGTTATTATGGATCCATTGTTTTCCACATGCTCACAACTAGACATCCCGATCGAGACATTGTTAGTTGCAACTTTGCAACTCAATTTGGCTCTAAAGCTCCAATTGGAATGAAATGAGCAAATCTTGAGTGTTTTAAACAATGTTTAGTTAGTGGGTTAGAGAATCCAAATTTTCGGTGCCCACCATTTTTCATATTCTTTTAACTAACATTTTCACATCAACATGAAGAGTGTCATCTCACAATCTCAACGACCCACCCTCCTAACCCAAAGTGAAAGAACCATAGCCTAGTGTATAGTCCTTGTGGCAAGGATACTAATTGTTTGCAAGCTATTTATGTCCCTTGTAAAGGGCATTGCAAATTCAAATTCCCTACTAGGGCATGTTAGATGTTAACCCATTGTTACCAACTATGGGTCTTTTTAAAAAAAACCAAGAATTGACACTATCTAGAACTAAGTTCTAATCTCTAAGTATTTTTCATAATGGGCTTATGTATTTATAATTAGTCATTTATTTATTTTTTTGACCAAAGGTGGTGATGGTGGGTTTTTTTTTTTTAAAAATTTAAATTTAATTATTATTTTATTATTTTAAAATTTTCCCTTGGTGCTTAATCAACAATGGTAACTTGAGTTGAGAGTACATGTAAATACTAAAAAGTAGTCATGTGTGTAATTTATGCATCTAGGACATGGTGGTTAAAATTAATAAAGGAGGAAAAAATGAATATGACCAGGCCAAGTACTAATCCCTAAGTATTTTTTGTAATGGGCTTATATTGAATTTATACTTAGTCATTTACTTTACTTTTTTCAGACCCCTTGAAGTGGTTTTTTTTGTAGGTGCTTAATCAACAACCACCCTTGATTGAGCTGAGTACATGCAAATATTGAAAAGTAGTCATGTTTCTAATGTATGCAGCATTTCTCATCTTTTGCACAAATTTTTGCATTGTGGTGACAAAATAAAGTTGGGAAAAAAGGTGTAATTTTTTTTTAAAAATTGGAAAAATGCACCAAAATTTCAAAACCACAAAATTGAAAAAGAAAAAAGGAAAAAAATTAAGGAAAAAATAAATGGTGCATTGAATGTATGCATTTGGGACATGGGGATTATGATGAATATGAATGGGGATTGGAAGCATTAAAAATTGAAAATTGCAAGTTGGAAAGTAAGAGTTACTCTGAACTACCATACCTCCTAAGAATGTTGGCCCTGCCCAACCACCAATGCATGAATTCTACTACAAACCAAACCAACTAGGCCTACAATGTTGCCTCTTCACATGCTTCTTGAGCTTCTTCACACTACTAAACTAACATCTTCAATAAGGTGAAGAGGCATGTACTAGGGCCTTGTCATAATATGTCCCTTGTCAAAGACATTGAAGATCAATGAAATAAGTATGTTAAACAATGAAAATTTCTAGTCTAATGACAATACCTACAACAAGACTTTCTAAAAATAATATTATGTTGTGTTATATAGCTTTTGAGATATGTATTCACTTTAATACTTATGCCAAGAATGTTACATGTTTTTGAATTTTATGTAAATGCAAAGCTATTATGGATTATATGTAACCCAACACCAACACCCACGATTGCACCATCTATTGGAAACCCATTATAGACTTGATCACCAATTAGCGGCAACTTCAGTTACCAAACTTATATCTTATAAACCCTTCTACTTCTATTAACTAGTTGTCTAGATATGCAATTTGGTGGTACCATAAGGTAAGTAGCTACGGAATGTAAGTGATTACTATGTAGATAAGTACGTACGTAAGGCACTTGGTGGCTACTAGGTAGGTAATTACCAGTGTTGGGTAGTTTTTTTTTTTTTAAATTTAAATTAATATTTTAATATTTAATTACATTTATTATATTAATATTAATATTAATATAATAATTATTTTATTATTTTTAAAAATAAATATTTGGTTCCGATTCTTCTCATCATTTTAAAAAATCATCTTTTTAAATCAGATTTTAGAGAACCATCCAAGGTTCAAATTTTCAATCAAATGTATTTCTTCAATCGGTTCTCAAATGGACAGTTTTCACAAATTTGATAATTATCGATTTTTTTAGGCAGTTCTTTGAACATAATTATCATAAATCATTTTCCAAATGAAAAATAACAACATAATTTTCCACTGCCCTAGAAACTTTAAAATCTTAAAAGATTATTCCAAAGTAGGATCCTACCTATCTCTAGACTAGCCCCAAACCTTAGACCCCTATAACTAAGAATTGTTGTTAGATATATTTTATTACCTTCGGAAAAATTCAGATTTTTTATTAAAAAAGAAGGATGGTTCTCCCATCCATGTATCAGCAATAATGATAGCCTCCAATTTTCATGATGAGAACCAAGCTAAAATCATGGTCAATTCTCACTTCAATTTTGATAATTGCCCAACACCAATAAATACATGTGAATGTTGATACCTAGCTAACAACCATGGTTAACTATCGGACATGAATACAATGGAAAAAATGTTTCCTTGTGTCCACATATCATCCATCCTACATGATGTGATGATGGGTGATGGTTCATTTTGGTCATCTACTATATGTGTGTATCACCGCTTGTTGCAAACCTCCTCTTGATTTGAAAACCAAGTTACAAAGGTTTTGAGAGAAGAAAGCCTTGTACAATGCTTTTTGTAATCCCTCCCATTGAAACAATTGTGTTTAGTTCATTATAATTATTGCACAATACAACATCATATCTTTCATTTTAAAAATCAATCTTCAAAAGCTTGAAATGCACAATGTCAAAGGGTTACAAAACATGAGAAATGTGAACAAGTAAACTTAATGTGTCCAAACCAAATGAGAACCTTTTTTTCATTATTTCTAATGTGAATGACAATGACTCAATATGACATTTGTTTTATGAGGGAAAGAAAAATATGTAAATAGAAAGTACATGTCATATGAGCCTTCTTTTGAATAGTCTTGTGACTACCAAGTGGACATCACCAAATGAAAATTTCCTTGTATGTAAATTTGATATTATGATAGATATAACCACCACTTGAACACTTAATAAGTAACCTCTAACATAGGTTTGGGACATTTGAATTCCAAATGATATTTGGTGTGTACTAATGGCTACATACCATTATATATTAGTAAGGCTTCATGTTTTATTATTGTTTAATATTTTTGGATTAACATTTTGTGAATAAAGATGTATTCCTTTTAACCAATGCCACCAATTGATACCATGCATGTCACTATTGGATGACATAATGCAAGTCAAGCTTGAATTTGTAATTTTCAACAATTTTTATTTTATATATATAGTATTTAATAAACTAGCTTTTTGCATATGTAGGATCCAACTAACCACATGTTCATGTTTTGAAATAAACCATAGCTAGTTTTTGTTACATGTATGTTAATAATCTTGGAGATGAACTATACATTGTAGGTGGTTAGCATTTTTGTGTATATATTTATTATTGTTCCATGTAAATGTGACATTAAATACCATTAATTCATTTACTATGTATCAGGACATAAATCAACCTATTTTTACATTGCTTTTACACTTTTTTTTTGTAATTTTGGAACATTATGTAATTAAGTATTGAATTGGTTTAGCCCTTCCTTATCTTGTTCAAATAAGTTAACGGTGGTGAACACATCTTTCAATGAGTAATCAATTAATGTTTTAATATTCAAACCAAGAGATCAAAAATTGTGTATAATCAATGTGTGATATCCAAATTTAGTATCATATTTCATTGAACACAAAAATTTTAAAAGTTCAATCATCATAAATCCAAATCTATTGGTGCACCCTTAAGACATTTGTCAAATGATATTAGTGATTAAAAAACCTCTTTGATTTTCAATTTACAATGAAATACAATCCTAGGGCACATTCCTTAATTCCCAACAAGAAAAAGGACATGGAAGCTTTGAATTGAAACTAGGATAAGTTTTTCAAGTTGAGTTCATAGACATGTCAAATTACACAAATCACACAAGAGGACGGTTGGTGCATTTTGAAGCTAAAATCGTGCATAAATGAATTATGAACAAACTTTGACTCATAAAATTCATTGTGACCCATATTTGGGAAGAATCGTCATCTTCTTATGTTGTAATTTGTAACTCCCCACATGGGTTACATTCAAATGGTTTTTCTTGAAATTATTGAAATGAGATGTAGGTTGTAGTCACTTGGTACAATGTGCATGACTAGATGGGAGCTTTGACCACGGTTTTTGTGTTTAGTCCTTAACTAATCCACAATTAAATATTATCTTTCTGTAAACCATTATTCGTTTAATGAAAAATTTAATCTAAAATATAAAGTGTCATAACCTTTTATACTTCAACAATTGTTATATAAGAATTGTGTTGTAGCATTATCATTCGTTTGGATTACATGTTTGTCTATGGGCCACATTTTGTTGATGAGGTACTATTTTATGAAACTTTTGCTCCTATTTTCATCCCACCTATATCCATGTAAGAAAACTTCCAATTTTTCAAATGTTAATTCATCGATATTATCAAATTCTTTTCAAGTGAGTGTATGGAACATAATCATTGGACACATTTGTTGGAATGTCACAACCTTAACATTGGGTTCACGATTAAATGTGTAGTGCAAGGGCCCATGAAGCCAAGATAATGTGTTTAGGTGTGAAACACACTTTCAAAAATGGGGGAGAATGCAAGGGATGAAGCCTAATGACTCCCAAGTGCACTCCCACTTTGAAAGTTGCATTTGTCGAGGAGTTACGAATGTTCAAAGCCTTGGTTGGAAAGGCAAACAAGCACCAAATTGGGCCAAAAGGTCTTGAAGCATAAATGTTTAAAATGCCTTTGCATTGTTCATTTATACTTGATTTGCATGAGTTATGATCAAAAGAAGGGGCCATGGAATTATGACCATAAATCCCTTGAAATTAAAGGTCAAATGAGCTTTGATTGGGGTGTGTTATACACTGTTGGAAAGATCTTTTTGAAGGTTATAGGATATTGCCTTCGCATTTTCAAAATAAACTTGATTTGAGAAAGATATGAACGTCCAAAGTTTGGGACAACAATAGGCCCAATTTTGGGACAACAATAGGCCCAATTTTGGGACTCCCATTTGGGAATCCCAGGGAAAAGTGACATTTGGATGTAATCCCCACAGAAAGGCACAAAGTATATTATAAGGAGGGGAATGGTGCCTCCTACCAAGGTTGTGGGCCATTTAAAACTTGTGCTTGAAATTGTCCTTATCAAGTCCACTGCACCACTTCCATTCAATTTGCACTAACCACCCTCTTTTCTTGGTTGTGCAAGTTGATTTCATCTTGAATTCTCACTTGTGAGTTCATCCTAATCGCATCCCAGAGCTCCAACATGCCTTCTTACCCCCAAAGTGTTGCAAGTTAAAGAATGTGCCCTAACTTTTCTTTTTTTTTATTATTTCACTACAAGACTCACATTTGGGTCTCTTAAGGAGTTTGGGGGCATGTCATTTGTGCAAAGGCTTTTTTTGGTATTAGTGGAATAGGGGATTTTTGAGATTTTGCGTTAACCATTCTAGAACCTTTCTTCCTAGGTAATCTTATTGAGAACATTGTTGTAGTTCAATTGTTGCAAACATCGCAAAATGATAGTTCTTCCATTATCCCCACATTTGATGCCACACCAATTGTTGCCCCCAAGCTTTAATGCACACCCGCTAGAGTATTGAAGCTTATAATTTATATTCGATGGTAACCAAACTAAGATGGCCCATTTATTCTAGAAGTTATGAATTTGGAGCTCCTACACCCCAACAACAGGTTTTGTGGAAGAATGCAATGTTGATGCCACCATCCAAGAAGTCACCACCTTCTAAACCTTCTAATTTTCAATGTGATGGAAAGACCTATCGACATATTGTAGATGATGTTGAAAGGGTCGACGAAGGAAAAACGTTCCAATAGACTAGGTTTAAAATTGAACAACCTGAGTCCTTAACGGTAGAATATGAATTCGGGAAAGGAAGGTGATCAATTCAAAGCCCATCGAATGCCTCTAAGGACCCAAAGGGTAAGAAAGGTGCACGATATGAATTGTACCCAGAAACAGACAATAAGATGTTTACTCCCACTACTAAGGACAAGAGGTAGAACCTTGAAGGGAAAAAGTCGTTACTAGTTCCAAAAGTGCAACAATTGGCAATGGAATGGAATGTGTGGCTTGAGACTTTCAACCTAAACTTGTAGTTTCGATCACAAAAATTTGGGTAATGCGCCCCCACATTTTTTTCCTAATTGAGTTTATGTTTCCCATCAAACCTTTTTGAAGACCTGTTATCTTAGTTCCCGAGTGCACTAAATGGTGCAATCAACCCAAGAGCTGAGACTTGGATGCTCCCTAGGGATTTGAAGGTGTTGTTTCCTTAGAAAACACCTTGTACAGCTTCATGGGGACGTCACCCACAAGCTCCCCGAGAATTGGGGTTCGCAAGTAGCCTAACCCGTCATCTTCAAAGAGATGACGAGTTAGGCAACCTAGGGACCCCAACTCTTGGGAAGTTCACATCTAACGGCCTCAAGGAGTTGTACATGGCAACTTCCCGGGCAACTGATAAGTTATGTTCCTTGGGGATGTGACCAATTCCCTGAAATTTTGATCACCCAAGGAGCATAAGTCTACATCTTCCCGAGGGCCTAATCCTCAAGCTTGCCCAAGGAGATGCATTGTTTAGCTCCCCAGGGACCTTGATTTTTCGAAATTTATTGTTTAAATTATGTTTTCTTTTGGCTCTAGATCATTCCGACTAGACTTACGACAACTCTTTCTTTTGATTGCGGGTATTTGATTTTTATGTAGGGTCATTCCAAAGTGGAAGGACATGACTAGAAAGCGCAAGGGTGAGGATTGGAGGTTGGATGTTGAGATCTCATTTGGTCAAGACGAGATTATGATCGATCTCAATGACATCAAATGTGCAATAAAAAGCAGTGATGTGACAAACAATATCATGAACATTTTTTTTTACTGCATCCTCAAGGGGGTCCCAAAAGATACATGGATTGCACCCATGCAACTAATGAACACATTGTGCATAATTGATGTGGAACAATGGCCAAAGAGGATTGGAGAGTTTATGGATTGGAAAATGGTGAAGGGAAAGTCCCATCACATCTTCCAATTTGCATACAATGTAGTGCATGAGTAGCTTAACCATGGTCGGCCAATTGCATAAGCAACCGTTGGCCAATTGGTGGGGTTTTTTGGACATTGGAGTGTCCTTTGCTATGAACTTAATTGATTTGTGCATTCGTACTTGTGGAAATTATCCCACACAAAAGAGTAAGTGGCCCCTTTTTTCAGAAGACTTGAGGTCAATCTCATGGAGGTGTCGGATGATGAAGGTAAGGCCGTTATTTCTAGCTTGCTATGGAAGAAGCCTTTGGTCCCCCCAACAACAAGGGAGTACAGAATGTGCATACTACATGATGTTGAACTTGTTTCAATACCTCAAGGCATGATAGAAAGGCTCGAACACAATTCTTGATGGTGGCAAGTGGTTCATCACAAAGGATGAAGAAGAATTGCAAGGTGTAGTTTATAAGATAATTGAGGACATAATGTCAGCGGAGTGTAGGAAGGAATTCCTGGATAGAGATGAAACAATGTATGAGAAACCGCATTGAATGTACAAATCCTCTTAGCATGTAAATAATGTACATTCTTTCTTATTTTAATAAAAAAGTTGTTATTTGTACCATGCTTAGGTTTCTTGCTATTTGCAGTGCAATCCATAAGGCAATTCCTTTTACTCATGTCAAAATTAGATAAGTTTTTGAAGAGTTGCCAATACTAATTCCTTGGGGAACTGCCAATAGGCGAAAACTACAATGTGATCGAATTGTGATCAATTGAATGTTCTTGATTGAATGCGATCATGGAGAAGGTGATTTGATGGTGTCATCGAAATTTGAAACACACATAATAATGACAATATTGCACCACCAATATGATTTCAATTCTTATGAAACTTTTGGATGGATTCATCCTAGGAGAAGTTTATAAAAAATACGTCCATGGTAGAGATTGAACAAGATGCAGACATTTGGAATGAAAAAGATTTCGACTAATCTAGATGGTCCAAATACTTCCACTTCATCCATGGAAACAATGCCTATTGAAATAACTCATGCCTCAAAATATGTTAATGTTTTGCTTTGGGGGAGGCAATTAGAAATTTGGGTGGGCTCTCGTGCATTTGGGCGAGGAATGTCTCCCCCAAGGAGCTAAATTAACTTCTCGGCAAGGAAAATGATTGTTCCTTGGGGATGGTTATCCCTGGGGAGCAGAAGGAACCTCTTGGCGGGGAGAAGGTGGGGTTTCTCGGGAAGTTTGGTCTCCTTTGGGGAGTGGAAGGAGCCTCTCGATGGGGAGAAGGTTGGTTCCTCAAGAAGGATAGTTTCCCCCGAAGAGACACTGTGGCTAGGGATGATGATGTCCTTAGGGATTGGATGTAGCACCCTGGGGACAAGATAATGGGGGTTCCCTTGATAGTATAGGGGTTGCTTTTCCCGTGAGGGGAGGGGGATGGGGCGCAGGGAATGGTTTGTTTCCACAGGCTAGATGTGACAATTGCGAGGAAGTGGGAGTTCCCAACATGAGGTGCGGGGTAAGGTTGAAAAAAAAGAAGAATGGGGTTAAAGCTTTTGGCCCAAGGGTTGGGCTATGGGGTCATGTAGGCTGGGTGAACAAGTGGGTTTAGTTAACTAAGTCGAGGTGGTTAACCAAGGATAGGGGCTTTAGGTTGGGGCATCGAAATCTTGAAACCTAGTGGTCAAAGCGCATCAAAGACCATGCTACATTTAATTTGTTGTGCCTATTTAGTGATTACTTTATAATAGGGGGAATTTAACAACAATTTTGAGAAAAAAATGAAAATCCAAATACATTTTTTTGTTTCTAATGTTTTATTAAACAAAAAAAATTTCATGAACATATATGTTTGTTTTTCATTTTTGTGATGTAACCACAGTGTCGATCATCCATGAGAGAAATAAGCCAAATTTAGTTATAGGGTAGAGAATAAAATACAAAAAATTAATAATCCTTCAATATTTTTGCAATTTGTTGGAAACCATTGTTTAAATATGGGAATTTCATAAAATTTCCCTCATAATTTGATGACTTAGGCACATTTTTTGCACAAAAATCCTTTGCACCTTATTGCACTAGATTTGATTTTGATCAACACAATGCAAAAATTCACCTAAAAAAAAACATTGCAAATGAGTGGTCATATCATTTTAAAGTTTTACCAAATGGTGTTTTGGTAAATTAATTACCATAATACCTTTACCATTTCAGCATAAATTAAATTATTTTTCTTTTTGCCAAAATTTTGAAAAAAAATTGTAATTTGTGCTAAATTTTAATAAAATCAAAGTTTCCACTATTAGGTTTGAACCGCAGACCCTAAAGGATAGTGTTTTAAAAGTAAGGCAATTTAGACATAATAACTATTCCATAACATTTAGGATAGTTTGTTTATTATTTTATATATCCATTACCTGCCAAAAAGTTCAGAATTAAAAAACCAAATGTTAAAATTAAGATTTAAGATTTAATTAATTATTTGGCAGTCTATTGGCAAAATGGTAAAGGTACTATGAAATAACTTAATTTGACCAAACCCCATTAATTGATTAAAAATGTACAATTTGTAAATTATGCTCATAACATATTGTTATAACATTCATTCTACAATACAACTTAGCAATTATATTTCTTTGTTTTTATACCACCACATAATATATGCAAAATAAATCTACTTTTGCCTTGAATACTTTGAAGATATATTTCAATATTTAATAAATATACAAATTCATTGCAAATGAAGGGTGGTTGAATATTGTATTGGTTCAAGTTCATTTTACATAAGTGAAACTTAAATGAACAAAATAATCTAAAAAAACATGTCCCTCAATTTATGTAAGGGGAAATTTTGAGCAAGATATGCCAAGTATGGAAAAGGAAGTTCAAGGGAGGGATGCAATATGTGTATGTGTGTGCACAAAGAAGTTGGGGATATAAACATGAATTGGTTTGTATAAGAGACTATGTAAAATCAATAAGGAAACAAAACCCTCCAACCTCCCATTAAATTGCCTATGTGAACTATTCAATTCCCCCTAGCCCTTTTTAAGTATAATTTGCCCGAATTTAAACTTTAATGATTAATCCCAAACCCGAGTACATAAACTCATATGTGTTCTTACCAAGGAAGCAAATAATTGAAGAATGGAACAAAAGTATATACAACAAGGGCTACTTGATCATCCAACCATGGAATTCACCACAAAATTGAAAAGAAGTCAACAAGTTTTTGCATGTACAAAAAGTGGCAATGCACATGCCACAAATGTAAAGAAGCTACATAATACCTCTCAAAAAAAAATTATGTCCTTCAAACAACATGCTTGTTACACCTTGAACATTAGCCTTCATAATAATAATAGTGTCATGCAACTCTTCATTGTTTGATGCACTTCACATCAAGGAAATTTTGAATAATATAAAATCATTGTGCAATTATGCGAACAACTGAAGGTAGATGGGTAGTTAACCTATTACAAAGCTTGGATTTCATAAAGGCCAACATAGAAAAACCATGTTTTGTCTTCCACACTATTTATTATTTGCACCACATTAAAGTCAACCAATTTGACATGCATAGGAAAACTATAAACTAGTATGCAAGATGTTTTCATGAGGCACCACATATTAATTAGATGATTTAGGTTAAAAGGGGTAGTTATGCATGCTTTTACATTAGATTTCATAGTTAAAAACATTTCATGTACGTGATTGATGAATGAAATGTCACAATTTAACTAGAGCCAATATTGGGGATACACAACCCCAAGGGCATCCGTGATGGCATTGGTTGGAAACCTAGTTTTTAGTTCCATAATAAATGTTTTTTCAATTCCTAAAAACAATAAAATGAAAAATCACACGCATTAAGTAATTTTTTATTATTATACATATGTAAATATTTTCATGCTCGTAGCCAAGCAAAGTTTTGAAAGCCCAAAAATTATTTGTAGTAAATTTTGAAATATATTCACAATGGATGACATAGATGTCATGTTGACAAACCTTGATAGTTGCCATAAGTCACACACAAATACATCCCACATTTATGCAAACTTGATCAATGCATCTATAGATTCCAATAGAGGTAAAATGCATGGAAGGCCAAGCAAGATTTGCAAGTCCAACAAATGTTCATGCTTCATTGTTGCTTATTGATTTGTAGGAATGGCCGATGCCATTTAATTCACTAACAAAATTTTGTATTCTACCATCACTTTTTTGGGTAGGGTCAAAATCAAAATCCACCTTGATTTAATATAAAAAATTCTTATTCCTTTTGTTTCCATGAGCTTTGCAAGTTTTGTGAACTCTAAATTATTTTTCAGGTATGTGTGCAAACTAAACATGCATGTTTTGCAACAAAATCTCCAAGTGCTTCACCAAAGGATGTGTAAATAAGGTTAACACTAACAAATTTATCTGATGGGCCATACAATGGATCCCTATAGAGTGTGGAGCATAGTCATCTTAGATTTGTTTCGTAACACTCAACTTGGTGCCTTGAATACATTCACACCATTAGCCCCAAAATTGATGAGTTTGTTGGCAATTTATTTTCTTGGCAAACTCCTTTCTATCATCAAAACTTTCATAATTACTTTTGGGACAAATTAACTACCTTTTTGGCATTTTCTTTTGCTATCCCATTTGCTAATTGCATAACATTAGTGTGATGATTGTGATTAGCAATTTCTTTGCATGTTTACATTTTTTTGTGTAATACAAATCCCTTTTATTCACATCCTTTTTAGCTTTCTTGCTCCATGCATACTTGCAAATGAACTTCACTTAAAAGCAAAGAATTTTTCCTTCCTTTCACATGTGTACAAATTTTGCACCTAATAATGTGTAAGCAACCAACTTTGCCCATGGTATTTTAGTAGCCCATGTTTCTTGAAACTTCCTTCTCCTTTCATAATTCTTCTCAAACATCACATTAGGTACATTAGGTGGAGTGGGCAAGTTTGGTCCAAGGGGTGAAAACTCATTCAAGCACACAAATCATAATCATCTTCAGGATTTGGAATGTCAGAGGTGATTTAAAAGGTGTAAAATGAAATGAGGAGGCAAATTTTGGATTAAGGCATAACAAGAGGCCTAGTGATAATAGGGTTCCTACTAGAAACTTAAACATGTAAGATGTCACAAGTTTGAGTGCCACAATGAAAATGTGAAAAAGGACAAGAACCTCTACTTGAACTTCTACCTTTTTCACAAGTTTCTAGTGACAACTATAGAATATGAAGAAGTTAGTTGTTAGATATAAAATGCACATGTTTATATAATCAAAACATTCAACAAACACAATTGTAGAACCAAAAGATGAAAAAAATATTCACTTCACATGTTTAGCTTGATTTGGGGATTTACAACCACCCAAATGTGGTTATGTGATGACACACTAGCTACATTTTTGAATCTAGGTGGTGATGAGAGTAACATGCAATGAAGCAAATCAACACCTTCACAACTTTGATGGTTGCTTTTTGATAAGAAAACTTAAATTTTTTTCTTGGCTTTTCTTTGAACAAGCATTCATGATATTTTTTAAAGTTGAAAAATGGTGATAATTCGCTATAAAAAGATCTTGTTACATAATCAAACCCCAAATCCTAACTTGAAACATTTAATTCAAGTCCAAAATTTTTTCCCACAAAATTTAATGTGTTATATGTGAAGGAGGTAAATAGTCCCAACTATGCAACAAAAGTTATGTTTGTAGTATGTACCTACCTATTCATCAGAATTTTTTACAACATAAAATATTCTTAAATTTTTTGTGTTGTACCTAGAGGGCATGTTATAGTGCGTAATTATTATAGTTTAACCCCAAGTTTACTAAAAAATAAATAAAAATTTGAAGATTGCATTCTGATAGATAAAATAGTTTCAAATATTCCAAAAGACGCTTCATTTTCCTTCACAAAAAAACTCTCATTGAGGAAAGAAAAAAAAAAAAAAAACATTTTCAAAATTTTAACATGACTAAAAATTTTTTGTCAAAAAAAAAACTTGCTATTCAACTAAAGTAGTCATTCACATTGCAATTGGGCGTTTTGTTTTCACAATGAAAGAGCGTAACGAAAGATGTAAAAGCCCGTGCTTTTGATTCAAATTGCATTTGGAACATCATGAATCTTATGCCACATAAAGCCAACCCTTCGGCGATGAGAGAAAATTACCGAAATTGGGCTTGCACTCAGCTCTTGCCTTAGACACCCTTATATTCTTTGGGAAATGGCCCTTTGCCCTTGGCATTATTATCCTACCACACTTGTATCACCAAAGGAGTGCACAATGGTAAGAAGCAAGCAAGTAAAGCAAGTAAGCAAGTTAGGGTTAGTGGTTACCGGGATCACAGGTCAAGCAGTCACCACATGATTGCACCTAAGTACTGTGTGAAGCTAGTTCTGTCCCCACTGCCGGTTACCACAAGAGGGCAGTTACACTGCAATGACAGGCTGTAGCCGTTACTCTCCCCCCCCTCAGGACCCCGTTTCCTACTACGTTCTACCCCATGGTAAAAGGTAATTTCTTTTTTCCCTTCAAATTCTTTCTAAATGGGCTAGCCTAGTTTCCTATTTTCTATCCCATGGTAAAGGTAATTATTATTTTTTTTTCAATTTTTTTTTCAATGGGCTAACCTAGTTTTCTATTTTCTACCCCATGGTTTATGTTTATGTTTATTTATTTATTTATTTTCAAATTCTTTTCAAATGGGCTAGCCTAGTTTCCTCTTTTCTACCCCAGGGTAAAGGTTTTTTTTATAAAAAAATTTAATTAAAAATTTGATTATTATTATTTTTCAAATATTTTCTCAATGGGCTAGCCTAGTTTTCTATTTTCTACCCTATGGTAAAGGGAATTTTTTTTTCAAATTCTTTTTAAATGGGCTAGTCTAGTTTCCTATTTTCTTACCCCATGGTAAAGGTAATTTTGTTTTTTCAATTAAAAAAACAAAAAAAGGGCTTTGCCTAATTTCCTACTTTCTACCCCATGGTAAAAGTTAATGTTTTTTTCCATTTTTTTTTTTCAATGGGCTAGCCTAGTTTCCTACTTCCTACCCCATGGTAAAGGTAAAGTTTAGGTTTAGGGTTTAGGGTTTAACTTAGGCTAGTTGTACAATACATATTTACTTTTAGTTTTTCTTCTCCAAAAGAGTGATAACCTACTTCCATAAGGATTTGGGGTATTGGGAATAGCAAATTGATCAACTGATTTTGGCACAAATTTCCAAGTGCTTTTGTTTTCCAAGTCAACTTGATGTTTTAATGAAAACTCAAAAGCTAAAAAAATTGTAACCCTATATATATACTTTAGCCTCATTGGAGGCATTTTTATATATAATATACCCTCATAATAATAGACCATCTTTTTACATTAGTTTACTTTTGGGAGTTTAGAGTTTAAATTTTGGATCCTCTCTCTATTTTCTCTCTCAATATTAATAAGTTTTTAATGTAAATTTTTGGACAGAATTTTGGGGACTTGTGATGATGGGGGGGGTGTGCTTGGAACTTGGAAATTGGAACGGAATTTCGTTGACCACTTTTTACCACCACCCTTTGTGCTCCTCCATTAATCCCATGGGGATTGCAATTTTTTGGGGGTTGGTTACAATTTTGTCATATGCTCTATGGTTTTGTTGTTAGGCTTTGATGGATGGGAAAAAGTTCCATCAAATTCTAGCTTGCAAAAATCTTAGGATGCTTGAAATTAATAAACAACAACAACTACTACATGCCCCAACAAAATTTTAGCATTAAAAAAAATAAAGTCAAATGATGTACCTAATTCACTTTCTTGGGATTAATTTTTCCAATCTCTTTTCATTTATGCTTAAAGAAAGTTTTTTGGTTAGAAATAAAATCACAATTTTGTATTATGTCATGGTTTTATGGATGGAAAATTTTCCATCAAGATCTAGCTTGCAAAATCCTACTAGGGTGCTTAAATTAAGCAACAACTACAAGCCCTAAGAAGTTTTTTTTTTTTAGCATAAAACAAAATGTTAACCTAATTCACTTCCTTGGGTTCAATTTTCCTAACTCTTTTATGCTGAAAGAGAGTCCTTTGGTAAAAGAAATAGAATTATGATTTTGTCTTATTATGTTTAAGGTTTTGATTTTAGGATTTTAGGATTGATGGAAAAGAAGAATTTCATCAAGATCTAGCTTGCAAAAATCTTAGGATGCTTGAGTAACAACAATTTTCTAGCATTGGAAAAAGTCAAACAAAATATATATACCTAATTCACTTCCTTGGGTTTGAATTTTTCCTATTTTTTATGCTTAAAGAAAGTCCTTGGATAACAAGTCTTTAGAAAATAGCCTCCATTTGTTGGTCTCCTCTACACCCAAAAGTCCACTTATTCCCAAGGATTAAAAACAAATATTGGGAATTGAAGTACAATGTGTGTATTTAGTGCATTGGACTCATTCAATGCATTAATTCATTTGTTGGGTGATGGGAACTTGGAAGAGACACACATTGGCAATTGCACAATGCATAACTTATACCCCCACTAAGTAAGAGGGGGGGGGGAGGAGAGGAGAGGGAAGGGAGGGGTGGCACTAAATTTGTGTCTAGATTCCTTAAGTTTGAATATTGTGGGTGGCTTGAATATGGGATGATGTGTTTTAATTAAGTTTGCCTCCATAATAACACATGATGAATTGTGGATTTAAAGATGTTCAATTAAAAAGAGGTATCAATTGTAAAGTGTCCCAAAGGGCTCCAAAAGGGCTCCAAATTCTCATATCCAATATTCTCATATCCAAGGCCATTACTAATGCTACCAAGTTTGTTTGTTTGTTTGTTTGATACTTAATGAAAGCATTGCTTGATTAGCAGAGTTTTGTGGTAATTAACATAGTTGTAAATTTCACCATCAACTATGCAAAGGAGGGCTACTTTTAGTACTAATCACAAGGGTGGGTGTCATTGGGTTATGTATGTATTAGTGGACTCATTTGTAGTTGGATGTGCTTATTTAGTACCACCTAGTGGTTTGATTGTTGACCCAAGTTTAAATGGAGAGATGAGAGCACGGACTTGCTAAGGATCTTTTTTTCTTCTTTGGTTTGGTTTGGTTGGGTTGGGTGCATGAGAGATCGCAAGGGAGAATTCTTGTTTGACGATATAGATCTCCCCGACAATGTTGGCAGCTTGAGGATTGCTATGAAAAGTTGCAAACTTTCAATGATGGACAAAACACTACTAGGCATTTCAAGCATCGAGTGAGAGGGTTGGATGAGCTTGGTATTTCCTTGTACCAATTGTCTGATGTAGCCAAAGTGGCTATTAATTATCCAGGGAAAAATAAAAACCACAAATATAGCACACACTATTATGATTAAAAAAATAAAATCTCCTTACTTCTATACTCTTGGCTACTAATTGGAACTTATTATAAAAATCTGGAGAATTTGGGCCTTTTTTTCCCTTTGTATAGGTTGAAATCATATTATTTGTAGGTCAAAATTTGGTGAAAATTTGTGATCATGAGACTTGTTATCTACTCCATCTTTGGAGATTTGTTGGCAAATTTGCCACTAGGTTGGTGCAATATATGTTAGGTTTCAACTTCCAACTCCCTTGACTTGACCCTTTCATATCCATCATAAGTTTGGTTGACTATAAAATATTGGAGATTATGTATTGGCATTGCATGCAATGCATGTTGGCAAACTACATTTTTTCCAGTCCCCTCCTCTCCCCTCCCCCCCCCACCCAAAACAAAAGCCAATTATGACCTGAACCCCAACTTTTGTCGCCAGACTCACCAGGTGTTGTCTCTGCAGTATTCACTTCCAGTTTAGTTGGTTGGTCATAGGGATGACCAATTTATAATTATACATAAATAAATAAATAAATAAATAAAATAAAATATCCATATAAATTATTTAAATAAATAAATAATGAATCAATTTTTTTATTGCAAGTTTTTTAATGAGGAGAGATAACAAGTCCTTACTACAAAGAGGAGTGCAAATTGGATCACTGAAACCCATCACCCTGTGTCTTAAAAATAAAATAAAGTAAAAGAAAACCCATCACCTTGTGTCCCAAAAATAAAAGAAAACCCATCACCTAGTGTGTCAAAAAATAAATTCAAAAAATTGAAAAAAATAAAAATGAAAATACAACCCCCTACCACCTTGTTGGTATAATACAAGAAAATGGGTCCCAAAACATATTTAATTTTTAATTTTTAATTTTGAAGTCCCCCCTCAAGGCTTTAACCTAAGACTTGGGCAAAAGATTTAACATTTGTGAAAACTTCAAACACAAACTATGGTTTAGGCTTTAGGCTACAAACCTACTTACTTACTTACACACATACTCAATCATTCATTTGAGGCTCTCATGTTGATTTTGATTACTAAACTTTTGTTGATGCATCTTCAAAGGTTGGAAAGGATTCAACAAAGCATACACAAAGCTGATTGCAAATTTTTTAAAAATGAAATAAAAATAAAAATTCAAATATCTATGATACTACTACCATACAAAATGTTTTAAAGATAAAATAACATTTTCAGATAAAAATTGGTAAGGCTGAAAATAATGGGCGGTAGTGCGAATTTTTTTTTTTGAATTTTTGAATTTTTGAGTCTTTTGATTTTTTTTGAATTTTTTAAATTTTGAGTTTTTTCATTTTTTTTTTTTGAAATTTGGAAATTTTGCGTTTTTTTGATTTTGGAAATTTTTAAAATTTGAAATTATGAGTTTTTTTTTTTTTTTTTTTGGGGGGGGGGGGGGGGGCCGGTAATAACCCGACCCGATTTAAAAGGACCCCCCGGTAGGGGGGGTTTTTTTAAACACAAAAAATTATCACCTTTTTTTTCCAAAAGTGAACATATTTTTCC
>Ga0116231_10007367_pt1 | contig 20222 bp, 26 predicted proteins | sample S1TSphgellanicum_2_FD_89695 | JGI IMG/M metagenome (GOLD analysis project Ga0116231, IMG submission 89695) | Host-associated microbial communities from peat moss isolated from Minnesota, USA - S1T2_Fd - Sphagnum magellanicum MG | ecosystem: Host-associated > Plants > Peat moss > Unclassified...
AAAGTAATGTTGGTAAAAGAGGGTGTGTTGGGAAAAAGATGAGAACGGGGGGGGGGGGGGGGGGGGGGGGAAAACACAACTAATTTCCACAAAAATCCTTTTTTTGAGCTGTGCCAATTTTTTTGTTTTTTTGTGGCTAATAGGCGAAAATTTGCAAAATAAAATAAAACATAAAACAAAATAAAATAAAATCGCCGGTTCCAGGTGTTTGAACATTTTCAAACATCAGGCGGTTCTCACGAAAGAACCGGCAAAGAACTCCTTTTTGGGCAAAGAACGCTTCCTGCTTCCTAAGACTCTGCGTTTTTAGGGTTTGAGGATTTAGGGTTTCATTGCGCTCCTCCTCCTCCTCCTCCTCTTGTGTATGCACCGCGAGAGCTTCTTCCATAGCTTTGCTTAACGTCTTCTGCTTCTTCTTCCTTGTTTCTCTCTCTAATGTACAGTGTCCCATGTGCGTTCAGCGGGAGCGGTGATATGCGAATTGTATAACTTTCGTGCAAATGAAGATTCAACAAGCTTGCAATTTGGTGATCGGTGTTGATAGAGCATTTGGAAGAAAGGGGGGAGAAAGGTGAGGAAGGTGAGGAAGAGGAGGAGGAGGAGAATGGGCAAGACTTTAGAGATGCGGGGTAATATATGTTTTCTTGAGCCTCAGGTTAGCCGTTTTTCTCTCTTATTTATTTTATTTTATTGTTGCGTCAATTCTCTTCTTTGAAGGTGGAGATCTGCAGATCATGTGAATGAGTAGTAATAAGGTGCAAGCAAGCACGCACAAGGATTGTGTGTGAGGAAGAAGCAGCTGGAGATATTCGTTGCAATTTTTTGCAGCCGAATTCAGTGGGGGAATACGCAACCCTATGAGATTCAAAATTGATATTATGCTGGGCAGAGAGAAAAAAAAATACAGTTTGAAACTGGACATAGAGAACAACTTTTTTTTTTTTTTTTTTCTTTTTTTTCTTTTTTTTTTTTTGGCTTGGGAAATGAGTCACGGTTGAGAATAGGGTATTTGTATCCGGTTGCATCTTTTGGTAGATTGTTCATGTGGTCAGACATGCAGGGAAATTGTGTCCTGCATGTGAATTACTTTGTGGTCTTCATCCTGCCAAGATGAGGAAAGCCACATTGTAGTGTTGAGACAGGAAGAAGCCACAGCATGCATGCATGCATGATATAGAGGCGAGATAGTAAAGCACACTCCTGATACCTTTACCATATATATATGGTAATGCTTCTTTTTTTTAATGTATTTTTCTTCTCTCTTTCCTTTCTGTTCAGAGCTTAATATGCAGCTGATGTAGGATAGTTTGTTGATCCTCGTGTGTATTTTCAGGCAGTATTTTCTTTCCTCTTTGGTGATGGTCAATTTATGCGCTGCTACCACAAGGAAGCAAATGATGATCCAGATGCAGATGTAACCTGCTGGACAGCTGCTGGGGAGCGCACAGTATCGTTTTCAGCTCCTTTGAATGCACCAGCCTTGGTGAGGAAATTTGTAGGTGAGCCAACAACTGTGAATGTTCTACATCTTAATCTTCGTGTTTTGCTTCCTCACAGCTCCTTCTAGGTAAACCACAATTGAAGGACCAATTTGGAAAAACTATACCAGTGACAAGCTCTAGAGTTCATGAGTATCAACAGCATTCCTGTCATTGGTGTAGGCATGTGGAGATGGGATTTTGGAGTGCAATTGTAGCATTGATTCTGTTAATGAGAAGAGGCCTTCTTTAGTGATGAATTTCCAACTTCAAATTATTTCTTTTTTTCACTTCATAGTTGTGCCAGTCAAGTTACAGGATGTACACTGTGATGGAGTGGTAAGGGACTATGAATTTTTTTCCATTTCCACAACTTGGGCATAAACTAATTGAGTCAGTTGCATGTTCTGGTTCCAGGCTCTGATGTGCTTAAGGTAAAGGAAATTCAGCAGTATGAAAGGGTGGGGAGCTGTTTCACTATTAGATCCAATCCAACTTCAGATGCAGCTGCTGCAGATGTATTTTCAACAAAGGGCTATATTGTACTGTCACCTGCAGAGGATGGGAAAGGTTGTGCAATTCTTATCAATGTTGTGCTTGAGTTCAAGACTACTGTCTGGGGGTTGCAAGGTACACTTCCTTCTCATTGCTTTTGATTTTCTGGTTTATGTTTGCACATGTGCAATCTCTTGTGCTGACCCCACAGTCACTGAATTTTATTGTTTCAGGAACTATTGAGAGTTTTATGGAGATTAAAGCAAAGAAGTCTTTTGAGAGATGGATAGAAATTGCACAAAAATACTGTGAGGATCAAAGGGGTCTAGCATATAAGGCTCTTTCCTCTTTCAAGGCAAACGAGATTGACTCTGAGGATGACATATTTTTTGACATTGAAGATGGACCAGACCAAGATGATGACTTGGCTGTTGAAAGCACTGGTGAAGAGCTCACTAGCACCAGCCTGGTGGAGTCTGTAGGACGTTTTGATACTGCAGCTGACAATAGAACTGAATTGGATCTATGGTTCGTGAAATCAGTAATGAAAGAGCTTAATACCCTACAGGTTTCTAGTGATGCAACAAGAATTCATCTGGAGAAACTGAATACAAAGCTACAAAGGATGGAGGAAGATGTTGGATATTTGACATCCCAAATGCAGTTGCGAAAGCAATCAGAGATGATTTCTCCTCGAGTTGCCTGGACAGTTGCTGGGCTTGGTGTTGGCACCTGTCTCCTGTTTGTTATAGGGCGTGCATATTTAAAGGCTGAGAGTTCCCGACACTAGTCCCACCATGAGTTGGGCAGTCTCATACATGTTTTGAAGAGCTGTTTACTGTAGTTGTCATTCAGCCAGTGATCCTTTGTGAATAAAAGACCGGCAAAGCAAATTCTTTCATGAAGTTACCAGTGACTTGGTTGAAAATTTTGAACGCAAGACAGTTTGTGATTCATATGTGATATTGTGAGTATCTTTTCTTAAGGGCAACGTGTAGCTTTCTTCCTCTGAAGGGCAAACAGGGAGCCGGTTCTCCAGATGAAATCCAGATTGTTAGCAACCTTGCTCCTTCATTGAGAGAAAGAAACAGTTCTCATGGGCACTAGTGAACTAACAACTAGCCACCAATGCACCATCCATTGGAAGCCTATTATGACTCAGTTATGGATGAATCCCAACTGAGTTGATATGGAGTTTCACCTTGCTGAACCTATCTGCAGAACATAGGTCCTTTAGGTAGGACAATAGGTGGCAATTGGGTGAGTAGATGCATGTAGATAGATAGTATGTAGGTAAAGGGCTGGTGGGTTGTTTGTAGGTAGGTTGTGATATAGCCAAACTTTAAAGCTGATTTTTTTGTGGCGAATTTTTGTAAAATTTTGACCTCAAAAATTTAAATGGAATCCCTGGTTGCAGATTCCTGGATTTCCAAGGAAAGAGTTCACCACTTTTTTGTGTTTTTGATGAAATGCCATCACTTTTGGACAGAGTTTTTAGTTTTGGGACAGATTTTTGCTAGTTTTGTACAGTTTGGACGGTTTATCACAAATGTTTCATGAATTGGTGCTAAATATTTTTAGGGATGATGACTAATGATGCTACATCAAGAAAGTGGGGATGAAAACACATGTGCACACGAACCCAAAGTTGCAATCATCTGAAATTGACCATGCAAATGACATTAGTGACATTATCAAAAAAAATTGAACCATTTAACTCCACGTGGATGAAAGTGGGAAACATGCATTTGGAATCTCATTAGTGAAAGTCAAAATATAGAATGAAACTCATTGACAGATGACTATGGCAATTTGGATAAAGCTAATGAAATGTGTTGAATTATAGAATATATATAATTTTATGAGCATATTGATCAAATTGGGCGATGTGGATGGAATTGAATACATGGATGAAAACATGACAATGAAGATTAACTTGATCATATTGCATAAATTCATCACATGGATGAAACTCATCCACCATGTGTGATGAATTTGATGGAAGCAATGAAATTGACTTTATTAATGGAATTGGAGAAGTCGTTGAACATGGTCACATTAATGAAAATGCAGCATTTGGTTGACAATATGAAAGATAGTAAGGAAATGGATGAAATTGACAACACAATTGACACTAACGACATGGAAGAAATATGACCATGGAGATCACATGCCTTAACATCGATGACATGGATGAAATAGACTTCATGAATGCAATTTGACCATATGGATGGGAACTCAATGTCATGGATGAATTGACCATGTGGACGAAATTCAATAATAGGATTATGGTCATTTTAATTCATTAATTTAGTTTCATTGATGTTGTCAAAATTCATCCATGTTACTAACTACATGTCTGTGGTTAGTTTCATCGATGAGCACACAATCATCAATGTCATTCAGTTTTATTAATGTGGTACATTTCATCATCAAGTCATAATTTCATCCATGTGATCACTTTCATTTGTGAGGTTCAATCTACTTGTGTGTCATTCCACCTATATGGGCATTGCATTTATGTGATGAATTTCATCCATGAACACAATTGTACAAATTTTTTTTCTTACTCTATTCATGACTTTTAGGAGTGTTGAACATCAAAGCGAGACAGTTTAAGCAATTTAGTTTATGATAAAAATATGGTATTGTTCAAATCTATAATTTTCTCCTAGGCAGCATAAGATTACAGAAATTTCTTTACTTGCCTCTTGCATGGACAAAACTATAAACAATTTAGTATGATTGCATGTAAAGATTTTATGAGGCTATAATTTATATATGTCTCTTGCAATGTTTGTTGGATGTGAATGATTTGTGTGTATATCAATGCATGAGTTTGTTGTCTTTGCCACTCGTTTCCTCCCACAAAAATTCAACTCCTAGTCCTTGAAAATGGGCAAACATAAATGAAGAAAGGTTCTTGTTTGGAAGTCTACAACACCCATTTCCAAATGGTGCATCAGTTGTTCAACATACATTGCAAATTTTGCATGCACCATAACCAGCAACCACGACACTATACATGCATAACATCACTTTCCTTGTGTATACCTGAAGGAAAAAAACATGGTTCACTTCAGAATTTGAAACAATTAGACTGTCAGATACAGTAAAAATCTAGTAATTGTACTCACAATAACAAAGTTGAGCAAAATAACACCACAAAGGCATGGGGTTCTCATTTGAACATCCACAGCTTACACAACAAAACACCGTTGCCACCTGTCTATGAAATTGCAGAGATCTCTCCACAACAACAATTTGAAGGTAACATGAGAATGAATACAATCATAACCTTATGAGAGCCTCTCCCAAGTGTCAGATCATCACCTAAACAAGTACATAATTTCTACACCCAAAATCTGGCACACACATCAGTTGTTCACCATGCATTGCAAATCATGGCCTGAGTTCATGTCACACTTCCAGAAGCAATGGAGAGACAGTCATGGTGTTGGCTAGCACTATTTACAACATAAATTCAAAACATTGTACAAAGCTTAAAATAGAAAACATGTTCAATCCATGATTTGAAATGAACAGGTTGCCATATAAATCTAAAGATAACGATGGTAGTCATACTACCAGAATTTCACAAAATAACACTAAGATTCTTCATGTTGGTATAACTAAGAATGCTAGAATCTTTCAAGGTGTTTGGAATCAACACCTTGAAATCAAAGTGGAAACACTACAATGGCAAATGGGCAAAGCTTGAATCTTCAACTAGACAAAAAAACCAAAAACTTCTGAATTCGTTCATTCATGGTTCCATGCACCCCAGGATCTCTTCATCCTCAAGAACAAGTTCTGAATACCTTTTCCAATAGCTTCTCACTGAAATGAAGTAGAAATTACACATGGCTTGCTTTGGGCTTCATGCCCAAAGACCCCAGAAGACTAAGAAAACGTTTGAGATGGTTTATGTCTTGAATGCTGCATGAACCCTGGAAGGGGCCACAGACAAAGAACACTGACCTCTGAACCAGTTAGCATTGCTAAGAACCATGATCAAGCTCCATATTTTGGAGCCTTCCACAGCTTGAATGCAACCTCGTACAGAAAACGGTCTGCCAGAATTGTGCCATTTCCACCATGCTGCACCACCAGCACAAATATATCAGAGGTCATACCCCAATTGCACCCAGACTTTTGGGACTTTCTTAAATGTAGGCAGCTTGGTGCTAAAACCCTCAAACTCATCCAACTACACCTGCAAGAATGGTGAAGGGAAGGTGCCCTGTACAACAATAAATTACTTCTTGATGGCACAACAAGGAAGATTGATTACCAATTAATCAGATGGAGGACCAGAACAGGAAGTTACATGAATTGCAAGGTAGAATCACCATGGTATGTACCTTCTTAAACTCTTCAAATCCAAACGCTGTGACTTTATCTCGGCGGGTCACAGCAACCTGATTGTACACGGCCAGCAATGGATAGTCCTCCCTGCTCCATTTCAGTACAGATCAGAAAAATTCTTGGATCTCTTGATTAGCAATGATACAACCCAGAACCTTACCCTAATGATTTTAAGAGAGGCTTTGCTCACCGGATGCCATCAACAGGCTTCCCGGCTTTCATTGTGTAGCTTTGTCGGGGCCACAGCTTTTCAAGATCAGGGTGCAAACTATGGTCCTGTTTTAAAGTTGGAGGCACTGGCACATGAGTCTTCAAATCTCCATAGCCTAAAACAGTGACCAAGAACAGATGACTGTAAGCCTTGGTCCCAGGCTTAGAAAGGTCCTTGATGGAACCAAGCAAGAAGTCAAGCCATGTAGTGCCAGTCTCCGCATCTGATGTGTTTGTAGCAGCTAGGTGAAGAAATACGAGCTCAAAATGGTTGCTGTCGGGCACATTGTCACCAGATTCTTCCAAGCCTAACAAGTTGAGAAGTCTTGAGGCCAGTGAGGAAGTTTTAACCCCATTAGCATCTATGCTACTGCCCAGAATGTCATCAAAAGCCACCACTGAAAAGCCTGCTCGTTTTCCCAGTGCACTTCCAGGTTTTGAATTGCTGACCAACACAGCCTTCATTCCCATGAACCTGAGCACACACGACTGATGTGATCATCATCATCATCATCACTAGACAAATTGGTACCCACACTTACAATCGTGCTCATTCTATGACCCATTTTGTAATTACATCACATCATTCTTAACTGGATAATTCTGCTGCTGCCAATGTCTTTAATATGCCCATTTCACCCCAGCTTTGGTGAAGAACATCACACCTGTCTGAGATGCCAGGCACGCTACTACCTGCAGCAGCCTCAGGCTCTGCAATTTCACTGATATCCTCTTTCTGTGCCTTTTCCTGCACATCCACTTCTCTGGGTAAGAGGACCGGTCAAGCTCCAAGCTACTGTCCTGATATGAACGGCACAAGAGACAATAAAAGTATGGAAATCCAGAATCCAATGTATGAACTGGGAAATGTTATGCTTATGCAACATTGAAGCTGTGCATCATTCCTGATATGTCTTACCGTATAAGCATCGTGCACATCAATAAGCTGAGCCAATTCTGTCACCAGCCTTTCTCCTCCTACAACTGCCCAAGACAGCACAATCAGTGTTACATCATACTATTGACCACGTAGGTTGCACCTTGATTTCAGTGCAAACAACACTACTTGATTGCTGGACAACAATGCCAGACAATTCATGCCAGCGACAGAAAATATCAGGTGCCTTTCTCCTCCTTTGAGAACAAAATTACCCAAAATAGCACATTGTACTATTGAGCAAATTGGTTGCTCCTTGATTTCAGGGCAAAGACACCGCAGGATTGCTCTACAATAATGCCAGACAAGTATTATCACCAGCAACAGAAACATCAGGTTGTCAAAACAACTCGGTTAAAGAGAAAGCATAGAAATCAGCCAAAGTAATGCACAAACTGCCAAGTCCTTGCATTTTGAGTCCTTGATCAAAACAGGGAGATCTGCATTCTGAGATTTGAAGGGAGTTGTGAAGAATAAAGTTGTCAAAATTCAGAAGGCCAAAAACAAACCTAAAGCTTCTTGCAGATCAATCACTGATGATTCTGCCAGTAAAGTCAGAGCCACACAGAGTGTAACATCTTCTGTCTTGCTCCTTTGGACAAAGACAGCCAGGAAAGAAGAGCGGATCTAGGATGATGTATGTCAAGAAAAACAGATGCAAGAAAGACATCTGCATCTTTGTATTCATGAGAGAATGAGGACCGTAGTAGTATCAACTGACAAGGTTACCATAAGCAGTGTGTTCTAATTCACCTCTTGGGTGTCCAGAGATGGACAAAACCCCATCTCTGTGAGTAAGAGGGCAGCAAAACCCTTAGTGCACAATTCAACATCCCAAAAGACTTCTTGAGATCTTGTGGATGGCTTTCGGAAAGCGAATAAGAATGTCATGCCAAGAATGACAGTGTTTCTGCAAGCAGAAGAAGAAGAAGAAGAAGAAGCTTCAAAGGTGAACCAGACTTCTTCTGCAGCAAGAAGAAAAAGAGAGAGACAGAGACCGTGCAAGAGAGAGAGAGAGAGGTTCGGACCTGAAGGGGGAAGGGCACGCAGAGCAAGAAATCCACAGGATCCAGATACAGCCAGTTCATGCAAGTGGCGATGCTGAGGACCCACGACAGGCAAGAGTCCATCACCATAGATGACGAGAGCGCGAGAAGGCTTGTCCGCCATGTAGGTCTCTCTCTATCCCTCTCTTCTTCTTCTTCTTCCTTGGCGTATGTGCTAGCGAAAGAACAGAAGAACAGACTTCCCCGAACTGCAACCGCTCCCGCAGACAGACAGACCCGCTCACAAAAAATGCGCTTTCCTTACTTCCGCCGCCTCCTCCTCCTTCTTCTTCTGCTCCATTATGACTCTGTCACTCCGTTGAATTTCGCAATCGCCAAAATGTCAAACCCACGTGAGGCCACACGCGCTTCTTGGCTCCAAATCTGCGAACAGAACAGACAAAAGGCGATGGAAGGAAGGACAGGAACGTGGTCGATAGACAGAAGAGAGAGAGAGAGAGGGAGAATCGCGACATCCTCGGCCTTGGCGGTGCGTAGTGCGTACTTATCCGGCGATGCTCTTGCTACCCAACACCGGACACACAACACTCCTTTCTTTCTTGCTTTCTTTGCCATTAGATACCAGTGGCAACTGCGAAGAACTACGGCTTGAGACAAAGCTCTTGCAACACCTATCCCTCCTATTGGAGCTCAGTGTTTGCTTTTGGTGTTTAAGGTTTGGGGTTCAAGTGTTGCAGATTAGATTGGTTTTGTGTTCTTGGGGTTTGCAGTTTGTACCTATCAGAGAGTGCAATCCCAGTAGCAAACATAGCAACAGGAGGGGCAGCAAGCTGCAGGAGGAGGAGGAGGAGGAACTGTGCAATTGCAAGTAAGGATGACTTCAAATTGTTTGTTTTTGTGGAGATTTCTTCACAATTTCAATAGACATATAGGTAAGTAGGTGTTCCAGAACCTCCAGCACTAAGTAGGTAATTTAGATTCCTATGCCAAATTTCCTTCAGTGATGATGGGACATCTTTTGATTAAGATGTTTTGTGGCAGCATGAATTGCAGACTTGTGTGTGTTGGTAAAGGTTGGCTGGAATTTCGGAGATACAATTTGCCGGGTTGGTATATGTCTTTGGTGTCCAATTTCAAGTGTACAATCTGTGCAATATACCCTTTGTACAGGAGCATGTTGCAGGATATGCTCAAAGACAGGCCTGGGGATTGACATTGACAAGCTTCACAAATCTGGGGTTGTTGTTAACTGCAATGCAACACGTATCTGTATTCAGAAAACTAGGGTAAAACCTCTAATTTTTTGTTGGAATGCAACGTGATCTATGTTTCCTATCTTTTTTCTTTCCCAAGTTTGGGTATGAACCTGCATGCAATGATTTGTGGACTACACATCAATTCAAGAGGGTTGAGCTTTGTGGCAAGGTATTTTTCATAGGTTGGACTTTGAAGTCTGCATTGCTGCAATGCCCTGATGTTGTCATCTGATTTAAATGTTCAAACATTCTTACAACTGTTTCAACGAAAGCAAGGTACCTCAGAAGTTTGTTGGTGGGCATGCCAGATTTGTTGGATATGGCAAAGATAGGTTGCAGATCTTGTTCTAGGTGTTTGATGACCTCATTGCAGGAATACTTCTGTGGTCTCACGAATGACATATACCCACACGCCTCTGTCCTGAGTTTCAGTGAGCTGCAAGTATTCAAGATAGAAGGAGGTCCACAGGAACCTTGATCTGCCCTCCTAATTGGCAAACAGCCAACAGCTGATCCTACTTGTGTAGTGCCCATGAGCATTAGTCATGGCTGTCTCCTGTGCAAAAGATCCTGAACACCTGCTCTTCAGGTAATCTGATCTGTTCATGTGTGTCAGGTAAGTTATTCTCAAGGAAATATTGAATTGCAGAGACCCATCATATTTTGTGATGTCAATGGTGACATTTGGATGTTCTCAAAGAAAGTTTGGTTTATTACAGTTTGAATTCAAATGGCTTTCCAGATTAACTATTTGTTGTGTTAGTGATGCATATTCTTAAAGAGTACTCAGATGGAGAGAGGAGTGCTTTTGAACTGTGGTGGGTGCAGCAGATGTTGTTGGCTTCATTTACATTACTGATATCAACATTCTCTGGTCCCATACTTTCCCTCTCCTTGCCCTGTAGTGTAGCAGAATTTCTGACTTTAGATCTTTACAGTGTCTGTTTGTAATGGTTTATAAACGTACATGTGATGCTGAACCTCTGTATTGTGAAGCAACATTATATTTGGGCACATTCTGACACCACAGAGCTTGCTTACAGTTCTGTGTGTGTTTGATGCAGGGTGAAGGCAACATACATGACACCTTGTCTGGGTTCCTTACCAAATAAATTACTCCTGGCTGGATCTCTTGCATGGGTGGATCGAAATCTAACAGCACCTTTTGTTGTGGATCAGTCCCATTAAACATCATCTATGGGATCCACACAACTGGAATCTATACTTGGGACAAATAGTGTTCAGGATGTTGGGCTACTTTCAAAGTAAGTTCTGCACTTCACGTTTCGAGGATGAATCCAAGTGTGGTGTTTGGTGTCATTGTCTTTTGAGTGTGACCTTATTATTGGGTCTCATCAATCCAAGCAGAGTAACTTCTTCAACACCTGGTTCTGTTGGTGTGTGCTTAGGACTCCATTTTGATTTTTCTACTGTGAATCTATTCCCTCACAATGGCTGATTCTTGACTCAAAATCTGTGTATTCAGGTTCCACTTTCAAGGGTCATGTTATTGATCATCACCATGCTGCACAAGCTTAGAGTGAACAAACACCACCCAACACAAGTGCCAACTGCACTATTAAAAATCATAAAAAGTACTAATGCAACAAAAGTGGTCGCAGAAAAAATGGATCGCATTCCTGCAATTCAGTTGCAACCAAATTGTCCAGCACAAACTAGAGAAACCCGCTAAATCAATTGTACAGAGAGAAGAAGAATTGCCCAAGAAGACCATGTATAAATTTACATACAATTATACTGTCCCTAGATTTCATAGCTCAACATTTCTATGTTTTAGAGAAGGCTATTTTAAAATGTGTAAGAGCATCTCTAACTGGACTGCACACACTTCTGCGGATGAAGTAGAGTCTTTAAATAGTGTGAAACTCAGTTTGGTCCTTCAAATATGCAAATATTCCCAAGATATTGTGATCTACATGAGGGTCACCAAATGCTCATGTTAGAGCATCTCCACCATTGTAGCAATAATTACCCCATTACATTGCAAATGTTGGCATTTCTAACAAGCTTCAATAGTTGAATGTCACCATACACTGATCACGACCCCACCCATTGCACAAATCTCAGTAAACAATGGGATAAGGAGGTGATAATAGATGTTTTGATGGCATACGTGGTGCTCCATAACATGATCCTTGAGAATAAAACAAGTGAAAATCTAGAGTTAGCTTGGCAATACTAGGATCCTATACAGTTTAGAAGGAGCCTCACATTTTATGCATCCTTGAATGACACAAATGCATATGTTGATAGCCACTACAGATTCAAAAATGATTTCATTGAACACTTATGGGCAATGAAAGGTAACAATTTGTTTTGAAATAAAATTTTGAACTTTCTTTAAGTTTAAATGCTTCAATGCATGCTTCATTTTAAATTCTAACGTCTATCACTTCAACTCCAAACATATTGTTTGTAGTCCCTTTTGTTTTATGGTCTTTACAACTTCAAAAAGAGTGGTTGTGCTAGGAGCAATGGGTGCAATTACTATGTTGTTCATTTTCGAGCATGCTCGAAGTTTTTGCAACTCCTCACTTTTTGCAATTTGAAATTTTCACATGCCTCCTTTGACACAAGCTAGTCATTAGGCATGGTGAACAACACCATGGTTTATGCACTTTAAGGATGGCAACTTTTCTCAAAGTTGTTGCAATCATGTTTGCAATTGCATGCACTTTTGCCCTCATGGCATAGTCTTTCAACTTTGTCAACTTTTCATCCTCCTTTGCAACTTTTGAACCTTATGGTCAAAAATTTCTACCTCACTTGTGCCTACTTGTTCTATGTTTTTTCACTCCATGAGTGACGTCTTATGCACATCCTCTTGCATGTCCACCCATTGTGAATTGCCTTTTAGAAGTAGCTAGTAATGTATGAAGGTGAATGACTATTGTTTTGGGTGTTTTTTTTCATAAAACTTCAATGCCTTTTGCAATGTGTCTTTGGCAAATGTCCCAAATTCATTCAAAGCAACAAGAGACCTATGGCAACCCACAAACTTGGAGATATTGTGCTTAATCACGCTCCATTTTGTTTCCAAACTTCTTGCATGCCTATTTTGCACATGTTGGAGGTTGATTTTTTGTTGTAATGTTGTTATAGCCTATCCCAAAATGTTTTCATTTTTTGTCCACTACCAATCACAAGGTATTGCAAAACATGGAAATACAACTTGCAAAATTAATCATCTTCTTCAACAAGGAAGTTTTTTCTCTTTTTTGACTTTGTATTCATTGTTCCAAAAATCACAATGCTTGTTGCATCCAATGTGCTAAGCTCTAGACCTTTCAAACATTCTTCTATGAAGTTTGGTGATGTCATCTCTACTTCCTCTTGATGTTAGAAATGGTCAAACATTAGGTTCAATGAGCTCCTCCATATCTTTCACAAATGTGATAGTGAAAACATAGATTTCTTTCAAGGCCAAGACATTTTATTCCAAGTGGAGATGCAAGTGGGGTTTCAAGTTTTTGGGTTTTCCCTTTTCACATGTTAGTTTACCATTAGGTAGTTGTTTGGGGTGCTCCTCCAAAGATGTTCTTTAGTTTGGTAATGTGACCTTCACATACAATACAATTTTTTTGTCAATGTTTTATGAAAATAAGAACAAGAGCACAACTAGAGTAAGGCTCAAAGGTGAGGGCATTCATGTAAAGTAAAGCCTAAAGCCACAGGCTATACCAAAATAAGGGCATGTGCTTGGCTTCACCTTGTGTGGGTGTCATTCTGATAAAGCCCACAACTAACTAAGAGCTTTACTGAAGCTAAAGACTTATGTAAAAAGAAATTCCTCATGATACCCATCAAGTACCCAATGGGTATCATAAGAAAAAAGCACGTTAGCATTCAAGGGGGGGATGAAACTGAGAAAACCATCAATTTTGGTGGTAAACTGAGTTTCATCCTGTCTTTCCTGTTCTCCTGAGCGCCTTCACTGCTGCTACGTATATTTTCACTGTTCGTACCTGTACAACTATTATACCGTAATTAGTTTCGAACCTTGTGCACTAAATGCTGAGTTTCAGCATTTCATACTGAGATTTAATAAAATGTCTTTGACTTTGCGGATATTACTGGAAGGAGGGTGACCCCCGGGTACCACCTTATCTAGTCCGAGAAGAGAGAGAGAGCGCGCGGGCGAGAGAGAGAAAGAAAGAAAAGAGAGACACTCTCCCAGACGCTGAGGAGTGTGTTTGCTTTGATTGTGTGTGTCGTCACGATTTCTTGCGCAAGAATCATGGCTTTGTCTTGCTCTATGGGATTGTGCACTCCTGCAATCAAAACCCATGAATTAACTGCATCGCAATCCTTCAGGAAACTCGACATTGCAAGCAGAGGACGCTTTGCTCGGCTTGCACCACGACGGGGACAGTTGCAGATCACTTGCGTGGGATGGGTGTGTCCCCTTCTCTCTTTTCCTCATGAGCTTTTTTTTTCTAGTTCCAGTCTTCCTTTTAGCCGTGTGAGGTTGCCGCCAGAGAGCTGGATTTTTATTTGTGTGGATTGGATTCCCTTCTCTCCTGCGGCTGCTCCTTGTGTAGTAGATACTTCGCGTGTGATTTTGAAATGAACGGAATGAGAGCTGGAAGAGGATTGTAAAAGCAGCTTCCAGAAGAATAGAGGTTTTCCTCTTTTTTTTTCTGTTTTTTTGTGTTTTGGGGCGGCGGTGGCTGGGTGGCTGGGAGAGGTTTTGCAAGTTTTGCGAGCTAGGACTTGTGGTAAGTATGTTTCTTGTAAATCGATGTTCTGGGTATCACAGGATCCAGAGGGTATTCTCGCTCCCCCTCAGCCGGGGCACATCGCTAGGAGAAGTTATCAGCGCAAGCTGGAAGAGGACGTGGAAGAGAAGGAGAGAGTGGAGAAGCAGATGCAAGATGAAAGGGAGCGGCGCAGATTTGCTCGAGAGGTAAAGCCCTGAATCCACCTAATAAGCTCGTTCATCACCCAAGAACCAAAGTGACGAAGCAAGGCAGAAAGCATGTTGAGGATCAAAACTGCTATGCAATTCGTGGAAGAAATGGAGAGAACCGACTTTCTCCAAAAAATTTGCAAAGCTGATGGGGTCTCGGTGAAATCTGTTTTGCAGAATCGGCCTGTTCCAGAATCACATGCAGATCTTGTGGAGTTTTTTCTGAGTACAGAGAGCCAGGAAATGGACTTTGAAATTGCTCGATACAGACCCAGGTAGTCAAGTCAGTCTGCTTTTCTTCGGCCATGTCTAAACCCCAAACCTAAAAAACCCACCCAACCCCACTCCACCTTAATCCTCTTCTGGAGGTGCAACATTGACATTACCATAGTGCATGGTATAATTGCATTGAATAATTATGCAGAAGGTGTTTAATGCTCAAATTTACAGAAATGCAGGCTGCAGGATGACTTCTTCTCACACCTGAAGTCAGAAATTGGGTCACTGCGCTTTGCTGTGAATCGCACACAGGTTACATGATCCTCTTTCCTTCACATTGGTGTATGCTTCTATGTGTTATGAAAACCTTATGGGCTTACAGTCATCCTTCCTTCAGTTGAATGTTGAAACATGTGCAAATTGTCCTTAACAATGTGTCAATGACCTCTGTGTAGGTCTGGAACCAAGGCAGAATCAAGTGCTCAACTGATGTGTCATTATGGGTGCAGGATGTGGAGGACAGGTTAACTGAGCTTGAGGCACTTGACAAGGTGTTACAAGAGGGCCTTGGTAAGTTCATAATCTCACCAGCTCAGCTTGAATATATGCTTACTGACTCTGTCGAGGCTCAACATCTTCCAAGTTTATGAGCTAAGTAGGGGAATGCATGGTATGGCAATTGCAGAAGCATATGATAGATTGGCTTCAGATCTAGTGGGTGCAAAGGACCGCCTAACCCGCATTCTTGTCTCCAAAGACAAGCGTGCCACAGTAAGTGAAGCTGTCTGAATGACCTTTCTTTCATTGGTCTCTAGCTATGTCCTGTTGCAAAGAACACAGAATAATTTTGGGCAGATGATTATATATGTATTTACAACTTCTACACTTATTCATGGTGAACGTGATGCATCTGACATTTTGTGAGCAACACTCATAAGGTTATGACCACACTCATTCTTCTGTTACCTTCCCAGTGTTGTTGGGGAGTTTTCTCTGCTATCTCATGGATATGTTAGGAAGAACAACCTAGAACCATAGTTTTCACCAAAGCAGCATGTGTCATCAAAGGTGGTCTATGATTTCGGGTTTCAAACTATTAGTGATGAAGAATACTGTGCCCTGGATTTCTCTAGGCTCCTGAGAACAAATTGTGTACCGCATGCTGATTCTTCTGAAGTAGTCCTTGGAGTCAAGGTATAATTTGTCTTTATCTTTGATTCTTAGTGGCTAACAAGATGGCACGTTACAGCTATTGGAGATGGCAGGGAATAACGAGTTGGACAGGCCACTGCTGGGATTACTGGATGAGAACATTGCTGCTGCTGCTGCTACCAATAATCAGGTGGGTGATATATTGCAGTACATTTTTCCTAAAGGATAATTTTTATGTGTTGAGTCCCTATGCCTGGAGCATATGTACGGGTTGAACATGTCAATAGAGTGGCTTCGGGTGCAATGGAATGTAGGTGCCAGGTACATGTAGTAGGGTTTCTCTATTTAGTCAGAAAATCTTAACATGCTGGTTTGGTTTTGATGTAGGAGCAAGTGGTTGAGTTCCTGAAGAAGATTCGGACTGCTGTTGTAAAATACATCACTGTTTGATAGCTGTCAAATTGAGCTCATCCTAATTCTCAACCAGCCTGTTACCTGAATATTTTTGTAGGTAATTTCAGCTGCCATTCCTCTCCATGCTCTTTTTCCTTCTATCTGCAATTAATTGCAGAATTTCAATCCAATACCGGAAAGCCCATTTGTATACTGGGTATGCTTATCATGTTTGTGTGCCTCAAAGGAACTGAAAATAGTCTGTGCCTGAATGGGACAGTTTGCAAGGATCCTGACAGTGTCCGAGAAAGGGAAATAGATCAGAGCATCACACTCACGGAGCCAGGAAGCTGGATATTGCAAAAGCTTAACACACCATTGCGTTCCCACCTCTTTCACTGCCACCGCTGATGACCATCCAAGAATGAGAATACAATTTCTATCTTATGCCTCTTCTTGTATATTCATGTTGTTCATATGGGTGGTCACAAAGGAAAAAATAACAGGACTATCTCTTTATAATCTTGTGTTGTTTGTCATTCACTTCGTATCTCTTCATATTCTTGCCTTTACACATCTTGCCCCTGACTTCTTACATGAAATGTATTCATTTTTGGGGTTATTCTGATAATGCAGTACATTGTGGATTTAGAATGGGAGTTTTTTGCTTAGCAGTTTTTCTCTGAAAAAATTCTCAAGTAGTGGATATGATCAGATATTTTCCCAAGGAGCAGACCCAAGTTCAATTCATCATAAGATCCAGTACCTTGTGTGATTGCAACTCTACGCCACAAACCTTGACCATCAAATTATACAAAACTTGAAGTGACAAATGGAACACTTGTGTAAAAGGCAACAGAATATTTAGGTTGGAAACCAAGCTAACTGATATTGTAAGATTATCTAATTTTTATGTGAAATTTTCTTTGGGATTGCCTTATAATTGTCACCCTGGTAGGGAAGTTTGTTGTGACCACAGGGGCTTCAATATTAATTGCCAACTGCAAATGTTATTGTTGGCCAATTCTTCTAGGCAATGGCTATGTGATCACCTGGGTCTATAACAGTTAACATGAGAAGAAGCTTGGCGCAACTCCAGCAGTGCTCAGTATGTGACCCTGCAAATTAAAATTAGATGAAAAAAAGGCAAACTTGGTGGTTTAGCGTAGCCAAAATGTTTTTGGTCCAGTATTTTCGTGAAGTTTGTGGAGCTTGGTAAAAGGCATGCTTCCCAGAGAAGAGTATAGTAAATATGATATGATTGTTGCTCCACGGTTTTGATTGGTCAATAATAATGATTTGTCCAGATGGTTTGCTATTAGTAGTCGCCCACCTATTTGCAGTACCAGTTTTAGTTTTATGGGTGGGGTTGGAAAAAACCAAATAACCAAACTTAGATGTAAGAAATACTTTTGTAGGGTCACATATTGGTCACTGGTAGAGATGCTCTTAGAGTATTTCCATCTTGCTTGGGCATTTGTGGTTTCACCTACAAAGTGATGGCGCTTGTAGAGGGACACGGTGCTTAATGTAATGGCAAAACTTTTCACCACCTTGATCATTTTCCCATCAATATACTATTGCACAGCATCTTTCTCCTTTCAAAAGCTGCCAAGTTTATTCATGTGTGTATTTCGCATGCAACATCTCTCTAATTCATATGCTTCTTGGTTTTTTTTGGCTACAACATGTCTTTCATTTGATTCAATGCAAATTATTTGCAAGCTATTCATTATTGGCATTGTGCATATGCAAGTTGATTTGGTGCACATTGTTTGCAAGCTATTCATTATTGACATTGTGCATCTACAAGTCGATATGGTGCACATTGTTTACAAGCTATTCATTATTGGCATTGTGCATCTATGAGTTGATTTGGTACACAATGTCTGTAAGCCATTCATTGTCAACATTGTGCGTCTACGACAACATTATCTTAGAAGCAATTGCATATCAAAGTTCATGGTTTTGGCATGCACATTTTGGTTTTCATAGGAAAAATAATGATTTGAATGTTCTTGATCATAGTCCTTTTGTTGTTAATTTCTTGCAAGGTGATGAATCTAATGTGAGATTCATGGTTAATATTGGAAATGAGTATGTCCAGTATTACTTGCTTGTTGATGGAATATATCCATATTGGTTTATTTTTGTGCAAACAATTCATGAACCCCAATGGGAAATGTGAACTCATTTTGTTCCTTCACAAAAGTCTTACACGAAGGATGTTGAATGTGCATTTGGAATGCTACAATCTCACTTTCACATTATTGTTAATCCTTGTTGGCACTGGGATTGAAACATCATCTTAAACATTTTAATGGTGAGAATGTTACTTCATAACAAGATTCTTAAGGACAATTGTAATGAAAAACTAGAACCTTTTGAACCTACTAAAAGCCTTAAATTTATATGAGGATTGAATTTTGCTAATCTTAAGCAAGGCACATAACATATTGAAAATCTTGGATTACATTATTAGTTGAAGAATGACCTCATGGAACACTTGTGGGCACTTAAAAACAATGGTCATACATAAATAAAACTTGCTACAATTTTTCCTTATTTATTTTTTGAATATATTCTCTTTTTATTTAGTTTTATGTCATCCAATCTATAGTGTTGATAGTTTTAATGTTTGTGATTGTTGTTACAAGTGTAATCACACAAAATGTTGGTGCTTCAAATGTGTTTGGTGTTGTGGTGGCCAATAATGTAGGTGAAATATAAGTGGTACTTTGTGGAGTTGAACCTTCTAGTGAGATTGGAGATGCAAGATGAACTCGCAAGCTTGTCAAATGGATTCCCATAATTGATATTAAAGATGTTGATGATGCCATGGATGTTCACATGAAGTTAGTGTGATGTCAACAAAATTGCTATGAAAGTTGATTTGTGAGTCTTATACTTGTATTTTGCAACGATTTGTTGGGAATTTTGGCCAAGGTTAGCTTGGTTTTAAAAGGCTATAGTGAAAGGTCAAGTAGGTGGAATAATTGTTAACACTAAGTTACCACTAATGCGGGGTTTCAAATACCTTGGTGGAGATTCTCTTATGCACATAAATATTTGATTTTCAAGCACATAAGACTATAGAAAATATTTAGTAAATTAAAAATATCTTGGTTCCCTAACACTTAACATTATAAATAACTTCCAATTATGGATAAAAATAGGTGATTTTCAAACACATAAGAATATTAAATATTTAATAGGTGAGAAATAAATTAAAATACTATGAATATTTTGACCTTCAACCTCTAAAAGTAGGCTTAAGGAAGCAAATGTTTGATATTCCACTACTTTCAAATATCTACTCCATTGTTATGCATTTAAAAAAAAATTCATTTGCAAATGTGATTTAATGAAATTAATATAAATATCACACTATGTCAAAATGTGGTTTTCATGACTAAGACTACTTGCAATTATTGTTTTGTGTAATCATGTAATCATTATTCATTTCAAGTTACTCCCATTTCTGCAATTATGGTCAAAATTATTGTAACCAAAAAGGAGGATCCAGAAAACCCGCAGCAATGACGCGACCTCCCACGGACCCTAGCTCTCACGATCTATCAATCCACCGCAATTGCACAGACACGTAGCCTCTCCTGACTCGGACTACCTTCCTGCCATCGCGCACTGATCCACTTGCAACTTCAAGACTGACAGACCCAGCAATGCATTCACTCAACACAATGCACGGCTCTGGTCACACACTACACACAGATGTTTCTGAGGAAACATGCTTGGATGTTATTCATGGATTGTATA
>Ga0116231_10007368_pt1 | contig 20214 bp, 13 predicted proteins | sample S1TSphgellanicum_2_FD_89695 | JGI IMG/M metagenome (GOLD analysis project Ga0116231, IMG submission 89695) | Host-associated microbial communities from peat moss isolated from Minnesota, USA - S1T2_Fd - Sphagnum magellanicum MG | ecosystem: Host-associated > Plants > Peat moss > Unclassified...
ACACGCCAATGTTTTCATTTCTTCTATTCTTGTTTTTTTAGTGTTATAAAAAAAAAAAACAACCAATTTTCCACCAAAAAAAAAAAAAAAAAACAGGAAATCTGCTGCCACTGCTTTTCAACAAGCCGCACAAGGAAAACGTACCGTAGTAGCCCGCAGAAGGTGCAGAAGCGGAGGAGCAATCCCAGCAGCAACAGCGGCGAGAAGGAAAACAAAAGAGACTGTCGCGAGCAGCGTCGTCTAGGGTTTGAGGACGACGGCTACCCTAACCTAAAACTGGCGAGGATCTGGATCAGGTTCGGAACAGGTCCGGTTCAGGTATGGGAATGTGTAGCCGATGTTTGACCCCTCAAAAAAATTGCCGAAAATAATTTTAAATACTTTCCGAAATATATTTTAATCCTTTAATATTTTAAGAAATTTGTTTCAAAAGGGGTAAAATAGGTTTTTTTTTGTTCTTTTCTTTGGATATGTGGGTCCTTTCACTTATCTGTTTTTTGAATATGTAAGTAAAACTCAAATTAATCAAAAAATAATTTATCTTGAATAATTAGTCTACATAATGAATTTGCATTTTTCAATAGTCTTACTTTTATTTCATGAAAAAAAAATTAATTGAAATTTATTTTTTCAGGGAGTCACAATAAGAAAGTTGAGACCAGGTGCAATTGAGTGAAAAAAAAAAAAAAAAAGAAGAAGATTTTTCAAAAAAATACCCAACTAATAATTCATGCAACACTTTAAAAAGAAAATTTGCCTCAAAAAATGAAAACTATTTCTGGTTTTTTTCTTTTCACAAGTCATTTCAATTTTTAAAACCCAAGTTAACCAAAAATATTTAATGATCACAAGTGATACCATAGTACCTTGGCCAATTCAACACATGTCTATCAACTAATTAATTAATTAATTTTGAAATTTTCATTTCAACAAATGAAATATTCCTAAATATTCACTATTATCCTTCACAATATTTTTTGATTAGGAAGAAGTCATTTTTGAAATTTTCAAAATTTTTGAAAATAATATAATTAGTGTCAAATTGGCCAAGGTACTAGGGTATTTGTTTAATTAACCCTTGCATAAGTGCTTGCATAAAGGTTCACTATGCAACTATGTTTTGTTGGGGAGTGTCTACTTAATGTTATGTTGAATATTTTGAAAATTACATGAAATGTTTGTGATTAATGGAATGATGTGGGATTCCTCTCATTTGCCATTAATTAGCACAAGCCCCATTGTATATTGCAAAGATGATTGGAGTGTTTGGTTACATGTATGCTAATAATTTTTAAATTATTTAAATTTTTTTCAAAAAAACCTACTCCTTTAGATTTGGTACTCTATGTTGGAACTTATGGTTAAATTTGTAGTGAAATCTTGCCTATGGCATGTAGGGATGACACCATCTCTTTGGCTCAATTTTGTTTTTGTGAATGTCTTTCTAATAGACTTTTGTGGATGACATCATGAGCTCACATACTTATCATAAATAAGGAACAAGTGTTTAGCATTAAAATTATCTTTTTAGCATGGCAATTAATAACAACAACCAAGTCTTTCAAAACAAATTGAACATTTTGATTCACGCAATCTCAAGATTTTGATATATTGTAACATTTTGTTTAACATGATGCAAGCTTTCAAGCTTTGATCTTTTGCAACATTTTGTACCATGCTTGTTCAACGCTATGTTAAGTTCCAATATTTTCCTACATTTCATTTGCACAATGTTAAAGTTTTGATCTTTTGCTATGGTGTTCTCTTATGACCTTGGTTATGATTTTGAAATATGATCATCAATAATAACACCCAAACTACACACAAAAACACATCTACACAAAACATTGACATTGTTCGTTTTATAAAACATTTTGTTGTTGAATTATGTGTTTGATATGGTATATTGATAATATTGAAATGTGCATGGCTTGTTTGATTAATGTGGGACAAATAAGTTGAGGATTACGGTTTATGGATGGTCAAAAAGAAATTATATATATTAAATTGTGGAATTTGTAAAGTCTATTTTTTTATAATGCTTTGCAATTTGTGTTTAGGAATAGAGTTGTCTAGTAGTGTTTTCTTTCTCTACATGTTGGTAGGACATAATGCATCGACACAAAAGGAGAATTGTAACTTCATTAATACATGAATGAGATCTATCAACTTTCTTTGAGATCCAAAATGGGTTGAATTCCTTTCATTTAGTACTTGGACACAACTTGCAATTTTGGGTGCAACATATAATGGGTGAAGATGGATTAGGTTGCACCATTATACTAAAAATTTCTTGCACATTTAGGTCATAGTCTTTCTTTGTCTCTCTACCATGAGAACCTTGCCATAAAACGCAATTGAGTGTGAAAATTTGGTGATGAAAATTTGGGCTTTGTCTTTCTTTCTTGCACTAATCAAATTTCAAAGTTACACAAAGTGGGATATGGACTTGCAAATTATGTCCAATGGAAGAATTGTCCAAAACTTGGTGGTTGATCAACTACTACAAAGAGAGGCTCATCTCCATAGATCCATTATACCCACCTTGATACTTCTAAACTTTCCATCTACTAGGTGAACACTAAGTCAACAATGTTCATCATCTCTATGATTCATATGCCTTTGATATAAAGCTTTGTTACACATGAACCGAGTTTTCCAACTATATAGATTGGATCAAGTTGCAAAATCCAAGTTGTTCATCATCTCTATCATTCATGCCTTCAACATAAAACTTTGTTCCACACAATCGAGTTTTGCAAATACAAATTGTATCAAGTTGCAAAATCCCAAGTTGTTCATCATCTCTATCATTGATGCCTTCAATATAAAACTTTGTTACACACAATCGAGTTTTGCAAATACAAATTGTACCAAGTTGCAAAACCCCAATCTCTATAAAAATAAGAAAAATTTAAACATGATCACCTTCAAGACTAATTCCTAGTGGTTCAAGGAAGAGAGATGGAGGGAGTGGGATTTCCAACATTTGTAACTAGTTTGGAGTTAAAAACTCAGATTGATCTAATAATTAACTTAATTGCCATCTCTAATCCTCCTCAAACCTCGAATTATGAGACGTTGCCATGGACACTAATATTACATGACTGATTGCACATTGTGGACAACTAGGTTATGAACTAGTGTTGGCTGGGTATTAGAGACTACACCAACCCCCCCACCCGCGGTTAGAAGCCTGTTCTTAGGGTTCATAACCGTGGTTCTGGAAAAATCGAAACCAATATATAATTAACCGTGGTTCTCAATTTATCAAAGAACTGAAATCACTGCCCACAAAACCACTGGTCCTTTCACTAAACCCATTGACCCTTTGAGGTGCTTGAAATAACAGGAACCGCCGGTTCTTTGGTTCTTTCTCTTTTCGTTTCAAACCCCATAACCAGCGGTTCTCTGAATTCTGAAATAGTAAGGATCCTGGAACCGGTGGTTATTAACAAACTCAAATTAACCTGCCTGACATTATCATGAACCCTTTGTGATTTGGTCAAGTTTTTTTTTCTGTCTTTCCTTCAAGCAATTTTTTGGCAAGCAATTTCTTTTTGTCTTCTGGAAGCTAAAGGCATCTCTTCAAATCTCAAAGCAAATTTCTTTTTGCTTCTGGGTGGTTCTTCTCATGAAAGAGAGAGAGAGAGAGAGAGAGAGAGAGAGAGAGAGAGATTCCTCTCTTTCATATCATGATCTTTTTGTTTGTTTGTTGTATCTGGGGTGGCTTTTTTTCTTCATGAGATTTGCTCAATGAATTTGATTTTGAGTTGAGGTTTTGTTGTTTTTTGTTGTTGTGATTGGTTGGTTGGTTGTTCTTATTTTCTCTACCTACTGGTCTAGTAGTAGTAGTAGTAGTCATGGTGAAGGAGCAGGAGGAAGGGGTGATGGTGGTGGAGGGGCCTCCTGTTCTGAAGACACCCACAGACCAACTCTGTTACAGAGTGATCACACTTGCTAATGGCCTTTCTGTGCTCTTGATCCATGACCCATCAGTCTCTGAAGCAGAGTCTAATGCTAATAACAGCAAAGAAAATGGTAATGCAGCAAATGCTACTACGTCTATGGAATTGGACTACATGAACAACCTCACAACCCAAACCCCTCATGCTGGTGAGCGCTCTCATGATCAGATAGATATATATACAATTCCCCATAACATTCACAAAATTCTTCACACTTTCTGAGGGAATTTTTGAGTTATCCTGCAAATGTTGTTCTCAAATTTGCTGTTGTTCTCAAATGGGTACATGTCTATTTTTCTACATTCACGAAACCAAATCAGTTTTTCATAATCAAAGAATTTTGTGCAGGAGAATCCAGTTCCAATCCAGAAAAACCCCCACTATGGTACCATCCAGGTATCCAATCCAATTTCACAGTAAATACTTTTTTTTCTATAATTATAAGTCGTAAATTCAAGAAATAAAATTATCTTGGGGCATTAATGCACAAGCACCAGAGTTGAGGACGTTAAGATTATGATGCATATACAGGTGGTGGTAGCCTAATTTTCAACAGATTATTTTGTCTTCTCTCTGTGTACATTGACTTTGGGAGAGGGGATTCAAGGGAAGTTCTACAGGTAGTAATGCAAAGAAGGGCTCAATCACCATGTCAACCAAAAAGGTGTGATCTTGTGTTTTGGGTGTCCTTCCTTTTCTACATCCACAGATGATGTCTAGAATTTGCAACAAGTCCAAGTGGTGAAGACAATTCCTTCCTTTACTTTGAATGTGCAGGAAAGTTCAGATATTAAAAACTTTCAAGTGTGAATAATTATTAAATTATATAATAATTTTTTTCCTGAAGATGATCATGGAGTTTGCAGCTCATTTTGCCATTCGCCTGCACATTTGCATCTTGCATGGGAACTTGAGAATCATGTCCAGACAATTTGAATTGTTGCTTTGTGTTGTTCATGTGCAGGCAGCAGCAGCTATGTGTGTAGGAGTTGGAAGCTTTTCAGATCCCAAAGATGCACAAGGCTTAGCTCACTTTCTTGGTAAATTTGTACCTCTCTTTGGTTCAAGAGCTTCACAATTGGTCCTGGATTCAAAAGAAGCAAGCAGGCTGTGATTTTAGCCAAGTAATTAGGTTTGCAGAAAATCTTATGATGAAAAAAAACATGTGCATTGTGTTTGATTCTCTATGAAGCACCAACCATGGTATCCAATTTCTGAAAAAGGTTCAAAACAATTGCTCTTTCTTTTCTTTTCTCTTTTGCAGAGCATATGCTGTTTATGGGTAGCTCCAAGTTTCCCAATGAGTGCGAGGTTCTTCTTGTCCTCAATATGCACAATTTGTCATAAATGCATCATGATTTCTGATAGCAAAAATTCATGACATTTCTGTTACATTGCTACTAGTTGTATCTCACTTGTACCCAATTGCACAAAGTTATTATCAATGCCAGGAATTTTCTTCTTTGAGTGGATAGATCTGCAAAAAACTATTGCACAAACCATTCATTGCATATGAGCACAATTTTTGTGTGGCAGATCTCATTAAAACTGGTGGAGATCTGTCTCATGTGCTCTTTTTTTTGCAGTACGACAATTTCCTTTCGGAGCATGGAGGGTCTTCAAATGCATTCACAGAGACAGAGTACACATGTTATTACTTTGATGTGATGCAAAGCTACTTCAAAGATTGTCTTGATCGGTGAGCCACATCCAAACCAAAAGTAAAGACCATCATTTGTTGTGACAATCATGCTTATTATTATTGTACATTGTATTTGACTTCTGCTACAAATGTTAAATGGATTTTTAACCATTGGTTGATGGCTCTTTCTCTCTCTCTCTTTCTCTCTGGGATTTGCAGATTCTCACAGTTCTTCCTTTCACCTTTGGTGAAGGTGGAGGCCATGGACCGGGAGGTACAGGCAATTGATTCAGGTACATGGCTTCAAAGTCCTACTAAAAAGTAATAAATTACAAAAAAAATTCCTCTCTTCTCTGTTCCTTCTTTCCAGTCAGATCTCGGTCGTGGAATCTAGTGTACCAACTGCAGTATTTGTGATCAAGGAAGAACACCCACTGGTAGGAAGATGAAAGAAGTTGAAATAAACATGAAGAAGAATGGGGGAAAACCATCGATGAATGCCACCCAATTTAGCAAGCACCCAAGAAAGATAGGATGCTGTCAGAGGTTTTGATGAAATTTTGAAGAAGAAGATGTTTGTTTGTGTGCAAACAGAATTGAAAGAAACATGCCAGTTGAGACAAGAGGAAAGATTGAACTTCAATTTCAAGTGGTATCTTGGCTGGGTGTGTTTTGTTTGTTGTTGCATGGGAATTTTGTGAAAAAGCATAGAGTTTGAGCAAGTGATGCAAAATGATGCATGCCGGCTTTTACAACTGCAATGCCACACATCCAGCCCTTCCCATCCTTTCCACACTTTCAGTTGGGGTATAAACTACAATTTGTAAACCTCCCTGCAAAAGTCTCTGCAAAATTCTTTTTGTAGGTCTCAGGACTTGGAGATCTGTAGAGAAGTGGGTCAGTGGCATAGTGAACTTTCTTCTTCATGAAAGAATGCAGCCTGGTTCTCATGTGGATGGTGAAAAAGTCTTGAGAACATTCTGTCGTCATTTTGAGTGTAACTTGCTGCAGGAAACAAGAAGAGCTTGAATGAGCCAATGGAGAAAGGAGTTGACATGAGAGGAAAGCTGTTACAGCTTTACAATGACCACTATCAAGCAGGGTGCATGAAGCTTGCCATTCTTGGTGGAGGTGGGTGGTAAGCCCTCACTTGTCACCTCTACCCACCAACCCACCCATCTCTCCAACTTCCACATTTCCTCATGCAAAAAACAAGCACCCAATTCCATTAGTTTTCTTGTAACAACAAAATGCAAGTCTTGTCAACAAATTTCCCAATGCTTTCTGCATGTGCCAACAACAAGATTGGTCAATGTCTTTAGCAAGTTCTGCAATGCACTGTTTTGTGTGTGTTTGCAGAGCAGTTGGATACATTATCACAGTGGGCAGTCGAGCTATTTGGTGGTGTGAGACAAGGGGGGAAAGAGCAGATGAAGTTTAGTACATGGAAGCCGACAGATCCTGTTTGGGAGGCAACAGGATGCATGTATCACATTGAGTCAGTGACAGACCAACACTTGTTAGTGCTGGTGTGGCCCCTCCCATGTCTCCAGAGCTCCTACCTAAAAAAACCTGAAGCATACCTCTCCCATCTCATCAGCCATGGTATCCTCAGATTTCCAGTACTAAATTAGCATGCTCTGAAAATGGCTGTCAAGCTAAGAGAGTCAACATTCATTCTGGTTGTGATGTGTATAATAAAACAACTAAACTAAATAATTTCATGCCTAAACTTCCAGTGGTGTTCAAATTGGGAGTTAATCTATCCAGTTGACCCAAACCCAAACCTTGAAGTTTCTTTTGTTTATGCACAAGTGTGTGTTGAGACTTTGTTAAAATTGTGGGATTTTGTGGGCAGAGGGTGCAGGTGGCTTGCTACTGTTACTAAGGGGAAAAGGTTGGGGAACAAGTTTGTCAGCTGGAGTTGCAGATGGTGGCTTTGCCAAAAGCAGTGCTGGCTACATGTTTCATGTGGCTGTTCAGCTGACAACCTCAGGCCTTCAACATGTAAATCTGATGATCATCAATTCCCCAGAGTTGTCCAAAGACTTGTCCAATTTCTCTGTAATTTTTGCTCCACTGTACAGAAAGAAGAGTTTTTCCTGTTCATGTATATTATGGTTTTCCATTCTGGGATCCAAAAACAAACAACACCCATCAGCTATGCATCAAGTTCCCACAGTCATGGATTAACAGATTGATAAGAGGACTGTATTACTTCCATATATAATAGTTCTTCTGTTTGGTTGGTGTACATAAGTACTGCAGGTGTTTGATGTGGTGGGTTTTCTTCACCAATACATCAAAATGTTGCGCACAATTGGACCACAAGAATGGGTGTTCAAGGAACTGCAATCCATAAGCAACATGGAGTTCCAATTTGCGGAAGAGATAGCAGCTGCTGACCATGTTGTGACCCTTGCAAGTACATATATAAATCTCCATCTTTCTCCCCCTTTCTTTCTTGTGCTTCAAATTTGGGGGGAGTCTGGTACCATGTGTATCACTTTTATGTATTTGGCTAACACAAAGTCTTCAAGTCTCCCTTCTTTTTTTGTTGAATTCTTGCTGTTTCTTTCGTTATGAATTCTTTAGCAATTCAAAGTGTTCCTTCCATGTTGTCTAAGGTTCTGAACAGTCATCATCCAAGACACCTCAATCGATTTTTCTATCTGTCTTTCTTCGCATTGTGTGTGAGCCCTAATTTTCTTTTGGGTCAGAGCAACTTCCAGTTTGTGGGATGTTCTATGATTATAGTATGTGGTCTGTTAGCACTCTGAGCAGAAAGTTGGGATGACCTCCATTTGACTCCATTTAAATCTCTTTGTCTTTTCACTTTGGTTTCAGCAGTATGATCTTCTTCAGTACTGATGACATTGATGAATTGTTGGAATCATGGATGATAGCCAACATGCGCATATACTCAGAATGTGACATCATCTATGGGGACTATGCATTTGAACAGTGGGATCCAGAGCTTCTCACCGAGTTGTTATCCTATCTCATGCCGTCAAACATGCGCCTTGATCTCATGACAAAGCCCTTTGATAAAAATGTCCCTGGTACATACAAACAAACAAACACCCTTCGGTCGATCATCTCATTCTTACTTAATGATTTCAATCGAGGGTGTTTTAGCAAAATTCCAGTTTTGACAGTTTACACATATAGCAGCTGACAACAACTTGGGTGTTTTGTTATGTGTTGTTTTCCTTGATTTTTTTTCAGGTGTGAAATTTGAGCCTTGGTTTGAAATCGCATATACTGTTGAAACCATTTCAAAGGAGATTCTTCAAGCATGGGCAGACCCAGCTCACATAGATTCTGCTTTGCACATGCCATCCCCAAACGAGTTCATTCCACACAATTTCTCAATTTATATTCAGACAATAGCAGCCAAGAAAAATAAATGTGACTCGATCAAGTCTTCTCTCGTTGTTTTGTTAGATGAACCAGCATTGAGGCTTTGGTATAAGCTGGATCAGACATTTCAGATGCCACGGGCAAATGCTTTCTTCTGTGTGCTTACTCGGACTGCAAGCAGCAGTGTGAAGGCTGCTGTTTTGACCGAGATGTATGTGAATCTCCTGCTGCATGAACTCAACGAGACCATGTACTTGGTAACCAATGTACTCAGAGTTTTTCTTTCCCTCCTTCTAATTATTACTTGCAAGTAAAGTATAGATTGTGAAATTGCAAGTTTCAATTCGTTTTGTAATTATATAGATATGTTGCATAGGGGCATGAGGCAAGAACAGAAAATTTTGCAATGTCCACTGTGAGCACACTGGCATTGGAAAGGTTTTTCAGAATTCCTGGACTTGTTGCAAAATAATAAAATTCAATCTGTGCTGAGCTGGTTCTTCAAATGGGTGCTTCTTGTTGCAGGCCAATATGGCGAACCTGGAGTCATCCATAACAGTGCATGGATTTAAGCTTGAATTGAAGCTTTTTGGGTTCAATGAGAAGCTCCCTGTTCTTGTCCGAAGGATCATGGAGTTTCACCAATCTCTGGTTGTCACCCCTGAGTCCTTTCAGGTTTGTAGGAATGAATTTGTCAACTAACTCCCTTCAAAGGCCTTCCTTTTTGGTAGTTTTTTGTTGAATACTGGTCACAAAGGAATTGGACTCAAGGGACTTTCTTAAGTATCTCTTTTTGCTTGTGAAGTACTTTTTGCAGAACTATGGCTGCATTTTAAGAGATGAAATGCACAGCATACGTATGTTATCTTGTTGCACATTTTGTTTTTGAGTTAAATGTAGTGCATTTTATTAGACAAGTTTGAAACTAGATACAAGATCATGTAATATGATGCAATCATCATGTCAACAATGATGTCAAAAACAAGAAGTGCAAATGCCAGTGGTGATGATGCAGGCAATCAAAGAAGACATGGAACGGGATTTTAGGAATGCTGAGACAAATCCACTTACCCATTCTTCTTATCTCAGATTACAAGCTTTGAAATCAAGGTTTTGGCATGTTGATGATCGACTCACATGCTTGCTGTCACTTTCTACCACCGATTTGATCAAGTTCATTCCCACCCTCTTTCACAAGGTGTGCATGTGTATTTGTCTATTTCAAATTTCTCATTCTAGGATATAAAACACCCCAAATCTCACACTTCAAGAAAATGGGCCTTAATTTGCATGTGCATCTAATTACCTTAGCTCCTCCTCCATTTCTGTAGCTCCAGGAAGATGTAAGGAAAAATAGGTTGTTGAAAATGTGGGACTTAGATGGCAGACTTACATCGAAGCTCTATGCCATGGTAACCTCTTAGAGGTAGAGGCTTTGGACATTGCAAACATTTTCAAGAAGGCTTTGGTGAGAAATCCTCTTCCACCACTACAAAGGCCCCAAGATTTCATCATCAAGCTCCCAGCTAGCATTTGTCTCTTGCTCCAAGAAAATGTTAAGAACATGAATGAAGAGAACTCAGTTGCTGAGGTACTACTATTTTTCAATTGAAGAACCAAAAAAAAACCACACACACACACACACACAATTTAACATATGTGCAAATCCATTTCTAACAAGCTTGTTCTCAATTTGCATACTACCTTTTTTTATACCTTAATTATTAAAGAATATGTTTGACCTACAAGTGTTTGTTAGTTGGATTTAAGCCTTTCCCTCAAAAGCTCTTCAAGATTGTTGTGGAATTTTGTTCAAGTTTATTCCTTTTCAATTAGATTTCTCTCTACATTTTTTTGGATCCTTGAACTAGTATATCATGGACACCAAATTGTCTCCATTTCAATTTTGATATCAAGTTTGGCATGATGGTCTTGTAAGGGTAGTTGTACTTTCAAATTGGGCAAGACCAAGGCATAGGTTCCACACATATGCGTTGTATGACTGACTTGTTCGAGCATATTGTGTATGAACCCTTCTTCAATCAACTCAGGTCCAAGCTCTTCCTTAATACCCTACATAATGTCTCTTTGTGCTCTTTCGTACACACAACACACATGTATATGTATGTATGCAAATTGTTTGAACCCCAAATGGATATGAATCATTATCATTACTCATAATACACACACGTATGCCAACCTTAAGAAAACAAGGAATTTACAAGATTTGTCAAAATCTTTGAATACATGATTATAAGCTTATATGAGTTTTGTGGAATGGGTGAAAACTTATAGAACAAAGGAGCAACTTGGGTATGTGGTGGATTGTGGAACACATGACACTCTCCATGTACTAGGATTTGGCTTCCGAGTGCAATCTTCAAGATTTAGTCCACCTTTCCTTGAAGCACGTATTCATGCTTTCATTGAAACTATCCCCACAATGTTGGTGAGACTTTCAACTCTAAGGTGGAATATCTAAGGTACATGTTTTGTAAAGGTTAAAAATTCAAAGGGAGCTTTAGGAGCTTTAGGTTTAACAAGGATTGGATTCTTGAAGTTTTCCTTCCTTGTGCACAATGAAGATCTAGGACAAATGTTATATGTAGGGCACTTGGGTGTTTGATATTCAATGAATTGATCACTTGGCCCTAAAAAAAGCTTGTACATGTTGCATGGTGGATAATGAAACACAATAGATTTTTTTCTTAAAAATGGCATTGATTTTGTGTGAGCAGAATGACATGAAAGAAGATGAATTTGAAAGTCATAAAGATGCAACAGCAGGGCAAAAGCTAGAAGTGTATTGCTCTTTGTTGGATGAAACTGATCACTATTGGGACAACATCTGGGACCAAAGGTGGGGAGGTGTTATATATCACCTTCCTTTTGTTTTTCTTACAAGGTTACTATGACTTAGTTTTGTTCAAATGAAAAAATCTAATGGGTAGAATTGAATTTTGATAAAGCATGGGTAGCTCAAAAGTTAGAAAATTTCAAAAAGACCATTTGAACATAAAAATATTATTGCTTTCATTTTTTAATTGGATTCCAAAAAAATTCATTGCAAGGGTTCAAGGACTTGAATTTTTTTTGCTTTGAATCATGAAAGCAAATGAACAATCCCCATCAAATTAAATATTCCATTCTTTGATTGAATGCAAAGGAAAAATGAAATGGAAAGTTTTTTAGGAAGGAGAGTTGACATGTGACCACCCCTTTTTGTTTTATGGAGTGAGATTTGACATGTGACCACTCACAATTTTGTCTATGTGACTAGGTACCTTTTTGAGCAAAACAAGGTGGATGCGATGGAGGTGAAGAAGATTAGAAAAAATGAGGTAGTGAAGTGGTGTCGACGCCACTTCGGGTGTCGTTCCACATTGCGACAAGAGTTGTGCATACACATATGGGGAGCAAATGCTTTATTAGGCAAGGTGAATGATAATGAAAGGCCTCAAGACAAAATGGTCCCCCAAAGACGTGTTATGCTTGTTCATGACTTGGAAGATTTCAAAGCTAACCAAGAAGTGTTCCCACCTCTACATTGAGGTTCATCAAGTTTTCTCTTTTACAACTACAATATGTATTTTTAAATTCTTAAGGTACTTCAATCAAAAGCTTCTTCTTATTAATAGTTGGGGGAGCTTGAAAAACTTGACAAATTTTGTTATTTAATGATAGTCATTGATCTAACAAATCTAATCCTATAGAAATGAGGACCAAATTACACCCAAAGTTGTGAAAAATTCCTATGAAGGTGCAATAGCCTCTTAAGGCCAAAGAGATATGAAAGTCTTCTAACACTCCCTGATTCACATAAGGTGCAAGCAAGGTAAAGTAAACAACTCACTGCTCCTTGTCAAGAAAAATTACATGTAACCATGAAAAAGTTTTAATGTATTGAAAATAGAAATAACTTTTTGTACAATAATTAACATGATGATAATCTTTCATTTTATGTTTAAAATGTTGAAAAACTCCATCTTGAAAGTAGAATTAAGTAGAATTTTTAAAAATATTTCTACTTACACAAAATGTCCAATCTTACAAAATGGGCTACATATAAATGAAATATTGATTTTTTAAAATTTTCAACTTAATGGAGCCTTAAAAAATACTTACGTAGTATCAAATTATGAACTTTATAATCATAATATATCAAATCTTTAATATGAAGTAGGTTTGAACACCATTTTGACCCAGTTACTTTCAAATGTACTTTCAACCTACTTTTATGATATTAAAGTTGTTCAAACTTTGTATCCAACTTCCCATAAACTAAATGTAAGGCCCTATGGTTTTAAATTTCTACTTCAAAATATTTTGAATCTACTTTCTTGTGTCCATATCAAGACTTTGGGCAAACTACTTTTTTTGTTTACTTTACCTTGCCAACACCCCATAAGCTCTCAAAAAAACAATGTTGATACACTACACCAAAACTTGGCATATACATTTACACATCTTACTAGATTTGTAATCATTAAAGACACATTGGATTAGATGGTTGACAATCATTGTGAACTCATAGTTTAGAGTATTATTGGGCAAAAGCATGGTTAAATAGACAAACAATAAATCTACCCAAAATCCAATTTATAATTGGGACATTTTTTACATACACTTAAAAGTAGATCAAAACATTTTGTAAATAAAAATATAAAACCATCAGTACCTCCATTGAGTTTGTAGTACATTGATTACAAAATTTGAAAAAAATTAGAAGAATAAAAGTACCTAACAAATAGGTTTGAAATTGACTAATCAATGTGGTGTTCAAAGTGAACTTACATTAAAATTTTCATACAGTATGACTATAATATGCACAATTTGAAAACACATAAGTATCTTCTAAGTACCTATTAACTTGAGAATAGAGGAAAATCCATATTTGATTTTTTTTCATCTACTTGCAACCAATTTTTTAAAACCCACATACTTATAGAAGTAAATGAATCATTTTTTAAAAATCTACTTAAATTTATTGGAATATGCGATTCTTCAACTCTATCATATAATAGAATAAAACATCATCCTTCTATAAATCATTGAATTAATAATATTTTTACTTTCAATACATCAAAGGTTACTTATGGTTACTTGTCATTTCTTGTGACAAGGAATGACAATTGTCTAATTTCCCATGTTGTTGCCCTATTCAAAATTGTAATCACAAATAACATTAATGATTGTGCCTCCATGACTACAATATTCTAAACACAATCATCAAGGACATGTTCAATGGCTAGATGGGCCATTTTGAGCCATTGAATAAACTTCAATTATAAGCAAAATTTAAAAAATAATTACAGGTTCAACCATTGTAATAAGAACCACACCCACCCCCTTCGACTTGTGCTTGAAAATTAAATAATGGTTATGATTGCTAAAGGTTTGTGTTAATGGAACTTCACCCTTGCCCTTTAAAATGTTGACACAAGACAAGTTTTAAGGAAAACAAATGACAACACATGGGTTACCTTACCTTAATTACCTAAAAACTTAATCTACCTAGACTAGACTCCTAAACTATGTAGTTTAGGCCATCTAAATATATTTTTACATCCAAGATATAATTGTAGATTTTTTCCATTAAATGGATACATATTTGTTTCCCAAGTATTTGTGAAGAGCAAATGATAATTCAATGGTTAATTTAACTCAAAAATTTAGGAATTGTTGAACTCTAAGTTGAGACCTTGATTTAGTCTTAGGATGTGATAGGCATATTAAATGGTAGTGTAGCTATTGGTTCACCCAAGGCCACATTGTATGACCAAAGGACTAAAGGCCCCAAAATTGGCATGATTGGAAATGGTTATATATTTTTTAATCAAACATTTGAAGTTTTGGCCTTTTGTGATTTATCCTAAAACACATGTCCTAGAACCCAGGAGCACAAAAAGTGTTGCACATGTATGTGATTTTGTTAATAACCCTAGTTTGATTTTCAAAAATTTTAAATCAATGAACCATTGATTTTGGTTTTTTGAAAAAAAAAATAAAGACTTAAAAAAGCTTCCATTTTTTCTTATTTTGACAACTCAAAAAACCTATGGTTTTCATGAATGAACCCACAAAGAACTACACATTTGTTGGCGAACCATTGTAATATATACATATCTAATTTAGTATGGTGGTTTTATATTAGAACGAGGTTTTTTTTTAAAAAAACAAAAATTATGAAATTAAAGAATTACACTAATAACCATTGGGCACTTGGAATCATTTTTGATATTCACATGACATTGGTGCCTTTCTACACAAAGATTATTTTGGTATTGACTTTTTCGAGAAACGTTGGGCAATTGTTAGAATGAAGGATACAATGAAAGCACATTACAAGGGGGCTAACTTGGGCAATTTCATGACATGTGCATAAAGTATACACCTCCAAAATGTGTTACATTTAATTTTGGGTTTCACTTTTGGTGTTTAGGCTTTATATTTTGATTTTCACAAAGTTAATGTTATATAATATTATTTGAAAAAAAATATTAAATTCAAAGAATAATTTGAGTATATTTATGGTGTATGCAATATAATGGAACTTGTTTTTTGTTTTACACTACACTAGGTTTTGTTTTGAACTACTCAACCAAAAACATTTGAAATGGAGTTTTAAAAAATGGCCGCACCTCACATTTCTTGTCATCTTCCATTTGAAAATGATTATTTGTCAAAATTTTAATTTACCACATATTTATGGTCATTGCCTTGAAAAAGATCACTTGTGACATGATAATTATCAAACTCTTCACATGGTTCATACATTTATTCCAATCATATGGAATCATAATGTTTAGTAAATACTACAAACTTCATAAAGATTTTAAATCATTTTAATCCTTTCTTAAATATATTTGCATTTTTTAATACACCATGACAGATTTTTTTGGGCAAAAAATATACTTTAATATCACGTCATATGAAATAACAAATGTAATTTTTTTTGCATTTGACTTCTTTGGGTTTTGACTTATTATATGTAAAAGTGTTGTGCAAATCCTTCATAATAATGACATGGTTGAAGTTCAAACATGGTACCCCTAAAAAATAGTACAATGTGACAACAATTTTAACCCCCCCATAGTGTGCTTTCACCTAACATATATTCATCAATTATCAACCTAGGTATATACCCACTCGCACATTGGTTCTCAAATTTTCAAATAATCAATTTTGGTATACAATAATAGTTTTTTTTTAAAAATATTAAAGACATAGACAAAAAATTGAATTTGCCAAATTCTTTCATGAAAGTTACAAGAACTAGTGATTCTTTGATTTTGATTATTTTCAAAGAATCAAAATCAAATTTTTATTCTAAAATATTTTTAAATTAGAAAACTGGCGATTCTTTAAAATTTCAAAGAATCACCCAACATTGTTCTTCATGACCTAGTTCATATTAAATAACTTTTTATTTGCCCACTTCTTTGGTGGAAAGCCCAATCTTCTTGGGGGAAGTTTTATGGTCAAATTATTTTTATATATTCTTGTTGCATGGAAGCCATCTTTTGAGATGTGGAAGGCAAGCTCGAAATTGTGTGAGCTTGGAATACATAAGGAAAGGGTGAAATCTTGAGCTATTGATGGGCTTTTCCACTAAGCTGGCCATTAAAATACAATGCTTTGTTATGGACAAAAGTTGATTCAAGAAGTTGCCATGAATTAAGTTAGTTTGGAAATTTCTTGGGCTTTGGTTTTAATGCAAAATAGGCCTTGACTGTTGTTTGTTTGAAGGTTTTTTGTCATTGGATTTTGAAGTTTTTGGATAAAAATTGTTATATTCACTCTTGTTGGTAGCTAAGAATATCAAAGGATGCCTGAATTTTTTGAATTTTTTTATTTCACCCTATTTAGCCTTAAATTATTTTATGATTGTTCTTGTTTCACTAGATACATCACAAAATTGAAAATAAACTACATTTATTCAAAGAATATTTATCTTTGATTTAGGTGTAAACATTAAAAATATATATATATATATTTCAAATTGTCCAAATCTCAAGTTATGTACCCATAAATATGACAAGAATACCTCACAAGTCTTTATACTTTGATTTGCTAAGTGGTAACCTTAGAAACTACAATAATAGATTCTTCCTTCCTTTTGATTTTGCATGTTTCAACATTGTGCTTTGTTCTATGACAATTTGTACAATACATTCATGTTTTCTCTAGAACAATTTGAGGTTTTTGAACTAATATTGTTTTATTATTTTGTGGTATTAACAAATTATTTATAACTTCTACTTCAAAAATTCCTTCTTCACAAACCAAAGCTACTTCCTTATGCTACTACATGGTTTCTCTCTTCATACATGTTGTTGCTACATGCAAATATGGTTGTAATCTAGATATGAAAACAATAGCTAGGAAACTATCTGTTGTCCTATGTTGAAGATTATTTGCTAACTTCAATAATCTCTCATAATAAACTCCCGCTTTGTCATTTGTCTCTTACTTCATGTCTTTCAACTATAGATAGACTTGTTCATCATTTTGAATTGTTTTGAACCATTTATAAAAAACTAATTATAATCTTGCAAAATACATTCTAGGTAATCTCCCATGTAATTATTACACTAGTTAAACATAGTAGTTCTGAAGGTAAAACTAAACATATTAACAATTTTTACATTTTCTGTTTCACCAATTGCTTTAATGGTAATTTTAAAAACTCTAACATGAACATGTGGGTTAGAATTATTCACATATTCAGGGTAGTTAAGTGGTCGACGATAAGGCTTGTTTGGTGGTAATGCTGGTATGCCTAGATTCATCATTGGCAATCCAAAATAGTTTGACGGTCCTAGAGGTCTTGGTGGTTTTGGTGGTTTTGATCCTCCTCTTCATGGATATGATGGTTGTCTAGCAAAAATTTTGTTCACTTCTTTGGGCATCTCTCTATGCACACTAACAAGTTGTGTTACTTTTAAAATTTGTGGTCTGGACCTCATACCAGCAAGAGTATGGGCTAATGTTGTTACAAATAGAATTTCAATAACTATAACCATAAACTGAAGCATGGCCACAAAATATAATGGTACAAATCTTATTGGTTCTAAAATTGGAAGCTCCTACATAGGTAATTCCAACATTGTTATGATGTAACATATTTGGTACAAGAGCTATAGAAATAGATACTATATTTGCCATAATCTAAGCTCTCATTTCCATTTTGTTATCTCTCGAGATCTATTTTTTGACTCTATATGAAATTTTGACCTTTTCATGGTATAGATCCTCTAGCTCAACATGTCCATGGTTTTCTACCCTTGCAAGTTCTAGATTCAAATTTTGGAAATGTTCAACAAATCTTTGTTTCACATTATTTTCAATAAATGGATATTCATTGATCTAATGTCCAATTTGATGACAATATGTGCATTGTGGAGGGTTAGGTCTTGGAACTCTATTCACTCTATGAATTCCTTTGCTCCAATCCCTTAGGATTCCTCTAACAATGCTTCCACTTTGGTGATTAAATCTGGGTTCACTATACATTACTCTAACAACCACAAGCACACCTTTTACTACTGTTGGTTCTACTTTTGGTAAGACTACAATTTTTTATCTAGTTATAAATATTGGCTCAACTCGTCTAGACATTTTGATGCCCTAAGTTGCAGCTTCTTGCTCAACCACATACTGAATCGAAGGTTCAAAATTTTGAATTCTTTGTTCAAATTCTTCATTCTCATGGTCCTCTTGATAATAAGGAGATGAAGTAGATCTATACCTCGGTACTATTTTTTCCCTTTTTAACATGTTGAATCTTTGTTCTTATTCATAAATCAAAGTATTAGAGTCATGTTGTTACATCAGACCTATTGACTTTAATGCAACTTTTTGTTGAAGTTCAGATATTTAATTCCTTCCTCTAAATTCAACCTATGCGTCTACATTTCCGATCTGACATTTTTCTCTTTTGGAATTTTGTTGCAAATTGTTGGTGTGCCTCTATGCTTCATTAGCTTGCATTTCACGAGGAATTATCGGTGTTGCCTTAGGCATATGTGGCCTACATGTTTCTCTTCTATCCATTAATGTTTCTGTTCTAATTGATAAACTCTTTTAGGTGTTATAAACTACTAATCTATGTGATCTACATTCAAATTATTATTGATGGCAACGCCATTTTCCACTTGTTTATGTAGTATAACCTGATCTAATTATTTCCTCAAACTTCTAGTCACAATTCTATTTTCCATTTTTCCACATTCTAATTCAAATATAAACAAACTTCTTCATTATAATAATATCTTCATAGTTAGCTACTTTACTTAGATGTGCTTCTTGAACAAAAACTTATGATCAAAATTTGAAAAACATGCAAAAAATAAAATTGAAGTTAGTATCAATTTTTAGAAAAAAAAATTTTAGCAACAAAACATAAACAACATTCTAAATTTCAATATAAATTCCGGCCTTCAGATGGTCGCCAAATGGTAGATACAAAATTTTTAATCCTATATTATGACCTAAATTTGGAATAAAACATATCATAAAACAAATACTAATAAAATTAGTTCATTCAGATCTACTCATATATAGTTTCAAAATTAAAATCCAATCATGAAAACATGATAAAACGTCAAAACAACAAATTTAACTACGGAATTAAAATTTTTCCAGAAAACAAAACACTCTTGTTTCATACTCCCATAGAACTCAATCTTCAATAATGAATAATCTCCTTTCATTTTCTTCTTTTTTCCAAGATATAACCATCTAAAATAAATAAATTTATGATTTATTCAAATTCAATCAGTGACAAAAACTATGTAGTCTAGGCAATAATTATTAAAACAGTAACTAGGTAAGTCAAAATATACTAACTAATTATTACCATGAGTAATTATTTTTTTAACAACTTCCAACGAATCGAAGAAGCTCCTTAAACTTAATCAAATACCTCAAGTCATTAAGTGTCGTTGGTAGTGATTCAATGGACTTGCAATAAAATAAGTTCAATATTGATAATGAGGAAATGCTTCCAATGTTTTGAGGAAGCTCCTTAAGATTTGTACATCCTCACAACGTTAATTGGGTCAAATGCTTCAAGTCACCAAGTGTTGTTGGTAGTGATTCAATGGACTTGCAATCAGATAAGTCCAATATTGATAATGAGGAGATGCTTCCAATGCTTTGAGGAAGCTCCTTAAGATTTGTACATCCTCGCAACATTAAATGGGTCAAATGCTTCAAGTCACCAAGTGTTGTTGGTAG
>Ga0116231_10007369_pt1 | contig 20211 bp, 20 predicted proteins | sample S1TSphgellanicum_2_FD_89695 | JGI IMG/M metagenome (GOLD analysis project Ga0116231, IMG submission 89695) | Host-associated microbial communities from peat moss isolated from Minnesota, USA - S1T2_Fd - Sphagnum magellanicum MG | ecosystem: Host-associated > Plants > Peat moss > Unclassified...
AAGACTACCTTTTTTTTCTTTTAGCTACTATCCGTCCCGATTAAGGGGACGGATGAAATGTTCGTCTGGCTTGATGACGAGACGAATTTAGGGGAAGCTTTTTTTCTTTTAGCTACTGTCCGTCCCGATTAAGGGGATGGATGAAATGTCCATCCGGCTGGATGATCACAAAATAATAATAAAAATAGAAAACACATTAAATTTTTTTTAAAAAAGTTAAAAGTTAAAACGCGAACCAAGTTTAAAGAAACCGGGGGACTTCATAGTGGCCGAAGGTCATGGGCACCCACTAGTATTAAAAAAAGGAACGTTAGTTGGTAGGGTTTTTTTTTTTTTCGATTGTTTAATATCGAAAGATTGGCGAAAAAAAAATTCATTATTTTTCACTAAAAAACGTCAAAATTTGTGGGAGAAAGATACAGACCCTGTAAGCGCGCACTCACCAACGGTGCAGCGTGGCCTAGCCACCTAAGCGGCTAGGCGGTAGTAGCCCCCAAAAATATCGTCTTCTTATTATGACCCGCTACACCCGGGATCGGTCCAAAGCCGCTGACTGCATAAACTGTTGCCCGAACCGGCTAAACCCGGTCACCACGCTCTACCTGTGGCTTCTAAGTGCCTGCTATTGCCGGTGGCGCACAGTCGGAGGAAGGGCAGAAAAGGAGACGACGAAAACTGCCACGTTTTTCGTCGTCGTCGTCGTCGTCGTCGTCGTCGTCTTCGTCTCGGCGCTTCTCTGCGCAGTTTGCACAGTTTCGAGAGCACGCATTTTCATGCGGAGACTTGCAAGGGCGGCGGAAAGTAGTGTCATTGAATCTGGTTTCCTTTTATTTGAGCTTTGCAATTCGAGTCGGGTTCGCGGTACCAAGTTTGGTTCACGAGAAGTTTTGGTTTCTTTTCCCCTATCTCTTTTTTTTTCCCCGTTTTTTTCTCTGCATGCAGTGCGGAAGATGCTGAGGAGAAAGTGAGGACGCTGAGTTTTGGTTTCTGGTTTTGGACGTGCAGTAAGCGGAATGGTTGCGCTGATATGTGAAGAAATGTACGCCTAGAAAAAATAAAATTCAGTGCTAATTATGTGGTGGAAGCGGTGCGAACAGATCGCAGTCAAGAAGTGAGAAAGCGACTTTGAGATCTGAGAGGTACGATCGGAACCTTTGGGGAGGAACTTGCACTGTTTGTGATGAGGAGGATTATTCTTGTCTATGAGAATGTGATGATTTTTTGGCGGTAGAAGAAAGATGAGCGAGTGCTAGTCTGACGAACTCGCCTCGTGCCTTTGTTTTCTCACTGTTGGATTTCAGTCGTATCGAGTGAAGAAAAGATTGCCGGCCAGCAATTTTGCTATATGTATGGTGGTGACTGGTCTACTATTCTTACCCTAGTGTCAGAACCAAATGCAAGCCGGATCCGATTAGGAAATGCTTGTCATGTGTTTTGTTTTTGCTTTCCGCACTTGCTGTTCCTGTAGTTAGAGGACGGGATTTTCATTTGGGACAGAGAATTGGATTGAAATCAGTGTTGACAGGTGCCGACAAACAGTGTATCGCAAGTTCTCTTTGTTCCTCATTGCTCTGGAAACGTGTTTAGGAGTGCACACAACGTAGTCACCATAGAGTTTGCCAATAGTTGGAGATTATCTCGATGAATAGATTTCAAAGTCCAGTTTGACTAAGGATAGTGTGGCTGGAAATTTGTGCAGTTTCAGAACAGTACACCATTTGCAGAAGCAAAAGCTGAATGCTGGATAGACTGCAAGTTGGTGGAAGTCCATGAATCTGGAGTTTGGAAAGGCATGTTGCTGAAATCTTGTTGAAGACTCTCCTTTCATCAGAATCTTCCACAAGATAAGAATGTACAGATAAATCTATTGTTAACACACATTGAGATCTGTTTCCTCAACGCATTAAATCAGCTCTGTAAACTGTCCAACGAGTTGTGGATATCACCATGGAAGCTTTCCAGGGCATTGCTGGAGGTATGACAATGACAAGACAATCTCAATTCTCAAGGCCATTCTTAACTCCAGGGGCCTCTTCAAGCCCTAGAAACAATATTGCCCAGACATCTTCTGGACTTACCCCATTCTCAAGAAGCTCTTGTTGCAGCAAGTATGCCAACAGAACATTCTGGGGCCCAAAACATGCATCTCCACGCACTTGGAAAAGTTTACAAGGGAATAAGAGTGTTGTACCCAGCTTGAAAGTTTGGGCATCACAGTATGAGAATGTGTTACCTCTTCCCTGTGATGATGAAATAGCATCACTTGAACATTTGTTGGAGGCGTCTCCAGACCAATCAGCATTACCTACTACACCTACAGAGCAGCGCAATCAGCGTCTTGAGGCCCTTATTGAGCGGGTCTGTGAATCAAAATACCTTTCTCACTTGTCCTCACTAAGCCTGCACCACAGGTCTTCCTTGTATGACTAACTCACTCTGTGAAAGCTATTAGCTTCTCATCCTGAGATCTCATTTATTGTAGTGTAGTGTTATCAATTGAATTGCCATAGACAAGACAAAGATACTCCATGAAAATGAAAAAGGTCTGCTGCTAATGTTACTGTCACTCTCTGCCTCCTCTCACACTTTCCCCTTTCTATATGGATATTTTGGGATGGTATGCAGGTCATATTTGACTGTCGTTTCTTCACATTGATGGCAGTTATGGGCTCCCTGGCAGGGTCACTACTTTGTTTCTTCAAGGTAAAGCCTCATTTTTTCATTTGGACAGTATTCATTATCTTAAAATTGTTGGGGTGGGGGGAAGGGGGGCAGTATCTTGTGAGGACTTGAGACTCAGGATGAACACAAAGACCACATAATGTCAATTGGCTCATGTCTGGACACAGCAACAGATGTGCTTTATTCACCTGTCTGCATTTTTTAGGCATAGTTGAAGTTGGTCAAGAGCTCCAGATAAAGACAATGGGCAGGTGAAGTTGGAGTTTGAGACATTGAGACTGAAGGCCATCCTATGATATACCTTTGCTGTGAAATATATTTGAATTTTTGAATGGTTATTGAGCAACATCTGCATGGGTCAAGCAGGGATCATTCTTTGTCGTTGAATCGTTTAAAGAGTATTTCCAAGCCTCTTGGCAGGGACTGGGTACCAGTCAAGTTGTATTTCTTCTGGTGGAAGCTGTTGGTCGGTTGCCTTTTCCTTTCTCTTGTATTTTCACATTGTACAGTGAAATTTTATGTCTCGTATTCTTCTATTCATATCACCATGTGTGTAAAACTCTTCAAATCCCTGTTCAATGCTTGTACCTGAATTTCATGACAGACTAATCACAATGCTGTGGGTTTGTAGATGTATACTTGATGGGGACAGTCATGCTCATATTTGGCATGGGCCTTTATGAACTTTTTGTTAGCACACTAGAGGTAGCTGGTGATGCAGCTGAAGGAATTCGCACTACTGCATGTGGCTCAAATATGTTTGGCCTTTTCCACCTGAGGGTATAAACAACTTCCATTTCTCAATGTGTTCAAGCAGAGAAATTGTGCATGGAGAACTTGTACACTATTTGCTCCATGCTTCTGCTATGTAGAGTACAAAGGGAAACAACAATTCATGATGGACAGTATGCCAACAAGACCTTAGGGAGATTGTAAACAAAGGTAAGGCAATTCACACACTCAATGTTCTAGGACTCCAGCATCAGTGGCCTTCATGTCATCATGAGAGTGTTTCAAGAATTGATGTAATTGCTTGTTACCAATGAATGCAGGAGCGCCCCAAGTGGCTGGAGATTCACTCACTTGATGAGTTGAAAACAAAGCTGGGTCATGTGATTGTGATGATACTCCTAGTTGGAATGTTTGAGAAAAGCAAGAAGGTAGCCATCCACACAGTTGTTGATCTGCTCTGCTTATCAGCATCTATCCTACTTTCATCTGGCTCCCTCTTCCTCCTTTCTAAGCTCCATGCCAACCTCCAGGAGTAAACCCGTTTAGCAATTGAATCAAGCTCTGTGCCAAATTTGCAAGGATTGAGGTCTCATCTATTTCTCTCAAGTGGAAAAGCTCAAATTCCCTGTGGAAAATGCTGAATGGCATCTCTCACTGATCTGTTGTCTATATACTGCTCTCTTAAGGTACGCTCTCTATCAAAGCCACCACTTTCTATCCAGCTTCACAGTTGAGAGGGGGCAATTGAACTGAATATTTTAATATGACAGCCTATTTACTGTTCCAATTCTATTTGGTTTGAATATGGAAACAGGCTAAAATATCAATCAATAGATAATACAGTCCCATGTACATGCAAATGCGCTGAATGAAGGTTTTAATGACAAATTACATTATAACTATCAATCAGTTTGAACATGATTCTGTAATCTGTCTTTTTGCAGTCAGTCATGTGTACCTCATTGGTCTGACCAAGTTGGTAGCTAGAGAAGAGGTCTTCTATGTCGCCAATTGCTGCTACAAAGACTTCGTTCATTCCTCTCTGAAGACCTTTGTCACAGTTTTTAAGTCTGGAAAGTCTGCAATCTGACAGGAAACACTACTCACCCACTAGTTTGTCCTCTGGGTGATGGCCAAATCATAAATCTCTTAGCAGCATTTTGCTTGCCACAATTAAGTCTGAAGAATTTGCTTGTGACAGGAAAAACCACTCACCTGCTAGTTTATCCTCTCCAAGACAGTTGCATCACAGAACTCAAAAGCAGCATTTTCTTGCCTTGGAACTTCTTGCCAACCAGAATGTAAAACAGGACTTTCATCTTGAAGCAGTTTCACCCTGAAGCAGATAATTAGGAAATGAATCTACCTTTGCTTACACAAGCAGCATTTTCTTGCCACGATTAAGTTTGGAAACTTTGCAATTGACAGCAAAAAGAACTCTCCCACTGGTTTATCATCTCCAAGGCAGCTGAATCACAAACTCAGAGCAGCATTTTCTTGCCTTAGAACTTGTTGCCAACCAGAATGTCAAACAGGACTTTTCACCTTCAAGCAGATAACTAAAAACAAAAGCTCCCTTCACTTCCACATGACTGATCATACACATCACCGTTCAGTCTTCAGCATTAACAGTTAGAAGCAAATGTTCCTGTAGAATCTGCCCAGTAACTTTTATGAGAAGAAGCCCCACAGTGTGGCCACCGCCATCCCTTAGCAAGAGTGACCGTCTTTCACCGCTAGGCGTAACAGGCCATTGCAACACTACAGCTCAAGGACCAGGAGATGAAAAATGCAGCGCAAGTCTTGAGTGTTTATTCGCTCATCCCATTTACAAGCCCAAATAAGCCTCTAACCTGTTCAGCCGAATATAGCCATTGTTTGTGATGCTTGCAATGTGTCTAAATGCTGTACAATTCCAAAATGTGCGTACAACTCTGAAGAAAGTTTTCTGAATTCCTCCCAATCACTTACATAAGAGCCTACCTCATTTTGGCTATTGGAGGAGAAGGTTTTAATTGAGTCTTGGAGCTTGACCAATCAATCAGAGTAATGCAGTCTTACCTCTAGGGTGCAACAAGCAGAATGCATGCAAACTCTGATCACCCTCCACAAACTCTAATCCCACTAGATATAATGCTCAGACTTCAATGCCCATATTGTACATGACATCTGCACTTCTCTGGCTCAAGAGCCATGGTCAAGTTGGACTGCTCTTAAAACTTGCTCCAGGTCACTGTTGTACCTTCTGGTAGAGACATCAAAGTCAGTAACATAGCCAATCCTACAACCCATCATCACCATCCAACCACCTCTCAAGTTCATCTTCCTCATCATGACCCCGATAGTAATCATCGACATCATCTCCTTCCCCTGAGAACATGTGACCAAGTTCTGTTCCATTCCAGAATATGTTCACTGATGGACGCACCTTGATTACAGACAACAGAATCTCTTGCCTCAAACTTGATGAAATGCCTAGCCAGCGTAGCCTTGGAAAGTAGGGCTTTCTGAACCACTTCAAAGAAACTGCACTCACACCTCGACAGTTCCACAAATCAAGGAGCCGCAAAGTTCCTCCATGTCCTGTGTCCTTCAAATGTGCAGAGGCCAAAGAAATGACAGAGGTGTCACCAATGGAGGAACAACCACGAAATCTGAGCTCCTCCAAATTCCGCATTTGTGCCCGCACAATGGCAAGTGTGGCATTATCTGTCAAGCCTGCTATGCCTGAGAGATCCATTGATTCCAACGTATTGACCAATCCACCAGCCAACAGTGCTGCTACACCATCATCTGTGACCCGATGACAACCTCTGAGTGAAATTAATGTCAAAGGAGCAATACCTTTCCCAAGCACAGCTAATCCATGATCACTCAAATCTGAACCATTCAAAGCCAGCACTCTCAACTTGGAAAGACAGGAGATGGCCCGCATACTCCCATCCCCCACACTCTTACACCCCTTGAGATTCAGTGACTTGAGGTTTTTGCAGAGGGCCAGATGTTGAACTGAGTAATCACTGAGTAGGATGCATGATGCAAGGCTCACACACTCTAATACAAGAGGAGTCAAAGGAAGATCATGGAATGCAAGATCTGTGAGCTGTGGTGTGTTGCTGAGCTCAAATGTGTGTAATTTTGATGAAATATGCAGCACTGCCCTACAACCTGCATCTGTTATCCGTGAGAACCCACCCAACCTTATGCTCTCCAGGTTGGAACAGCACTCTGCCATCAAGAAAATGCCCAGATCACTCACTCTCTTGAAGGATGCAGGGTGCCAGTCTTGACTTCGAACCAGTGATAGCCGTCGCAACAGTTGACATTTACCAACCTGCTGGACACCTGTGTTGGTCAAGTCAAGTGCCGCCAGAGGCTCTTCAGATGGTTCATCCCGCAAATCCAACTCCAACAGGCAAGATAGTCTCTGTGCAACCAAGGAGAGGAGGGAATCCGTTATCCTGTCCAGAACCAGTGACAACTTTTCTAGCTTGGAGAAAGAGAACCCATTGTTTCTCTGAAGCTTTGCATCAGCATTCACATCCAAAATTTGCTTGGCCTTCCTCTCTTTGACATATCCAATCTCCAGAGCCTTCAGGCTGGATGCAGCCAAGTGTGGTATGGAAGCATATGCCGTAGTGTCAAAGCAAGATCCTTCGGACCGCAATCTGAGGGATTCAAGCTGAGAGCAACCTTTCAGCAGTTGCTCCAGAGCAATGCTACTGAAGCTGTTGTCTTCATGCCACCCTAGCTCCAAGGATAACATTTTGAGAAGAGGACACTTCACAGCAATTTCATTCAGCAACTTGCCAGAGAAATGATCACAACCCGAGAGGCACAATGTGTGCAGTTGTGGCTTTGTCAATGCCTTGATGATGCCATCATCAAGCTTACTGCACTCGAGTGTCAAGCTCTTGAGCTCTGTGTTGCCTGCCAACAACCGCTCCACTACCATTGCCTCTGCTTCCACATCCACCAGAGTGATTGTTGACAGCCGTGGAAGTACATCCCCAGCACAAGCTCGAAGAAGCCGGCATGAAGTTGCAGCAGCACAGATGGAAGCCATGTCTAACTGTGACACTATGGCTTGCAACACTGCTCCCGGTAGTCGCTCCAAAGGACTTTCCATGGCTGCCATTTCCCTCCTGCTACCACAAACCCTAACACAATCCCTTAATCAAAACAACAACCCAAAGAAAGGGGCGACAACAGAAAGTCCATGGCTGCCATTTCCCTCCTGCTACCACAAACCCTAACACAATCCCTTCATCAAAACAACAACCCAAAGAAAGGGGCGACGACAGAAGAATCCACTTTGCATCAACAAAGAGAACAGACGGACATTGAAGAGAACAGAGATCTTCAAACAGAGATATTCTTTGCAAAAGGATGTTTGTAGTTCTACGCCCACATCAAAAGAGCGACACTGCTGAGAAGCACACGAACCTTTCGGAATCGAAGAATTCGGTGCGGGAAGCTTGCGCCAAGACAACAGGCAAGACTTGTTCCGCTCCACCAACTTGTTGTCGAGACACCTTTGATCCAGTACCTACTAGCGCCATCGATGATTCTTCTTGTGCTGCGACAAACTCCTCCTCGCGTCACTGGTACCATTTCCGTTGTAGCATCTTGCCGAAGTTCCGCACCATCGCTGCAACAACCGATTGACTGTTTCTTCTCATCAGATTCTCCTCCTCCCTCTCCCCTGCACCTCACTACAACGTAAGAAACAACAAGAACTCCTATTGAGAAAGAAAGCGTCCTACCAAGCGAGAAAGCTTCCTTCTAGGGTTTACAGTACACCATCGCAAACACACACGAAAAGCCGGAGAGAGAGAGAGGCAATGCACTGGCGGATCTGTTTGCGTGTTGCGTACGTGTTGCGGTACTCCCTTGCGGCATCTGCGAGAAGACGAGGAATAGGTACTCCAACTACTGCCTACGGGATTCTTCGGGAAATTAGGCCCTGGGGGAACCTGTGCACTGGTTGAAGGAGTGTTGGAAGGAAGGGATCCATCGATTGATCGATGATGGTGGCCGCAGGAGCAGACTTGCAAAACTTAGTTGCGGCTCTGGATGCGGCATTGTTGCCTTGTTTACCAGCGCGAGAGCTTCAAGCCGCCGACCGCTCTACTCATCCTTCCCATCAAGGTAAGTTTTCTGTCTGTCTGTCTGTCTGCTTCAGTTCTCTTTGAGTCTTTCTTTGTTTTGCCTCTCTTTGTCTCTTTTCTTCTGCATTCTCTGATGCAGAACTCTGTGTTTCTTCTCTGAATCTCTCTTTGTTTTGCCCAGAAATCTCATTGGCCATGACTAGGTCATCTTGGCGTTGTTTTTCTGGCTGTGCAAAATGCTGCCCTCTTTGTTTTGCCTCACTCTGTCTCTCTGTTCTTCTGCATCAGTTTTCTTTGAGTCTCTTTGTTTTGCCCAGAAAGTTCATGGGCCATAAGTAGGCCATCTTGGTGTTGTCTCTTTGGCTGTGCAAAGTTTGTGTCTTTGCAACACAGAATGTGGTTTAACCTTGTGTGTCTTTACATGTACACAATCACTGAGCTACTAGTGTGTTGTATGGGATCTGAACAAAAGAGATATGTTGAAGTCACCAATCAACGTGATCAGCTGCCCATCAGCTCAAATGGTTCCTACATGGGGTTTTTTCTCATAGGGTGTTTCATATTGTTTTGTCTGTTGCTATGTGCTGCTGTAGTGGATGTAGAAAGGCATGCCCGGGACTTCATGGAGACAGCCAAGAGCTTGCAGCTGTTCTTCATCAAAGCGCAACACCAGCACAAGCCTACAAGAGAAGAAGCTCTTCGAAAGGTTAGTCCCTCCTTTTTCTTCTGGTTCTTAGAAAAGCACATGATAGGTAGTTCCATGATTGTTGAGAGAAGGTTAGTTGATCTGTTTTTTGCTGCTGATGCATGCTGCTTAGATGTCTTGGTCAAAAATCACTATTTGGGTGTTTGCTTACTGAAAGTTCTATCATCAGAAAACTGTCAACTTTGAAGTATTCAACTGGCACTTCTGCAGGAGATAGCAACATTGGAGGCAGAGTTGAAGGCCAAGGATGCTTTGATAGAAGCACAAAAGAAGTTGTTGCAAAGTTGGCAAGGGTTGCTTCAAGCCCAAAGAAATGTTCTTGTCAAGGAACTTGAGCAAGTTTAGTTCTATGCCTGGAACCATTCCTTGATTTGAACAGTTCAGGTCTTACAGGATATGCTTGTTAGCAGTAGCTTTTGCTTCAGTTTTGACATCTAAGATTGAGAAAGGGATTTTGTTCCTACTAACTTTCTACAATGACATCCGATCACTGACTGGACATGGACCAACAGTACTTTGCTTTACGTTGCCATCCAAGCCTTTCACAACATTCCTTCATACGCTCATGAGAAATCCAGCTTTGTAGTTTAAGAACTTGATTGCAGAAAGGTATATAAGCAAGCTGCATGTGTAGATGTCTCCAACTGCTACAGAATGGAACCATCTGTCTTACAGAGTAGAAAAAAATAGGTCCAGATCCTTGTGTTTAAGGTATTGAAATCTTCACTGCAGAAAACAAACCCATGCAAGCCAACAGTAGTGGAGGCGTTTGCCAATGTACTAAACCTGACACTGCCTTGAGTTTAATCAAGACAAAGAAAAACAATCGAGAAGCAGTTTTAACAGAGAGTGAGTCATATGCGTGTTCAAGGACCTTGAACAGCAACATGTATGGTATTGACAACCTCCTGTAACATCAGCAGCTGACTTCATCTTGTCAAATGGTATCAGAGGGCTGTGGTGCTTAGGTGTTTCCACCTGGTTTGTATTTGGCAGGAGCTTTTCTCTTCTGCCTCCTATTATCAGAGGCTCAAGCCCTGATTTCTCAAAAATTACTGAAAGAAAGATCTCAAGACAGCCAAACTGCTTCAACAGACAGCATACTCAATAGTTTATCCATGAAAGATTTGGTGCAGGTATGCCCTGCATCACTCAGGCAAAATTGGCAGTTTGCTAGGACTCGTACCCCCTGTTATAGATACACCAAGATCCCCCTTAAACAAATTGTCCTCTTGTCCTGGAAAACACTCCTCCTCCTCCTCCTCTTCATCAACATCATCATCTTCACTGGATCTACTGTGCCTCAACCGTGCCGGGAGTATACGTAACCTGACACTCTTTTCAGAGCCAGCAGTCTCTGATGCTAGCTGGTAACCCTCCACCAGCTTCACCTGTAATGCTACCAGTTCTGGGCTTCTTGGTAGTAGCTCCGCTGGTTGCCCCTTAGGAATGACTATCTGTTCCACTGCTACTCTTGCCTCCTGTAAACAAATGCATGAAGGCTTATCTTTGTTGATGTTGAGAAATGACCCATGCTTGATGGTTTGTGCTAGGTGCAAAACAAAGAATTTCCTCAGATACAGAGGATTTGAGGTCTGTTGTTCACATACCTCTAATGCCTCAATTTCATCTTCCAGAGTTGGCTGCCTGTTCATTACATCCAGACGTCGTCCCACTTCCTCATTTGACAGACTGGATGATACCACAAAGTAGGACCCAAGGGATTCCATGCCAAGAATTGCTCGCATTGCCCTCACCATCTGTGCCATGGTGTTGGCCTGTGCAAAATACATCCAATTCAAAATAAAGCACTCTCACAATGTCAGAATCCATTTGTCAGCAACCCCCCTCTGTCATCGTCAGCTTCACAAATCTCTCTCTACCTCCAAGGGTTCATGATGTCACAAGATCTTCTCCGAATGCAATCATCCCTATTAGAATGTTGAGCTCAGAAAAGTCTGTCATTGGTACTTGAAAGCATACGTGATGGTTGCAAGACAGCTAACCTTGATAGCAAAAATGGGCAGCTGACGGAACTTGGCCATTCCTCTTACCCAAGAGTTTTGTTTGAGTCTAGACCGCAAAGCCAACACAGCATCAGCAATACCTATGTCATCAGTGATCTGAATTACCTTCTCCAACCCCATTACCTCCATAACTTGCTCCAGCGATTCTTCATTCACCTGTCAACACCAGCACTAAAGTAACACTCTAAACAGCCAAACAAGCTGACAACAGCTGAGCAAAAGAACTCTATAAAAGGAACAGCTACAGAATTTACAACTTATGTATGGTTCTTGGAACAACATGTTGGGATTGAACACCCAAGGAACGGCACCTGGTATATGTAGAGCAGGAGGGGAGCTTCACCCTGTTCCCAGAAATTGCCGCTCTTTCTTCCTTCCCCAGACTCATCACCGTCCTCATCATCCTCATCTACATCTTGGTCACTCCATTCTGCTGGATATGAGGAGATGGACCCAGAACTGCGCTTGGAGCTGGAGTTGTTGGCTGTTGTCTCATTGCCATTGCCCACCACAACTTGTCCACTTTCTGTCATCCTTCGAATCTCTACATTGAGTGGCTTACCTGTGGACCGAAAGCACCAATTTCTTTTGTTTCAGTACATGAGCTATACAATGCAGACTCTTGACTTAGAAGATAATCAGACCTGAATTGTTAGCAACAGGAAAGTTAAAAAGGGAGATCAAGGAGAGAGATACCAGCAAGGACAGCGTCAACAGTAGCAGCTAGACTATAATGGACACGCCACTCAGTCCTTGACACCATTTCACAGGCAGCTGTGAAGGTAGGAGGGCCCTGTCTTTCCAGCACACTCTTCTGCACACGCCGCCTGCGTGCTTCCTCATCCCCAAGTGTAACGCTCTTCAGACCAGCTCCATTTCACGCCCATTCAACAGGACCCTGTAAGTAGGTTTCCTAGCTGTTTGAGAAAACACAATATGTGTGCAGCAGCAGACATACATACTTGATCAGCAGCTTTCCTTTCATGTTAGCTCTTCTTTACTGTTTGAGATTTGAGAATCCATGTGAATATATGTGCATACCTGAATCCCACCCACTAACATTTGAAGAGAGGGATTTTTTATGAGGTTCTCAACAGTCATGCCATGTGCTGTGCCCACCAATTGCACACCTCGCTGAGCAATTGTCCCAGCTGCCAAGGCCTCTAGTTCTGTTCCAATCTCATCAATCACAATTGTCTGAGGCATGTGATTCTCCACCGCCTCAATCATTACCTTCTCCAACAAAAACACCCCACAAATCAGAACTCAAACCTCCTGTAACATGGAATCAACTTTAAGAAAAAGACCTCTTTCCTCTAACAGCACAGAGCTTCTTCATATATGAAACTGAAGAAAAACAAAAGAAGAGGGATGATCATCTCCCACCTTATGCTGCATGTCAACTTTTGGCACCTGCATTCGACGTGCAAAACCAATGCCTGCATGTGGGATTTCCCCATCCCCAGCTATCTCATTTGATGTGTCCACAATCACCACTCTCTTGTGATACTCATCAGCCAACATTCGTGCTACCTCCCTGGCACAAGAGATTGCTCTTTAGACAGAACTGCTCCTTCTTCAGAAGCTATGCACATGGTGAAGATCAGTTTCATCATCTTCCACCTCTCTGTCTCTTCTTCATATGTCTGTCAAGGTGTGAGGCCATAAGTACAGCTTTGGTTCCTTTTTCTTCATGATGGAATGAGATAAACACACCACAGTTGCAAAGCAGTAGAATTTGAGCAAAGTCTTCCAATTATAGCTAGCAGGGACCGCACAAGGAGAACAGATGCTCAAAGGTGATGGCTGCAGTGTGATGAGGGATTAATACTCAGACATATGTGACAGCATCAACTACACAGCATCTGTATAACAAAAGCACAAGGAGTGGGACCTGATTGCAGTTGTTTTGCCCACACCAGGAGGTCCCATGAGCAATAAGGAGCCGCCACTTGCCACCAAATCACGGACCATCTCTGCACTACCGGATATAGCACGGCCAACTCTGCAAGTGAGTCCCACAATGCGTCCTCCTCGATTTCTTATTGCACTGATGCGATGAAGTGTGCGGTCTATTCCTGCCCTATTGTCATCTGCAAAATCTCCCACCTATATAATGCTTGAATCAATTTGTGTTTGCACCTTTTTCCTGTGCTCATATCTTTCAACCCTAAGCAACCCATCTGGTGATTCTGAATTGCAAGCACAAAGACCTCAACAACAATGGCTCCCCGAAGCTTCAGCCGCCAACCATGTACAACTACTGACATTCCCAAGTTTGTCTCTCAGGACAAGAGAACCAATGCAACTCTGGAGATGTTCGGTCAGAAGGAGGGTTTCAACTCCCTGTAGCTTTTCTCTTGAGAAAAAGCCACGTACATACATTGTTGCTTAAATGTACAGTGAGGTTTCTCTTTGTGCTTTTGGAGATGACCTACAATTTGTTGCAATGCACAACATCTTGATTTCTAGAATCAACAATAGAAGAAGATCTCTTCACCATCTCTGGCAACAGAACCTACAGACAAGATGTGTATCTATCAAGAAGCTGATGAGAAGAAGATCTTTTCACCATCTCTGCCAGCAGAATCTACAGACAAGATGTGTATCTATCAAGACGCTGATGAGAAGATCTCTTCACCATCTCTGCCAGCAGAATCTACAGACAAGATGTGTATCTATCAAGAAGCTGATGAGAAGAAGATCGTCTTTTCACCATCTCTGGCAGCAGAATCCACAGACAAAATGTGTATCTATCGAGAAGCCAATGAGAAGATCATATTTTCACCATCTCTAGCAGCAGAATCTACAGACATACAATGCCCCAACAGAGGAATGCAATTGACTGAATGTGTGCAGGAATTTTCAAGCATTCAAGAAAGATTGAGAGGGTGTACCAGAGAGATGGCATGCTCAAGGTCTGCAGCTGTAACAACACCGTCCGAGATGGTCCAATCTCCAGAAGGGAAGCGGGCCATGGGATGCCGCCCCAAGTCCAGCACAATTTCTACCAGCTGCTGAATCTCAGGATGGCGGACAACGTTATGCCTGATGTGATCAGGCACCAGCACCAGTAGCTGCCATAGCTCATCCCGGATGTCATTAGGTCTTGTTTCTTCCTCTTCCTCTTCCTCTTGTTCCTCTGCAGAAACACACATACCCAACTGCCTTCCAGAAGAAGAAGCACATCTTCTGGTGATGCCAGAACTACTCAGCCTGGTTGTCACCACAAGCTGAAGTGAAAAACCTCTAGAGCTTCTTCCACCTGAGAAGACTCTTGAGCTTGCCCAGTTGTTGTTGTTGATGGGGATTGAGGAATTCACACAAGAGTTTGAGGACAGAAAAGCTCTGGAGCTCCTCTGCATGAATTTCCCAAGGACTAAAGTCTCCATTCTTTTGTGGAGTGTTGTGGATGTCAAGACTGTGGGAATGTTGCTGACAGTTGCCCTCAAGCTACTGGTGAAGAAGAAGAAGAAGAAGACACCACCCCCATCACCACGCGGCACGATTGCTCTACAGACCATGGCCACATTCTTCTATGGGGATGTGCGAAAAAAAAATTCCTCAACTTCATACCCAAAACTGCGATTTCTCGACCAAGCTCCAAAGATGTGAGCTCGGGAGCTCCAGATTTTTCTGACCCAAATGTTGCGGCGACGGAAGCAAAAGCTAGCGTAAATCGGTGACAACCCTTTTTTCCTCAGGGAAAGGAGTGATGCAAAGGAAAACCCACATCTAAAAAGGGGCGAAGATCATCAAACGTGGAAGATGTTTGGATAACGTTTTCTTCTTCTTCTTATTCTTAAAGACTTTCTTATGTGCTCGGAAGTGATCTACCTGACCCAAGAACGGACGTAAAGAAAGATACGGAATTTGTGTAATCATGTTTGCTTGCGCAGATTTTACGTCCATCGAGATTTCCATTCCGCAATTCAACCCAAGGTTTTTTTTGTCATTGAAGCTTGCTTGTGCGCACATTAGGTTTTATTCGAATTCCAGATAGGACAACCCATATTGGAAATGGTAGAAGGATTTCTTCTTGGATCCTGTAATCTGAGTATGTGCAATTTCAAGCTTCAACCTCAGTTGGTGCAATCCTTGAAGCAGAAGTCTGCAGTATCGACCTCATTCCAAAATCTCAAGACTGGACCTCATTGCATTAAAACAAGCATGTAATGGATTTGTTAGCAAGCTGTTAGAAAAGATCGGGACCTCAATTCCAGTCCACAATGAGGGTGGACGCCATGCAGATTCTCTCAGCTAGAATCTTCATGAGCTTTGCAAGGTTGCAAAGCTCATGAAGATGATGGAGATGGCATTTCAGAAGAGGTGAAGGAGACATACAACACAGCCTGCTGAAGATGCTGAAATGCCTTGGATTTGAACACCTTAGTTTTCACCTCTACAATCTTTGTCTTCCTTGCACCCTACTAGATGTCAACAAGCATACACTGGTTCCAAGAATAGGACTAAGGATTTAAATTAAGCTTTGTGTCAGTTGTGCTATTCACTTAGTGTAAGGGATCACTTGGTTTGACTAGAAACTGCTAGAGTTCCACAGGTTTGAATCATCAACACCACCAGATGTTCTCTGCAACAATAGGTATATTCTCTGCACACGAAACAGTATTGTTCCTCTTCATCTGGCCTCATAAGATCTGGAGTAGCTTGAGCAAATAACAAAACTGAAACATGCATGCCATCGGAAAGATCGATTCATACCAAAGGAGCAGGTGCTGAATTAACATGTTCCATCACAATGATCTACACAGTAACAAAAAAAAACCAGCTCAAGATGGCCTATGTTGATTAGATTCAAAAGTATTGAAGGAACAATTTGGTTCCACTTCAACTCTACCATACATTACAGATATCATACAACAATTCAATGTCTTACCTCCCTTTACCTCTAGGTTCCATTTAGACCTAACACCAACAACAGGCCACGGTTACACTAATGAAATGGCATGTGTTGTTGATGGCCCTACACTGAGTCCACAACCCCAGTCTAGATGGTTGATTGGGACTTTCAGAGGGGGCCCAAACTCTAACCCTACACCTGGAATGCCATTCAAAATCCAGGTCACTCTTTTGCTGTACCATAGATCTGTGACAACTTGGCTGACAAGCTCAGTATCACATCCCAGAACATTGATTCAAGCACTCTCAAGCCCCAACAGAAGTTTAAGCTCAATCCAGCAACTTTTGAGGCTGCAAAACAAGGTTCCAGGAAGTAATGCATCTGTCACTGGAAGAAAACGTAGTCAGACCCCTGTTGCTCTCACATGCTGTGACTGCCTGTTCTTCTACATTCACAGATTCAAATATCCACCCACACACAATCGATTGGCATTGTAACAGGTCAGGGGGTCACTTCCTCAAGTTCCTCGTCTTCTTGTATGACATGAAAGTTATCAGCATGTAAGAAGTGCGGAGAGATTCGAGATGGATCTCTAACTTGTACCAGCTCCTTTGCTTCACCAAAGCCTTCTGCATCACCAAGTGGTTCATATGTCTGAGGTGAGCTGTTGCATGTACTCATAATTGAGTACAGAGGAAGCAGAAACAAAAGGAGGAATGCCAAATGGCAGTTGAATTGAAGTGTTGCAATTGCCTGGCCCCTCACCAGATGCATACCTGCAACACCATGCATCACAGGTTAGCACCCGACAAAAAAAAAGACTCTCTACTTGAGTGAATGATGACCTAAAACGTTATGCTGATTGACAGAATGCACCTATGACAAATTCAAACCATTTGAGAGACTGCCACAAACTTCACAATTTGGAATCTTGAAACAGAAACCTCTTATTCACTAAGATCAATAGTTTCTCGAACTTTCAGCATCATGCCATGAAGTCTATCTTCACCAGTAGTACCAGGCCAGCTCAAAGGAACTAACAGAGAATCAGCCTCCACAGCATCCAGTTTGATGATTGGACAGCAATAAACCCTACTAAGATTAGGGACTTAAGTTCAAATCTGAAAGCAACAGCACCATCACATGATGCCATCTCAACTACCTGTTAGTTACTTTGAGCTGGCCTGATATTAATGCCAAATACCAGTAGTATCAGGCCAGCTCAAAGGAACTAACAGAGAATCATCCTCCACAGCATCCTTCTTGATGACTTGACAGCAATAAACCCTACTAAGATTAGGGACTTAAGCTCAAATCTGAAAGAAACCTTCTCTCAAAGTATGAAAGGCAAGTCAAAGGTGCAACCAACAAGGACCTTGTGATCAAACACCTTCTTCTTATATTGCTGTGGTGGGCCGGAAACCTGTTTACTCAAAGGAAATCCAACTATTTCTCAATGACTCTATTGGAATTCCTTATTTTGCAATGATGGCTTGAATGGAAGAATCTGTTACCGGCAGCGTTGTCCTCACCTTGACAAGAGACTGTGTAGTCACCTTCCCCGGTCTCACTCAACAAGCAACCTTGCGAGATCCACTTAGTAAACAACGACGCTGCAATTTGGAAAAACCACGTGCCTTGCAACACAAGAGCCATGCTACGAAGCAGGGGAAGCAAATCAGAGTTGGGATAAGGGATCTCCGCACCCGTGGTAACAAGACATACTCCAATCGGCACAAGCAAGAGATGGTAATACTGGACTTCTAGGCCGGCATTATCCACCTGAAAATAAAACAACAGAAACTCCTGACCGAACGCAAACATGGCGAGCAGCTTGACGACCTCAGAAGGCACAGGCAGTAAAACCCTGTAATTCTCCACGATTAGGGCTACAACAGAGTAAAGGAGGAAGACGGACACCACTCCAAGTCGTTCCACGTTAACGGCAGCTGCGAATACGTGCGACTTTCTTTCTTCATGGTGACTCACAGCCATGTCGAAGAGTATGTGTACGATACACAGGACGAGTATGGTGTAGAGATCTAAGTCATGGAACCTGCTCTTCTGCCTGTTTCGATGAGACACAAAGCCACTCTTTCTGGCTCTCATCTTCTTCATGTGCTTGAAAGCTTGTATGAGTCCAACGGCAAAGAATCCCAAGCCCGCCGCTACCTCGATCCGCCATCCCATGTCGCCCGGCTCCCCGTTGCCGTCCCCTCTCTCTCCCTCTCTTCCTCTCTCTCTCTCTCCTCGCCGCTGTGCTTCTCTCTCTTTGGCCTGGGGACTTGCACATCTCAACTCCCATTTTGCCCCCAAAACATAAGAGAAGGCCAAAAGATGCACATCCTTTTTGGAGCACATATTTTTAGGATTTAGGGTTTTAGGGTTTTAGGGTTTACGGGCAGATGTAAATACTGATTTTTAAAATGTATTTAGGAGAGGTAAATATTAGAACCCCTTTTTATCATATTAGGGTTTAACCAATTTTCAAATTTAGGGTTTAATTTGTTGTTTGGGTTTTAGCATTTTGAGCTCTCTAGGGTTTTAGGGGCAAAGGTAAATACTGATTACTAGTTTGAACCCCGTGCTTAATGCACAGGTGTGTGTGTGTATTTGATGGTACATATTACAAAATTACAATTACAGACTACATTTTCAAAACCTCTTTATATACGACATTCCGCATGTATCCATCGGGACCCTAGCCGTTGAAAATCTTGATGTTTGCACTGCTTGTGACCCGTGAGATAGCAACATACAGCTGACCATGGGAATAGACCAGAGACAGCAAATATACCCCATCATTGTTTGACTTGTAAATAAGGAGTAAGTTACTTATTTAGTCGGTATCAATCTGTTGAAAATTATTTCTTTGTTTTTGTACGTTGATAAGTTCCAGTATCGAGACCCCCTCCCTGTTCATAATGGTTAAGGTTTCTGGTGCAGGCAATTTTCACATGCATCATAATAATACCTTTGGCATCCAGCATATTATTAGTATTGGCAAAATTGTTTTTTTGGGCAATCTGATCATTGCAATTACCAATATATCTATTAAGTTTGTGTGCTAAAATGGCAACTGACATCCATTGCCATTATTATGATGGCAAATGCAAGCCTTGAAATTGCCAATATCTAATAAAAGTGTGCTTAACGGCTGCTCGATCTGGCATCCATTGAACTATAATAAAAAAATTATGGTAATGTAAAAAGCATTAAAAATTTTCAATATTCTAAATAAAATTTCACAAAAAAAAGCCCAACCCAACTCTTTCAGTTGTTGAGAAAGAGACAGGATGAGTGTACCTAAGTCCAAAAACCCCAAAATTAAAAATTAAAAAAAAAAATTTACAACACTAATATATATTGTTCTCCGCCACATCGCGTCTGTATTCCACTCTTTCTCTGCTGCGTCGGAGTAAACAGACCATGACGAGACGGATGGATGACCAGGTAGTTGAACCCCATGCCTAATGCACAGGTGTGTATGTATTTGACGGTACATATTACAAAACCAGATATGACGTACAAATTTGTAGGCCAACCATAGAGGACCCCTTTCTTGACATTAAGAGTAGGGATGTAGTTGCAGAATGACAAAACCAGCAGCAAGTGCAATTGGCTCTCTCAATTAAACACCAGGTAAGCCTGAATGGTGATCCCCAGCCCTTTTATTTATTGGAAAAATTTTGCAGAAAAGTGAAATTAAAATTTGAAATTTTGAAAAAAGAAGTGATTTTGAGGGAAAAAATAGTAAATAATAGTACTATTTTAAAAAATTTGCATCACATAAGGTATCAATCTTTTTGAAAAATTTAGACTCATGAGTTAACAATTTCATTGTCAAAGTAATACCCCTGGTTATCAATTTACTTGGGTTTTTTTAAAATAATAAATTATTCATAAAGTTCAGTTTTCAAATACTCACCTTGCAAACCACCAGTTATATTGTCTAGGTAGGGTAGGCTATAGGGGGTTTTTTTTTTAATTAATATGTATTTTTTCTATTTTTCCATCATAAACATGTTTTCTTTTTTTCCTGTTTTTTTTCATAAACTTTTCCTGATTGAGAGGAGAAAGGAAGAACAGGAA
>Ga0116231_10007371_pt1 | contig 20203 bp, 23 predicted proteins | sample S1TSphgellanicum_2_FD_89695 | JGI IMG/M metagenome (GOLD analysis project Ga0116231, IMG submission 89695) | Host-associated microbial communities from peat moss isolated from Minnesota, USA - S1T2_Fd - Sphagnum magellanicum MG | ecosystem: Host-associated > Plants > Peat moss > Unclassified...
GTAGGTATTTGGCCTAGGTAGGTAAATAGGTCTTATCTAGATAGGTGTTTAGCCTATATGGGTAGGTAGGTATATAGGTAGGTAGGTACCTAGTTCAACCTACATACCTAAATATTGATTTAATTGAATTTGGACAAATTCAATTAATATTCCACGTGTCACAAATTAAACCATATAAACATAGAAATTAAAGTTCTTGGATTATTTCAAAAGAATAAAAAAAAATTTAATTATTAAAAGTTGGGACACGTGGCAACACATAAATTGTTCCCATTGTTCACCAAAAAAGTCGCATCCTAGTTGTAAACGACAATACGTATATGACAAGTCAAAGGATGAAAACGTATTTTGTTGATTTTTTTTTTCATCCAAAATTCGTTATTGTTTGCGACTAGTGTCGTTTGTGACTTGTTTAATGCGACTATTAAGATTTTAATTGCAAATGTCATTTGCAACTAAAACTTAGTCACATGGACCAGTTGTAAAATGGCCATTTTCTACTAGTGTGTGTGCTTCCTTGAACATATAATGGTGAGCCATAGGACTATGGTTCCCATGTAAATAAAGGGGTATGTATCCCAAGTGGTGGCCATTAATCTCCCAATCCACTCAGTAGTACGCATGTTCGAACTAGTTGTCAATTGTGAAACCTGGTGGAAACAGGGCCTCTTACCCAGTGAGCACATCATAATTGGTGGCATTGGTGACTAAACATCTGACCTATAAACAAAGCTCTTGATTTGTAACTTCATTGAAGTTAAGTGCAATCAAATCCGAGCTTTCCCCAAATACCTCTTTTACGCTCCCATTAGCGGTGCAAATTTGCCACATAGATTTATGTAGTTTGGAGTCAAGCATGCCCATCTTCTTGGCGAATTCAACTCCAAGAATCACTAGTTGGGCACTTGTGTCAAGAAGTACCACTTTAGGTGTATGTCCTCCCACTTGGATTATTGACCCAATATTGTTGATAATGGCAACTCCGACGGCGATGGAAGTTCTCTCACTAGGCACCACCTTCGGAAATGAGTGAGAGAATTTGTGGAGAGAATGGTTATCCACAACACCTTTGCTAAGTAATAAATTCACAAGTGAAGTGTTTTTAACTCCCTTCTGATATGTGAATGTAGAATTAGAGGTAGGAAAGCCCATTAGTTTAACCATGCTTTAACTAGTGACCAGATTATGAACGCCATCTACAACACATGAGCCAATCGAATGTCTCTCCAAGGTGTTGGATGGGACCTCTGTAGCATGTGGATCAGGGATTGGTAGAGGACCTGATGTAGTGTTCAAGGTATCTTCTAATACTGCAATTATGTCCCTAGTGCTTAGCTTCAAATCTTGAAAACTAAACAATGGTGTACTTACAAGCTTTTGCGCCACTTCATGCATTTGAAGTTGGCATTCCATAAGCTGATTAGTGGAAAATTTTGTGTTTTCCTAATGTACATGTAATCCTAGGACATGAGAATTTGATGCCCTAACATCTTGTGGTGTAGTGCTTTCCTCCCCCCTTGCCAACAAGGTGCGTTTTTCTTCCGTGTTGAGAAGACGAAAAGATTGTGGCATGACTTCTCGAGCTCCTCTAGCCCTGGTAATAGGACTTGAACCAAATGCGAGTCCATCAGTCTGAATTACCTACCTAGTGGCAAAAACTCTAGGTGCCACACTAGCCTCTTGTGCCACGACATAAGAAGGGAAAAAAGAAGTAGCAAATTGTGGTGTGAGACTAGAATTGTGTGCAATGGAAAGAACATACTCCCCAACCATGGCATCATGTGAGAGGCCATAGAATGACCTAGGAGGTCTTTCTCATGATCCTGAACCTTGTACAGGTTGGGCATGATTAGTTGGTTGGGAGGACTTGCCTTTTAGATTAGCAAGTTGGGCCTTTAATGATTTGAGTTCATTTTGTAGGATCTGAACTTGGATTGCATGGGTTTGAAGCACCTCCTTCTTATTAACATTATGCTCCTTCTTCTTAGCATTCTTGTTGGAATTACCCTTGGTGGGCAAAGCCTAAGTGGAAGGTTGAAGTGCCTTGGCTTTTGGTTGAAGGACAACGGAAGATGTTGGCAGATTTTGCCATGGTAATCGGAGTTGCTTTCATTCTGGAAACTTGGCACAATAGACAACTTTCTGATGTCCCTCTTTCCCACAATAATCACAAAAGAGATCTTTGGAAGGAACGTTGCACTCACTAGCTTTGTGGGCAAGATTGCCACAATAGTTGCAAGAAGGTAGGATGGGTGTAGCCAAGTGCACCGCTTTAGGCCTTGGAAGAAGAATGTGATGATCTAGTTGGCGCAGCTAGCGTAGGTTAAGGCCTTGAACGTGATGAAGGCCTCATAGTACTAGCCTCATAGTGTGCATGAGCTAGTTCCAGCTTTTCGGAAATGTTGTACACATCCAACAAAGTGTACGAGTCTCCAAATTTTACAAAAAACCCGTTGCAAAACTTGCGCATGGAGTGTTGGAGTACTTTCCAACGAATGAAAATATTGGTGGGCAACTTCCAGGTTTGTGATGTTCTGGGTATCTTTTTTGAATTTGAGAAGCCTTCTGTAGAGCATCTTGAAGGTTTCATCCTTCTGCCGAGAAAAGGTGGCGAGTTGTAGAATTTTTTCAAAACTTTTAACTATAAATTCAAGCTCAAGAACTTGAAAGAATTCCCCCACTGGATTAGCAAAAGTTGGCGTGTCGGTGGTGGGAGGAATGTCTGTGGTAGTAGCAATGAGTTATTGAGGAAAAACGTTTACTGAGGTAGGTACCGAATTTGGATTATTGGGCACATTCCCATGATGTGCAATTGCAACTTGAGAGGCAGTGGCGATCGTTGTGGCGTAAGCTGGATTGGGAATCTGGGTGACACCCAAAATCCTTGCAGAATGTTGTTCAAAGACATCCAATGCCTCATAATGCACATAACGGGCCAATTGTTTGAATGTAAACGCCTCAGTGTAATTAGCGCCATATTTGAGCTCTAATTCACAAACCACAATTGAGAAAGTTGCCTTCAACTGCCTCAAAGAAATGGTACCTGGCCTTTCATTAAACTTCTTAATTCTCCCAAAGGAATTGTTGACCTCCATGGTGTATATGGGTGTTGAAGTTACAGCTTGGAACGGAATATACAGTGATGGTGTGAAAGCAGGTGTAACAGCAGGTGTACCCCACTGATTAACCCCTCCAAATGGACTTTGATGTATTGTTGATGAAGTGTAACCTGAACTTGAATTCCTGGTAGGAGTTGTATTGGATGATGGTGGTGCTATAGATGCTTGATGGTTTCGTTGTGAAGATCGTGAGCTTAAAGAAATCAGCTCAAAGGATTGTGTGTTATTTCATAGCTGATACTTGGGCTCTAGTTGAGCAGTAGCGCTCTCATCATATGAGGACATGGTGTTGTCCCATGCCCCAAAATTTTATGATAATACATAGCATAAACTACAAAATTCTAACACAATGTATGATTTAAAGAATACAATGCATCATTGGGAATGACTCGTGATAGACAAACGTCATAACGTTGTAGCAATGATGGCGTTATTGCACTATCATTACAACGATGGCGTTGCAACGCTGCTATTGCAACGATGGCATTGCGGCGATATTGTTATAACGATGGCGCTTTGGCGTTGCTGTTGCAATGATGGCGTTGCGGTGCTATTACTTCAACACTGTTGCAATGACAACATTGCAACGACGGAGCTGCAACGTTAACAACTCGCAACACTGCAGCTCATGTCGCGGGAGCGTTGCAAGCCCGTGTTGTTGCAATGACATTGCTTTGTAGCAGGCGATGGAACGCTGCTCTACAGCGATGGCGGGCGTCATCGCCTTTTTCTGTTTTTCTCGATAATTGCCACAAGAGGGCGCGTTTCTATGCGTGAAAATAAGAGAAAGAAAGAGAAAAAGATGGGGAACTTTGAAACCTGTCAAGGATCCCGACTTTTGTGGTTGGCAGGAATGTAACAACACAAGCTCCCTCCGGAAGTAACAACATCAGTAATAACAACACTAGGAGCAAAAACTCAAGAATTCAAAGGCAAAAGATTTTTTTTGCTTTCAACATTAAGTAACAAATAATAGAATTTTTCTAAAATTGAATTAAAAAGAAAGAAGAACATGAAATGTATGTAGACGATGGTCGTGCAATGGCCGTCATGAACATCTAGAAATCCTAGTTTATTATGGAGGAAACTCTCCTGACAAAGGAATTCTATAAAAATTAAAAAGAGAAAGGAAGGGCTTGGCCTTTTATACAGCTGCCAACAAACTGAAACCCTAAGTACCTAATAATGTACAATCACCTAAGACCGTACATTAACCTTAAAAACGTACATGGGCATGCCCATAACTGGCCATTGTGTATGAGGCCATATATGAGCATGACATTCGACCATCATGCCTTGATTTTGTTTTGTCGTCACATATTGTCCTAGGCACTAGCAAGGGAAACCAAATGCATTATCCCATCACTTGTACACTATGCCTAAGGAAGGAGATGAAACCTTTGACCACCAATGTGATGTTAGTTTCAAGCTTAAACATCTTTGATTTCAAGCATTATAGGTAACCCTTGATGATAAACCCTTTCTTTGTCAAATTCATAAAGATTTGGAGAAAGACCCCTTCATTATTGGTATCAAAAGTTGATTGAAGAATCAACATCAAGGTTAAGATTTATTTAATGATCATGACAAGTTTGAATTTCAAGATGGTTTGTTATATCATGATGGACTCTTGTACCTAATGGCCTTACTTGACTCCAAATATTCCAAGTTAGGCATGATGTTCCAACTATAAGCCATTTTGGATTCAACAAGACCAACGAACTAGTTTTTTGAGATTATTGGCAACTGTAACTCGTGAAGGAGTTTGTGGGGTTAAAGGTCCATGTGATGTCTATGCACAAGCAACTAATCCTCATCATTGCCCACATGGATTCCTCTAGTTGTTGTTAATTCCAACATCGCCATAGTTTTCAATCTCCATGGACTTCATCATGAATTTTCCACTTTTTGAATCATGTGACTCCATTTGGGTAGTGGTGAATTGCTTGACAAAAATGGTTCATTTTATTCCTTACAAAAAAATAATAATTAGCAAAAAAACAATCAAGTTATTTCTTGATCATGTTTTTCGGTATCATGGATTACTTGAAGATATTATTTTTAATCATGAAACTAGTTCGCATCCAAATTTTGGAAGAGTTTTTTTGAACTATTAAGCATGAAGGTGAAGTTGTTGTCAACCTTCCACTTTTAGACATCCACAAACAAATGGAATGAATCAATCAAATCTTGGAGCAATATTTACATTGCATAGTTCCAATTATCATCAAGATAATTGGTTAGACCTTTTGTCCATGGTGGAATTTGCTTACAACGATACAATAAACACATTTCTTGTAAGTGAAGATTGAGAGCCACATGGTTAGTAGACATTCAAACACAACTTGTATCCAACTTAAGGAAACACAAAAACTTTAAAAGGAAAATACCGGTGAACATCACAAAGACTAACCAAACTTCATCAAATTTGGCTTCAACAACAAAACATCAAATAATTTGGTCTTCGAAGAAAGTGGACTACCAAAAACTTAATGTAATGGGCACAAAAACAACCAAGTGTACAAGATTTTTTTAACCAAAATAAGAACAAGGGCATGCCTAGTTCCAAATCTAGATCACAAAACAAAAAAAACAAAAACAAAAACACGACACATGCAAAACAAAAAGCTAACAAGATTTTATTGCCAAAATGAAACAAAAATAAAACAAGGTTATGACAAAAAAAAAAACCCAAAACTAGTGTTATCATTCAAAAGGTAATTGAAGGCCCTACCTCTATTTATACCCCTTGAGGACCTAACTCAAGAAAGCCTTCATGGAAACTTCATCCCATGCGTGGCCCATGTCCACCCATGTAGCCCATAACTAGATTAAAAATGAATAAGGAATGAACTAAAAGTGAACTAACACTAAGAGTGTAATGTTTGTGATGATGTTGGGGATGATGTTAATGATGATGTTGGGGATGGTGCTAGCAATGATGTTGGTGATGATGTTGATGACGATGTTAAGGATGATGCTAATAATGAGTTAGCAATGATGTTGGTGATGTCATTCATGACATCACCTTCTTTTTTAACAATGTGTTCCACAAGGAGTGGCCTTGGGTTTATTTGGAGAATGTCAATGAAAGTCTTTCACCTTCTCCACAACATTTGATAGGTGCTTAATTGGTTCCAAAGTTCGTTTGCTAATGTTGTAACCTTTCCAACGGATGAGGTATTGTAGTTGTTGATTGGACAATTTAAAATCAAGGATCTCCTCCACTTCATGTTCTTGTTCAATATTGACTTTTATTGGTGAAGGTTCCGAAACTTGTCTTATGATGGTGGATGCATTATAAAGTTCCAATAAGGAAACATGAAACAATAGATGGATTTCATGGAATCTAGAAGATTGAGTTGGAAAGCCACAATGTTGACTTATTTTGTGATGGTGATGAAACCAAGTATTTAATAATCAAATTTTTCTAAAGGCCAAATTATTTTGATGTGTTGTCGTCAAAGCCAGACTTGGTTTTTGGCCTTGAAATTTGGTTTATCCTTGGAATGTACATCTGCATTTTTTTCATATAATTTTTGTGTTTCAATGTTGGATACAAGTTTTGTTCGAATGTTTGCCAATCACATGGTTCGATCCTTAGCTACAGGATTCATGATGTTGTGCACACCTTGGACATTAAACTTAGGGTGCAAACCATGATTTGCAAATAAAGAGGTTTATTGTGTTGATGAATACACCATGCATTGTTATATACAAATTTAACCATGGATAAGAAGTCTAACCAATTATCTTGATGATGATTAGTTGTGCATCACAAATTTATTACTCCAAGATTGGATTGACCTATTCCATTTGCTTATTTATTTAGGGTGGAAAATTGATGATAATTTCACCTTCACACCTAATAACTCAAAGAACTAACTCCAAAACTTGGATGCAAATTGGGGTCCATGATAATAAACAATATATTATAAAAATCATTGTATCCAAAAACATGATTAAAAATAAACTTGGTTGTCTTTTCACCAATTATTATTTTATTGCATTTGGAATGAAATGAATCATTTTTGTTAAATGATCCACCACCGCCAAAATGGAATCAAATGAATCAAAAGGTGAGAGATTGGTGATGATATCCACAGAGATGGAAGACCATGGTGATGGAGGGATAGGCAATAGCTGAAAAAACCCATGTGGCCAATGGCAAGGATTTTTTGCACATACACAAACATCACATGATCCAACAAATTCCTTCACATACTTCCACATTTGTGGCCACCAATAGTCACAAGACATTAACTCTATGGTTTTGTTGAATTTGAAATGACCCATAGCCAAAACATTATGTTTAACTTGGAGAAATTGAAGTCAAGTAGGACCATCAAGTACATATAAAAGTTCACTATAATATAACAAACCATCATGAAACTTGAATTTGTCATAATGGCCTATAGTTGGATTTGAATTTTTAAATTGGTCTTGAACAATATTGGCAAAAGGATTTTCCAACATATTATCACGAATGAAAACAAAAAAATGATTTGTCATTAAGAGTCATAGAAACTTGAAGTCAAAGGTGTTCAGGCTTGAGGATGACATCACATTGTTGGTCATAAGCTTCATCTCCTTCCTTAGGCATGAAGTACCAGCAATGAGATAATGTTGCATCTAGTTTCCTTTTATGACACCCATGATGGTATGTGATGACAAACCAAAATCAAATCAAAGATAATCACAACACATCTTGGGTTTTGTGATTGGTTGAAAAAATGGCTATTGTTTATTTCAACTATGTTTATAAATACTTGGTCATAAAAATTATTATGTAGTTGCAAATGACATCAAGATGCCACGTGGCATCATGGTTTTACAATTCAATTGATATGACAACTTGTTCATTTTTTGGGTAAATATATATATTGAATTTATATTCACATATTTGAATGATTTAAAATTCAAATATTAAAAATACCATTATTTGTGTGACTAATAATAAGTAATAATGACCCAATTTTTAATGATCATGATGTGGCATGCCATGAGTCAACAAGGTGTTACAACTAGTAGTCAACCTCATGATTCATAACATTAATTTCAATAAAATTGCATTTATTGATTGGTTAATTTAATGTTCATAATACCAAAACATGTTTTTTAGAACTTGTTGTATGCAATTACAATGTCTAACATGATTGAGGAAATGACTAAGAATGTCTTTAGAAATTAGTAACCAACCTAATAATTCATAACATTAATTTCAATAAAGTTGTATTTATTGATTAGTTTAAAATGTTCATAATGTCAAAACATGTTTTTTATGACTTATCTTATGTAACTATAATGTCCAACATGATTAAAGAAACGACTAATAAGGTCTTTAGTAATTAATAATCAACCTAACTACTCATGACATTAATTTCAATAAAATTACATCTATTGATTGATTAAAAACATTCATAATGCCAAAACATGTCTTTTATAACTTGTCTTATGCAAATATAATGTCCAACATGATTAAGGAAACAATTAAAAATGCCTTTAATAATTAGTATTCAAGTTTATGATTCATGCAATTAACAAAAATGAATTGAAAAAAATTACAATTGCATAGGACCAATCAATTTACTAGCCAAATTTAGTTTAAATAACTTATTTTAATAAATATAATTTTATCAAAATTGAATTAGATTCAATAATGAACTTGATCTTAATTTATCCAATTTATCCAAATATAAATTAAATATTTAAATTTAATTAAAATCTAAAAAATTATGTTTAATTTCATGTATGTTTGTTTAGCTATGTTTAGTTTAGATTATTATTTTAAATATAAATTACATTAATTTAGCCATATACTAACAACTTTTAACCATGTTTAACCAAAATAATTATGTTTAAAGGTGTTTAGCCATGTTTAACCAAAAATTATGTTTAGTTTCATTTATGTTATTTTAACCATGCTTAATTTAAATAATTGTGTTTTAAATGGTTTAGCCAAAATAATTGTGTTTAACCTTATTTATGTTTGTTTAACCATGTTGATTTTAAATAGTTGTGTTTAATTTAGTTTATATATTAATGAAATCATGTTTAGCCTAGGTGATTGTTTGTAGCCAAAATTATTTAAATTAATTATGTTTCGTCATGTTTAGATTAATTTATTTATGTCTAGCCTAGATTAGTTTAATTTAGTTTAGGTCTACCCTAAATTAGCTTAGGCTAGCCTATTTTAGTTTAAATCTAACCTAGCTAGGTTTATCTTAGTTTAATCCAAATCTAACCTAAAGCCTAAGTAGTCATATTTAGGCTATATTAAGTTAATTTACTTTTAACATAGGGAGGCCTAAGTTAACTTAGGCTAAACTTGTAGGTAGTCTAAGTTAGGTAGCTTAGGCTAGTTAAGCTAAATTAGGTTGACTTTTGCTCATGTGTGATGACTTGTAATTAAACATGTGTTTATAAATTTTGGACACATGTTATTCATCTATCAAGGCATATTTTGTAACTATTAGTTGAGTAAAACGACTAGGTTAACATGGCATGCACTTTACACAAACCAATGTCAATGATGACATGGAATTCCAATATTATAAGAAAAATTTAAAAACCTAATTAATAAGATGATTGGGTGTTGCAATTATATGTCCTTTGCAATTAAATGGGTGAAATGACATGGGTTTAACAACTCAATAATCACTAATCACAAATGTCTTTTTTAATTAATACAAAATCATAAAGGTAAGTTATAAAACCCAAAATGTGTTCTTTTCAATGCCCAACGAACTTGGTGTTGATTCAAAGCTTGAGTAGACATGAAATACTGAAGGTTCTTATGATTTAAATTCAAGATGACCTCATGTTGAACTTCTTCAAGTGAATGATGCCATTATTTAAAGGCATTCATGATGGCCAAATGTTTTTTTGTCAACAAGGGAAAACTTATGAAAGTGAAAGCTAACAAAATGAAGAAGGTTGTCTTTTTTGAGTTGTGAAAGTACGACGCCTATTGCAAAGTTAGAAGCATCCATTTCTAAGATAAATGGTCTAGAAAGGTTCGCATGAATAAAAAATGGGGCATTTGTGAAAAAAACTTTCAAAAATTGGAAGGTGTTGTTAGTTTCAACTCCCTAGGAGGAGAAAGTTTGATCCTTCCAAGTCATATGAGTAAAAGGGCCCACTATTGTAAAATAATGGGCAATGCAACATTGATAAAAGCTGGTAAATCCAAGAAAACATTGAACATTATGAACACAAGCTAGAGTAGCCCAATCAACAATGGTTTGAACTTTGTAAGGATCCATGCAAATGCTATTTACAAAGATGATGTAACCCAATAACTCCACTTCAAATTGATGGAATTCACATTTTTCCAATTTGGCATAAAATATGACTTCCTGGAGCTTTTCCAAGACAAGACTACATGGTGTTCATGCTCCTTCATATTCTTTGAGAAAATAAGGATGTCATCAATGTAGTAGACCTCGAAGTCATCTAAATATTCACAAAATACATTGTTCATTAAATGTTCAAATATAACAAGTGCATTGGTACGGCCAAAAGGTATTGCAACATATTCAAAATGGCTGAAATGGGTTTTAAATGCCATCTTCCACTCATCACTTTTTCGAATATGCACCAAATTGTATGTTCCACATAAATCAAATATTAGTGTACACCTTGGCATGATTTAACTAGTCCAATAATCCTAATATTAAGGGCATAGGGTATCAATTTTTAATGGTGACTCATTCCAATTCAAGATAATCAATGCATAATTGCAAGGAACCATCACTTTTTTTTACAAAAAGGATAGGGGCATTGGTTGGAAATTTGGAATGTTGAACAAACCCCTTCTCAATATTCTCATCAATGTACTCACAAAAAGTTACAAGTTTGTATTGTGACAAATTATAGATGAATATGGAAGGAGGTTGTGCTCTTTCCTTGAGATTGATGGTGTAATCATTTGGACGATGCTTCAGTAAGGTGTTAACATTCTTCTTTTCAAACATGTTTTTGAAGTTTTTATACTAGGAAGGAATTTCATGATGAGGTGATTCAATATCTAACATGGGAAAAACATAAATCAGGAATGCATATCCTTTCTTGGCAACATCCATGAAAATCTTTGCCTTTACAAATAATGAATTGTAACACTTGGATTTTCACATACCATTGATGTTCTTTTGTTGAAGGTCTTGCATGCATCCATCTTCATGTTTTTTTTTGGGTGCATGACATGCATAATCACAAATTCCACCATACCTGCTTATGATGAAAGTTTCACATTCGTGAGCCTCATGCTTTGATGTTTCAAAATGAATATTCCTTGTACACTAATCCACTTGTGGATTATGTAAAGCAAGCCAATACAACCCAATGACAACAAGATTTTGTGAACATCAAATGACATTGAAAATGACCTTGCTAGTGTGGGAACCAATGGCAACATCTAATGCCTTGGTTTCATGTGTGACCAGTTTTGATAAAAAACTTCGACCTTCAATGACCTCAATTGGCACTCATGTATTCTTCTTTACTAGGGCCAACTTGTATTATTGCACCAACTTATTGTCCATGAATCATGTTAATGCACCAAAATCAAGAACTGTTTGGGCTTCCATTATCACCAACTTATTTGTACATTTGATAGTGATTGGTACCAAAAAAATGGTGTTAGATCTGAAAATAGCTTGGGACCATTCGTGTTACATGACGTATCAAGGTCCAATTTCGTAGTCCCTCTTGAGATTGGACATGTTTGTTTTTTGACTCTTTTGACTAGGGGTTGGTAATGGAAGTGGCATGCATTGTATATCAACCATGCCTTTTGAAACATTCGTGAGCAACATGACTTGGTTTTCCATGATACAAACAAAGATTGTTTATATGTTAATGCTACTTCTCTTGCTTTGGTAGGGATTTGAATTGTGCCTTATCATGGGGTTTTTCTTTGGAAAAGTGGCCAAAGGTTGAGGTGGCATGATAGGTGCAAAACTCCATTGTGTTGGGGGTGTTGGTTCCCAACGCCTTTCAGCTTGTCAACATTTTAAAAATTTATTATCACATTGAACACCTTGCACAATGGCCTAACTTAAGGTCAAAAGGTCCAGCATGGTGAGTAGTAAATCTTTCACATTGTTACGTAGTCCAAATTGAAATTGGTTTATGAATGTTGTTTCATCCCATGAAATGTCACAAGTTAATTGTTTAAAATATGATGCATACATTGTTGCCTAGCGTGATCCTTGCCAAAAAGATCATAATTTGGTGGTGGATGTGCGTTCTTTGTTCGAGTCTCTAAACGTGGCATTCAGTTTTTCAAGGAGTGCTTCAAAATCATTGAACAAAGGTGATTGACGTTCTAACAAATATGCAAACTAAATTACGGCCATGCATGGTAATAGAATGTCAAGGAATCCAATTTGGGTTGGGTTGGTTGGATACTAATGAAGATGAAATCGGATGACTATACATTTGGTTGACAAAACCTTGAAACTTTGACTTCAAACCATCAAACTTGTCAGGTAAATTGATTCACAACTCCTTTGGTTAGGGTTGCATCATGGAAACACATCTCAAAGATGTTGAAATTTGATTGATTTGGAAATGAACAATGGATTCACAAAGTGCTTGATTTTTTTGTTTTATATTTTAAAGGACAATAAGGATTTCTTTTTATGGACACATAAACTTTTTTATTGGATGTAGGGATGATTTTTATAAAAAAAGGATAACTAAAACAAAAACAATGAAAATAAGTTTGATAAGCATTTGTTTAAACCTAAAACTAGCGTTGAATAAACTAAAGGTAATTAAGGGTTCTATTCTTAATTATACCCCTTGGGGACCTAACTCAAGGAACCCCCGATGGAAGTTTCATCCCCATGTATGGCCCATGTCTATCCATATAACCCATGACTAAACTGAAAATGAATTAGGAGTGAGCTAACATTTAATTAAGAGTGAACTAATAGTCAATTAAAATTGAATTGAGAATTAATTAAAATTTAACTGATGGTGAATTAAGAATGTGATGTTAGTGATGATGTTAGGGATGATGTTGACAATGATGCTGATAATGATGTTGGCGATGTCATTCATGACATTTTGTCCATTCACCATCATGAAAAAAAACAATGTCATGGTTTTCTAGTTCAAATTTATAGATTCCATGAACTTTCAGTTCATTCATAGTCAATTTCAAGTTCATTTTGAATGAATTCATATTTTATTTTTAGTTAATATTTAGTCAATTCATAATTAATTCTTAGTTCACTTATAATTAATTTTTAATTAAGTCTTAGTTAATTCGCAAGTCACTTGTAGTTAGGAAGCCTCTTAAGAAGCTTTGTTGGTTAGTGGGCACATGGAAATTTTTTTGAGCCAGGTCCCCCAAGGGGTGTAAATAGAAGTAGGACCCTTTATTACATCCAAGTTGTTCAACACCATTTTAAAATTTGATCTTGTTTTATAACTTTATACTATTATTTTATGTTTACATTTACTTATTTCATTGCAATAAAAATATATTTGTATTTTGGTCTTGCACATTTCATGTTTTTGGATTTAACCTTTTTGTTATTGTTTTGGTCCTTTTATTTTATGTTTTGATTTTAGGTTTAAACCTATCTCTTTATCATCCATTTTGGTAGTTTTCATGCATGTGACAATATGCTCATGAAAAGTTGGGCCATTTTGGGGTTTGATAAACCTATAGTTCATTTCATACATAATGTTAGTGTTAGGGGAAACAACTACAAGTTCAATAATGTGTTTCATGGTGTGTGGTGTGTGACCAAATTTGAGCACCATTGAATGCACATACACTTGGTCTAAAACCATTGCCCATTATGAAGTTAGGGTATCAATGGAATTTGGATTTTGTTAGTCCACTAAGTTTGTTAGTATGACATAATTAGTATGTCTTAGTTATGATTGAACATTTTTCCAAGTGGTTAAAATTGGTGCCATTGTTGAATCATAACAATGAAGGAACAACATATACACATAATTTGGATAGGGTATTCAATAGGTTTGGTGTTATAGTTAAAATACTCATTAATCGAAGTACAAAATTATGTGGAGAATTTTAAAAGTTGTGTGAAAATTTTGATAAATCATTGCATTACTTCATAAAACCATCTCGAGGTAAACATGTTAACTAAGTGGATGGTGTAGATGGTGAAGTGAGGTTTGTGAAAGTATGGGTTCTAAAAGGGCCATATCAAAAATTGGCAATTACCATGGTTAGTTATGGGGTATAGGTTCAATTGACAAGTTTTTCTTGCATCATTTTTGCCATATTAAAGTTTTTGGTATTAGGCCATGAACTTGAACTACTAATTTCAATCTAATAAGATGTGATGATAGTCATCAATTTGGATGATCGAAACATGCGGTTTAACACATGTGAGCAACAAAAAACCTTGTTCCAATGTATAATGCCAATGGTTATGGAAAATTTGATGATCATTTAATACCACTATACATTTTGGTATGCCACTATTTGGGGAGACGGTTATTGAACTTGAGTTTATAAATTCAAGTTAGGGGATTATGTTTATTTACAACAGATAACACCAACAAATGTGATTATAGGATGTGTCATTTTGTATGTGCAAAAGGTGTTACCTTTTGGTGGATTGTTGAAGGACTAATGTGTTTAGACATGGAAGGATCATGTGTGTAATTGTGCTCCATGTCATCTTCCTATGTGGATGGCCAAATTGACCCATCCTTGATGGTTGTTCCTATAATATTTTATCATACATATGTTGTGTGAACAATTTGTACGAATTATTATTATGTTGATTTGTGATTGATGTTTTAAAAGTTGACATATGAAATGTTTCATAGAACCATTGGAGGAAATGCCAATTGTAAAGTGGTTTTGCCTTTGGTGCACATGATAGGCCTTGATGGCTATTATTGTATAATAAGAAATAACCTAAGTTGTTTGCCACAATGATTCACATTTGATTAAACAATGGAATGATGGTAGCTATGTAACTAATGATGAGGTTCATATTTGCATTCAGCCTACTAGTCCTTTCACCTTAGAATCAAAGTGTTCCTTCATTCATTCATAGTGGATTTTCGTCTATAGCATTTCTTGCATTGCTATTTGGATTAAGGGACTTAAACCCTAGATAAAAGGGTGGTTTGCATGTGTTGTATGACAACAATGGATGTAAGCATTTGACATAGGAGCCCATCACAAGTTACAATTGTATTGAAAATATGTATTTAATCAATGTTGTGAACCCTAGGAACATGTTTTCATCAAAAATATAAGATACATTTCATTTTTTGTGAGTCATAGTTTGATTCAGATTTGTCACCACTCTTGCACTTGGTCAACATTTGATTGGTATAGCTATGAGGTGACCATGAGCACATGTAGTTGGAAGAAAATAGAAAGCTATTGTGATCACAATAGCCTAATGAAAAAGATGTCTTATGCTTATGCTTATGCTTATGCTTTTTGAAAACAAAAGGCCCCTTTATGCTAAAACTTGAAAGCCCATGGTCATCAAAAGTTTTAAAAAATCTATGATTGATGGGAAAGTCATTTTGAGGGCACCTAGAATTTTTTGGGCAGGTAAACTAAGAACTCCTCATCTTTTCTCCTTTCTTTTGTGGGTGGTTGGCATGAAAAGAGAAACAAGTAGAAATAAGTAAAAGGAGAAACAAGGTGAAGGTGAAATTGTCTTTTCTCTCTCTCTCTCTTGTTTCCTACTAGGAAAGGGAGGTGGTGGTGGGTTATGCAAAACCTAATAAAAATCATGAAAAACTTGGGCGGTGCCACAAAACCTGTTCCAAAGTGTTTTGGCTGGCAACTAATTTGGGCACACACCCATGAGGAGCTCAAATTGGATGGGGGGTGGCACACCCCTTCCCCAAATGCATTGAACACCGACCATCCCACCTCCAATCTATGTAGGGACTTGAAAGGATTGGATCTCTTGGTTGGGGAAATTTCAAAGGCTTTTTTTGGACATTGGGTTGTGACACTTTTGAGTTTCAAGTTTGGAGCCTGAAACTTGACACAACTTCCCCAAATTCAACACTTACTTTCTCCCACAACCAATGTCAATCAAGTAGCCTAAGTTAGTGTCCATAGGGAAGAGAACCCAACTGAAAAGGACCCAGGGTTTAGGGGTGGCACCACCAAGCCGGATCTGACCAAGAGCCCTTTTATCTGAATGAATCATAACTTGGGACACAATCACACTTGAGAGGTCATTGCTCAACATCATTAGGAACTTTGTATATACTATAATTCTTCACATCTTACAATGTTACATGCATTTCAAAGAGCAATTGACCCTTAGAAAATTAGGGTGAAAGGTGAAATATTTATAAGCATTTTTACACTATCATACTCCCTGAACAGATTTGGCATTAGTTTTTTTTTCTTTTGTTCAAAAAAAAATTCAATCATTTAAATTTTTTTAAAATTAATTAATAAAGTGCTGAAATTAATAAAAATATATTTTTGGTTTGATTTGATATTTGAAATCCAAGTCAATGGGTCTAGACACAGCCAGATAGTAACACACTTGTTACAAAGAGGTTTCTCTTGTTTATATTAGTATTATTTAATATGTCAAAATGTTCAAAAATTAAAAAATCCAGTGCCAAAGCTAAATTTTGAATGCATATAAATTATTTTGAAAAATGTTTGCCAAATCTGTTCAGGGTCTATGATATTAAGCAGAGCAAATAGTGGCGAGGTTGGTTTCTTCTTGACTTGCATGGTTAGCATCAAGCAAAATCCCTCACTCAAAGTTGTCCTACTTATGGAACCTAAAGTTGTCATACATAATCCACCTTCAATAAATTATCATGACTAAAAATTTGGCTATTCAAAAATATGAAATTAAACAAAATAAACATCATTATAAAATTTTGGCTACATACTTGAAAAATGAATGGAAATCTGGCGATTATATATATATATCAAAAAGTTAGGTAATTGAAATTGTGGTAAAAGAAAAAGTTCAAAAATTACTCACAAGAATAAATGAATTGGCTGGCCGGTGCAGAGTGGACCGGGTAACAAGTGGGATCAGCTTTATAAAAGGACAGTTACCACCATGTGGGCCACTACAGAACAGAACTATCGGTGGGGTTTCCTGTGTCACTGACTGACTCAAGTGGGCCCACTTCAAAACCCTTAAAAGTGGGCCAATCCAAAACTAAACCGACAAGTCACTTGCACGCAAATTCCGGGAGGACCACCTCAATTTATGGCAGTTAGTCGGGGGACCCCATGTGCCTTTAACAGATCTACTTTAAATGGGATTGCGTGGTGGACCCGGACCCGGACCTGGACCTGGACCCCGTTGGGAAATTTCCAGAATTTAAAATTAGAGCATTCCAACCAATGGGTGGGCTGCTCCACAGTCTGGCAAAAATTAATTAAACATAAACTGTGTACTTCCTTAAAAAGGACCCCAAAACGTACTCCCCCAACGTACCGTCATCCCATTATTATTTTTATTATTATTATTTAAAAAAGGCTTTTTTGTCCCTCTAAATTAAGCTTACTTTTTAAATTGGTAATAAAGAACATTAATTTCAATGGTTTTTTTTTTGGGGGGAAAAATTTCGCATTTTTCCCACATTAAAAACATGATTTTGACACATATACAAAGTATTTTATGTGAAAAATTGACCCTAATTCGCCAGATTTCGAATTTAAAAAAAAAAAAAGTAAAAAAAAAAGTGGCTAGGTTTCTACTCCATTAGATAGCCAAATTGTATAAAATTTCTACTTTCATATCTGGTCTATATTTCAAATTTTTTTGGCTAAATCTTCTTGTGAATGGATTTGCCAGTTTTGGCTTATAAAAAAGTTAGGAAAAAAAAAACCCTGATTAATTTCAGTCATAAATTAGCTCATTAGGCGTTTTTCTTGAATTATTAGTTTGGCAAATTGGGATTTCATATTAAGGGAATTTTTTTTTCTTTTATATTGGGAAAAAGGGAGGGGGGTGGGGGGTTAGAAGGCGGTTAGATTTGCCATAAATTGGTATATATATAGAGTTTATTTTCTGATTTTTCTGGGCGAGGTTATATACTAGGTTTAATGGTAAATTATGAGTGTGCAATGGCTAGGGCGGGGCCCAGTGGCGAGCAGGAAAATTATGACCAGATTGTCACATGTATTTTTGAAATTATCTGGCATAATTTAATGGGGGTGCCAGGCCAGGCTTGCGCCCAATTTCCCCCCGCCCCCCCGCCCCCCCCCCAATGTATATAATTATTGAGAAATTTCAAATTTTCAACCAATGAAAAACTATCTACCTACCTACTCTGGAAAAATCATAATCGGTCCTTTACTTTACGTCCGTATCCTCTTTTGCCATTCATTTATTATGCCTGTTGAACGTACCTACCTACCTACCTACTTACCTACCTACTTAGTTATTACTGCCCGGCTGCCCGTCCTTTGGATGGAGTTTGCCAAGTGCAGGTCATTTTTACCGCCTGAGGTGTCGGCCAGGAATTTTGGTGAGGCTGGTTTCGGCAACCTAAAATTTGTAATCGGGCAGAAAAATGGGGGCACAATGGACTCTAACCATGGGGGTCCATCATGCCCCATTTACGCAAAAATGGATTTGCAGAATGGTCATGTGAATTTTGCAGAATGGTCATGTGGATTTTGGAGAATGGTCATGTGGGCCACATGACAAAACATTACATCAAGCAAATTCCAAGAACTATGAAACAAATGGTCCAGAAAACCAGTTAGTTTGGCACTGGAATAGGCCCCCACCAAAGCTTCCGTTATCTTCCTAATGGAATGTGATGAGCCTACTTGACTCTATTGTCGTCGTTGCACGGAATGTCAGTCATCCTGAGAGGCTCGTCACATTCCGGAAGGGTGATGTCCATTCCGAGGTGGAATGGACCTCTGGACATTTTGTTATTAAAATTTATCCTTTTGATGTATAATAGTGTGTGCCAAATTCAAGATAAAATAATAGCCTTTATTTGGATTTGTAAATGGGTTTTTCCCACTTTGGTCCTATGTTTGGGTTATGATCAGTATGTGTTTTTTTTTCATGACAAGTTTTGTCACTTTTTAAAACCAAAAAATAAGGAAGATTTGGGAAGATTTTGTATTTCTAGCGTGAATTCAACTCATTTTGCTAAATTTTTGGAAATCTTAAATCCCAATTACTCAGGCTCCTTTCCACTAGCCCTTTTTTTAAAAAATTAGTGAAGGAAAAAAAAAATGAAAACTTCGAAAATGAAGTTATTTTTGGGGGTTTCAATCACCAAATTCATCCCCAAAAAAATTCTATATTTGGTTTAACTAAGTAGCCAAAAACATAAAATAATTAAAGTTATCCATAAAGTCACCCTGTCTTTGGGCCTCCTTTCACCCCCTATCCCCCCTTTCAGTTGGCCAAGTTTGTGGCATGCTGTCGGTACCAGAGGACAATTTGTCCTCCATGATCTACCTTTCGTCTAATGGACTCTCTGATCCCAAACAGACGTAAAATTATAAACAATAAACAGTGGTCTCTGCAAAGTAATGAAAATTTATTAAATCTTGATATGAAATATTGAAACTCAGCATTTAATGCACAAGGTTCGACAACAATTATAGTAGTTGTAGAGGTAGGAAAAGTGAAAATATGTGGAGTCGCTAAGGAAAAAAAAGGGCAGACATGATGAAACTCAGTTTACCACCAAAATTGATGGCTTCCTGACTTTCAAGCTCTGTTAAATGCTAATGTACTTTTTTGCAGGTTTTTTTGTTTTTGACTCTCACCTTTGTTTGACCAAACTCAGGGTTCTGGTGCTGTGTTTTCCTTACTTTATGGACAACTCTAATATTTTTTAAGACTTGTACCTCGTATTTGGTTTATTGTTAGAACTCGTTAAGGGTCAATTTCGATGTGGCCCACCTAGTCATTATACCCAACACCAATCACTAAGGCATAACTGAAAAAATAGTGGGGATAGGTTCACATGTCATTATACTTCTTTTTTTCACCATTTATTGCCACTTAACCTTTGACTTAAAAATGTCACAAGCCAATTGAAACAAAGAAATAGTGGTGATGTACAAGTCTAATGGGTGGTTGGGGGGGGGGGGA
>Ga0116231_10007372_pt1 | contig 20202 bp, 17 predicted proteins | sample S1TSphgellanicum_2_FD_89695 | JGI IMG/M metagenome (GOLD analysis project Ga0116231, IMG submission 89695) | Host-associated microbial communities from peat moss isolated from Minnesota, USA - S1T2_Fd - Sphagnum magellanicum MG | ecosystem: Host-associated > Plants > Peat moss > Unclassified...
ACCAGAGCGCCTGTCCGTCGATCGGCTTTGCGCTTTGCGCCCAGCGCGCCAGAATACCCCATAGGCCTATGCCAGCACAGCTTCATGCCGCGACCCATCGCTTGACCTCCGACTCTGCCGCTTCGCGGCTCGCTGGTCTGCGTCGCCGGCACGGTGTGTGCGCCGTTTCCCGTTTTTCCACATACATCGCCCGTCTGGCCGCGCCCCCCTGGGGTTGCCGCGCGTTGCCCGGGCCCCGGAGCCACAGACTAAATGACCAAGCGTCTTCTCATCGATGCCAGCCACGCGGAAGAAACCCGCGTCGTGGTGCTGGACGGTAACCGTCTCGAGGATTTCGATGTCGAAACCCAATCGCGCCGGCAGCTCAAAGGCAATATCTACCTAGCCAAGGTCGTTCGCGTCGAGCCGAGCCTGCAGGCCGCCTTCGTCGAATATGGCGGCAATCGCCATGGCTTTCTCGCTTTCGGCGAGATCCATCCCGATTACTACCAGATCCCGGTGGCCGACCGGCAGCGGCTGATCGAATGGCAGGAGGAGGAGGCGCGGGCCGCCGAGGCGGAGGCCGAGGCCGAGGAATACGACGCACCCGTTTCCGCCCATGCGGCGCCGGCGCCCGAGGAAGCCCAGCCTAACCAGCCACACGGCGGCGAGCTGCAGGTGGACGCGGAGGACTCCGAGGGCGGGATTGTGGGCGCACCCGCCGAGATCGATGTAGGCGAGCCCACCGAGGAGAGCGTGGGCGAGCCGGACACGGCAGAAGCTTCCGTAACATTGGATTTTGGTGCGGATACGGCGCCAGAGGTTGTGGAGCCCGCGGCCGGTGACACCCACATAGGGGGTGGAGCAGGCGATGCGGCGGACCGGCCGGTTTCTGACGAAAACGTGAACGAGGCCGTGGCCGGCGAAGATAACGCCGAGGATATGCGGCTGCCGGATGGCACGCGGGTGCAGATGGTGCCTGTGCAGGCCGCTCCGCCGCCGGAAACGGTGGGCGGTGAGGCGGATGGCGACGGTGCGGAAGAAGCCAGGCCTTCGCGCCAATCCTCGCGGTTCATGCGCAGCTACAAGATCCAGGAAGTGATCCGCCGCCGGCAGATATTGCTGGTGCAGGTTGTGAAAGAGGAGCGCGGCACGAAAGGTGCTGCGCTGACCACGTATATTTCGCTCGCCGGCCGCTACTGCGTGCTGATGCCGAATTCTCCGCGCGGCGGGGGAATATCACGAAAAATCACTTCGGCGGCGGATCGGCGCAGGCTGAAGGAAGTGACGGCGGAGCTCGATATTCCGCGCGGCATGGGGCTGATCGTGCGTACCGCCGGCGCCGCGCGGCCGAAAGCGGAAATCAAGCGCGACGGCGAATATCTGCTGCGGCTGTGGGACGATATCCGCGAGCAGACTTTGCAATCCACGGCACCGGCGCTGATTTACGAAGAAGCCAGCCTGATCAAGCGGGCGATCCGCGACGTGTATTCGCGCGATGTGGACGAGCTGATCGTGGATGGCGAGGATGGCTGGCGGGCGGCACGCGATTACATGCGGATGCTGATGCCGGCGCATGTGAAAAAAGTGCAGCTCTGGCCGCAAGGCGGGCCGCCGCTGTTTTCGCACGCGCAAGTGGAGATGATGCTGGATTCGATGCTGAGCCCGACGGTTCAGTTGCGGTCCGGCGGGTATCTGGTGATCAACCAGACCGAGGCGCTTGTGGCCATCGACGTGAACTCCGGCCGTTCGACGCGTGAGCGGGGGATCGAGGAGACCGCGCTGCGCACCAATATGGAAGCGGCGGAAGAGGCGGCGCGGCAATTGCGGCTGCGTGATCTTGCAGGCCTGATCGTGATCGATTTCATCGACATGGAATCGAAGAAGCACAATGCGATGGTCGAGCGGCGGATGGCCGAGGCGCTGAAGAACGATCGGGCGCGGATCCAGATCGGCCATATCAGTCATTTCGGCTTGCTGGAATTGAGCCGTCAGCGGCTGCGGCCATCGCTCGCCGAGACCAGCCTGAACATGTGCGCGCATTGCGGCGGGCTTGGCTATGTGCGCAGCACGGAGAGTGCGGCGCTGCATGTGCTGCGCGAAATCGAGGAGGAAGGCGGCAAACGCCGGGCGGCGGAAATCCTGGTGGCCGTGGCGGGGGCGACGGCGTTGTTCATCCTGAACAACAAGCGCCAGCGCCTGACGGAGATCGAGCAGCGCTACGGCATGCGCGTCGCCTTCGTGGCCGATGAAACGCTGCTGGCGGCGCAGACGCGCATCGACCGTATCCGTGCCGCGGTGCCGGGCGATCTGCCGCCGCTGATCACGTCGGTGCCGGTGCCGGAAGATGATGACCCGGAGCCCGATGCGGCCGAGGATGATGAGGATGTGGACCTGCAGCCGGCTGGTTCCGCGGCCCAGGATGCCGAGGACGATGCGGCCGAGGCCGAGCTGGTGGCGGGCGAGACGGCTGAAGAGACGGAGCGCCGCCGGAAGCGCCGGCGCCGGCGCCGGCGCGGCGGGCGGCGCGAGGATGCCTTGGCCGGGGAAGCGCCCCCCAAGCCGCCGCTGCTTGATGGCGGCGAACAACCCAGCATCCCCGACGAGGCTTTTCCGACCTTGCCGCCGCTGCCGCTACCTGTGCCTGGCCACGATCTGGCGGCCGAGGCGGTATTGGCCGGGGCAGCACCGGCTGAGGATGCGAGCGGCGCGGAGACGGCCGAACAGGCGCGCGCACGGCGGGGGCGCCGCGGCGGGCGGCGCCGGCGCAAGCCGGGCGAAGACGGCGGCGTAATCGAGTCGCCGGTGGTACCTGTGCCGGCGGCTGCCTACCCGGTGTATGTGGGGCCGACGCCGGCCGATCCGTTCGCCTTTGGCGCGCATGATATTTTCGAGGTGATCGAGCAGGCGGAATTGCTGCCTGCGCCGGTGGCTCGGCAGGAGGTGCCCGCGGCGGCGGCGCCTGTGGTGGCTGAGCCGGAACCGGCGCCTGCGGAGCCCGAGGCTGGGCCGGCGATCAAGCCGGTGCTGATCGGCAGCGGCGATGCCGTGGTGGCGGCGCCGAAGAAGGGGTGGTGGCGCAGGTAGGAAATGCTTCGACACGGAATTGTCGTTGCGTTCCGGTAGCCGCAGCAGCCAAGCTTTTCTGGGCGTGGTGGGATATCAGGGAATGACTCGGTTTTCCTTGGCTTTGCGGTCGGCGGTTCTGGTGTCTGTCGTGGGAGGGCTGGCAGGGTGCGGATCAGGCGCTGTGCAGACATCGTCCGGTTCGGCCTATCTGGCCAACGGGCCCGTGACCGGCGGCGCAGGCAGCGTTGCGGGAGCGACTGGCCCGACAAGCAATCTGGACGAGGCGGTGCGGCGAGCAGCGGATATTGAGCCGACGGCCCGTTTCCCGATGAAAATCTGCCTTGCCCGGCTGGGTTTTGGTGGGTTGACGGAACCGCCGCCCGACGAGATGCCGCTTTGGGAAAGCCTCAGCGACAAGCTTGGCCAGGGTTATGGCGAGTTTGCCATTCTAAACCCCTTGGTCGCGGCGTTCACCGGGACCAATTACGATCCGCCGGCCAACCTTGGTGGCACCGGCCGTGTGGTGGCTGAGATCAGGCTGGGCGCCGCCCGGCAGCATTGCGATACGGTATTTGCCTATGAGCCGCGCTCTATGGGCAAGACCAGCGCTTCGCCGCTACAGTTGCTGAACCTCACGATCGTTGGGTATTTCGTTGTGCCTTCCACAGGTGTGCAAGCCGATGGTACGGCGCAAGGACTGCTGATCGATGTGCGTACGGGCTATCCCTATGCGCAGCTTACGGGCGTTGGTCACAGTGAAACGTTCACGACCGGCAATACAAGTAGCAACGCCATGAGCAGTCATAACGATATCGCCCGCGTTGCGGCCGTTGCCGACCTCACCCGGCAGATTCCGGACGCGCTCAGGACATTGCGGGATCAACTTGCCGAACGCCGGGTCAGCGCGCGGTAGACTGCGGCGAAGGCGCGGTTTACTTCCGATATCGAAACATATAGACTGCTGTTCAAGATCGATCTTGCAGGGCCGCCGTGCTGCGTGCTGTCGTTGTTGTTGCCATCGTGTTTGCCTGGTCACCGGTTGATGCGCGGCATCGATCGAGTGGACGGCACTGGTCCGGGTTTGGCCATTCGGGCGAATTCCGCACCAGCCGGTGTGTCACCGGCGCGTGTTTTTCGCGGCATCCGAATGGGCGGTGGCGGCATCCTCTGACGATGTCGCTGGGGCGGCGTTGGCGGTCTGGGTTTTGACCCATGCACAAAACCAGTAGGACCGGGGCGATGTGGACGGTAGTGATTGCCGTTCTTGTTGCTGTATATGCTATTTCCCATTCAAAGCCGGTTACTGAATGCTCCGAAATTATAACAGCAATGGAGGCTGCCCAAAGGGATGCCATCCCGTTTCCCGTCACTTGGAGTATGTCAGACAAGGTTGCTTGCGTATTTTCCTCCGTGAGCCAACGAGATGAATGGATTGCCAGTATAGAGATTTATCGCTTCAACGTAGCGAAGCTCGAAGAGATGTCGCGGCAGAAGGAATCACCTTAAGGAACACAGATATCGAAAACAGTCGATGCCTGCGGGGCCCTGGCCATAGGTCTCGATTCAACGCGACATCATCTGTGTTCATCCCTACTTATCTGTGTTCATCTGTGTTAAAATGCTTTCTTTTCTGTTGCCGTAACAAAATCAGATCTTGGCGTGAATCTATGCGTCGCCAAGTGGCGACACATTCTACGGCGGATACTTGGGCAGCGTATCGTGGCCCTGGGCGGAGTGAGACCCCCACCCCAGCCCTCCCCACAAGGGGGAGGGAGAAGAAAGGCGATCCCTGATCAGGAGGGTTGCAGATTTTGTGTGCGGCGGCGGTTGAACATACGGCGGAAGTCGGCGGCCTGCTGCTGCAGCCAGGTGCCGGTTGCCATCGCTTCCTCGGCCGAAGGGTCGCCGGTAATGGCGTAGGCGCGGGAGAAATCGGCGGTGCCGAAGAGAATGTCCCAGAACGGGAAAATGGCGCCGTAATTGCAGCTTTGCTGGCCGGCGGCGCGGATGCCGTGATGCGCGCGGTGGAAGCGCGGCGAGATCAGCAGGCGCTCGCCGATGCGGCCGAAACCGATGCGGGCGTTGGCGTGGCTCATGCTTTCCAGCAGGCGCAGCAACAGGATGATCAGCGGAAACTGCATGGGCGGGATGCCGATCAGCAGGCCGAGCACCATGAACCAGACGAAGGCGATCACGTCGTCGAGCACGTGGTTGCGGTCGTCGGCCCAGAACGTCATTTGCCGCTGGGCGTGGTGGACGGAATGGAGCGCATACCACCAGCGGAAACGATGGGAGAGGCGGTGGCGCCAGTAATCGGCGCAATCGAGGATCAGCACGTAAATCACGAAGGTGAGCGCCTGGCGGCCCATCAGGAGCGGGAACAGGCCCTCGAGCGTGGGGGGCACGTAGCCGCGATCGGTGAGGAAGCCGTTGAGCCAGACCTGGAGCTGGTAGAACAGCACGAAGGTGACGAGCGGCATGATGCCGATGCGCGAGAGCAGGGTGTAGACAATATCGACCGAGACGGCTTTCTGGTCGGGCCAGGTCTCGAGCTTGCGGAATTTTTCCATGGGCCAGCAGATGGCCAGCATCAGCACCACCTGGGCCACGCCGTAGAGGGCGAAGAGCAGCCAGCCATAGGCGATATCCTCCCACTCCATCATATCGAAGCGGTAGAGCAGCGGCGCCAGGACGCTTTCGTAGAGCTGGCCGGCGAGCAGGGAGAAGGGATCAACCATCGTGGGGCCAGTTTTACCACGCGGATGAGTGGGTTTGGCAACTTAACGTATGGCAAGGCATGGCCGGCTTGGCACTTGCCAGCGGGGCCTCGCGGTGGTTGGAAAGCGCCACATCAACCCGGATTACCAATTATGAACGACACCACCCTTGGTTTCCCTGAAGCGGCGCGCCGGCTTGGCGTGCCTTTGCGCGTGCTCCGCCAGGCCATTCGCCGCGGCAAGATCCCGGCGCCGCCGAACCAGGCTGCCACGGCGAGCCTGCCGGCTGAATGGCTAGAGAGCGCCGAAGCGGCCGTAAAAGCCTCGCCCAAGGCGCTGAGCCGGAGCTTTTCGCAAAAAGTGCCGCCTTTCGCTCGTTACGAGGGCACCTCCGCCTGGCGGAAATATGCCAACCGGGTGCGCGAATACGCCCATTTTCGGGCTGCGGCGGGCGCCTGAGCGCGACTTGGTTGCCGTTGAAACGGCATTTGAAGCTGCGGAGACCATAAAAGTCTTTTGCTTCTTTTCTTCAGAAAAGAAGAATCTTCTTTCTTGAAAGAAAGAAGCAAAGAACTTTTATTCTTCGCCGCTGTGGCAAGTGGCGGTAACGGCGTGTGCGGCGCGCGCCATCAGAACGGCCACGGCGCAGGAGGCGATCCGCGTGCGCTCGGAATCGGCGCGGCTTGTGAGGATGATGGGCACCTGGGCGCCAACCACCACCCCTGCTGCGTCGGCTCCTGCGAAGTAGGATAGCTGCTTTGCCAGCATATTGCCGGCCTCCAGGTCTGGCACCACAAGAATGTCGGCCTGGCCTGCGACCTCTGAGACGATCCCTTTCTGGCTTGCCGCAGCGAGATTGATGGCGTTGTCGAATGCGAGCGGACCGTCGAGGAGCGCGCCGGTGATCTGGCCGCGATCGGCCATCTTGCAGAGGCACGCCGCATCGAGCGTGCAGCGCATTTCCGGATTGACTGTCTCGACCGCGCAGAGGATGGCGACACGCGGCTGTTCGATACCCATGACATGCGCGAGGTCTATCGCGTTCTGAACGATGTCTTTCTTTTCGGCCAGAGTGGGCGTGATATTGACGGCAGCGTCGGTAATCAGCAGCACCCGTGGATAAGTTGGCACGTCCATCAGGTAGACATGGCTTAGGCGGCGCGCCGTTCGCAGCCCGGTTTCGGGGGCGACGACCGCATGCATCAGCTCGTCGGTGTGCAGCGAGCCTTTCATGAGCAAGGCCGCTTCGCCGGCACGGACCAGTTGCACCGCGCGCGCCGCGGCTGCGCCACTTTGCGGCTGATCGATGACCCGGAACGCACAGATGTCGATGCCAGCCTGTCTCGCGGCGGATTGCATCTTTTTAGCCGGGCCGACCAGGATCGGGATAATCAGGCCGAGTGCGGCGCCCTCGTTCGCGGCCGCAAGCGAGGCCGCGTCGGCCGGATATGCGACAGCAACCGGCACGGCCGGGCCGCCGCTCGCGCTGACCATGAGTTCGTGGAAACGTTGATGGCGGCTCGCGCGAATTTCGGGACGTTCGATGCGGAAATGTCCATGCTCGGTTTGCCGGATTGCGGTGCCGGTGAGACACGCTAACGGATCGCTGGCCATTGTGGCAGCATCGGATTCTACGCAGAGAAAAAATGTTCTTTTCTGAAGAAAAGAACCAAAAGACTTTTATTTCTGTCGCTAGCGGATAGATCGAGGCCATGGCCCCGAATGTGGGAGGGGCGGGAACATAAAAGTCTTGTGCTGCTTTTCTTCAGAAAAGAAGGCCTCTTGCAAGGCTTCCGCCTGAGTAGAATCCGACCCTGCCACTTGGCCAGGCCAGGGCGCACTTCATCACCAGCAATACGATCACAACCGCGCCCCATTTAAGCGCCGGTTCGCTTCATTCTGCCATGATGCATGATCCGAGGATTTTAATTTGACCGTTTCAAAAGTCATTTCCGCGGCCGCCGCCGCCGCCCTGTTCCAGGATGGATGGACGGTTGGCGCCAGCGCGCTCACGCTGGCGGGCTGGCCGGAAGAGCTGGCCATCGCACTCGAAAAGCGTTTCCTGGCAAGTGGGCACCCCGCCACACTGACGCTTGTGCACGCCTCGGGCATTGGCGACTGGAAAACGAAGGGCACCGAGCATTTCGCACATAAGGGCATGATCTCCCGATGGATCGGGGGGCATACGGGCCTTGCGCCGGGCCTCGCCAAGATGGTTGTTGATGGCGTGTGCGAGGGATATTGCGTGCCACAGGGCGTGGTTACCCAATTGTGGCGTGAGATCGCCGCCCATCGCCCCGGTTTGATCACGAAAACGGGACTGGGCACCTTTGTCGATCCACGCCTTCAAGGCGGAAAATTGAACAAGGCAACAACGCGAGATCGTGTGAAGGTCATCCAACTCGAAGGCCAGGAATGGATGTTCTATCCAGCCTTCAAAGTGGATGTTGCCATTATCCGCGGCACAACGGCCGATGAAAAGGGCAACATGAGTGTGGAGGACGAAGGCGGACTGCTGGAAAGCCTGCCGCTTGCACAGGCCGCAAGAAATACCGGCGGGATCGTGATTGCCGAAGTTTCCTACCTGGCCAAGAACGGCACGCTCAATCCCAAGGATGTTCGCGTTCCCGGCGTTTTGATCGACTACATCGTTATTTCGGAACCAGCCAATCACTGGCAATCGGCCGCCACCGTCTTCAACCCCGGCTTCTCCGGTTCCGTGCATGTGCCGACCGACCATATCCCCGACATGCCGATGAGTGAGCGGCTGATTATTGCGCGGCGCGCCGCGCTGGAACTGGACCCGGGCGATATCGTCAATCTCGGCATTGGCGTTCCCACCGGCATTGCGAGCCTGGCCGCGCAGGAAGGCGTGAGCGACATGATCACGCTGACAACCGAGGTGGGCTCGATTGGCGGCATTCCCGCTGAGCGCCGCGAGGATTTCGGCATGTCGCTGGATGCCGAGGCCTTGATCGAAGCGCAGGCGCAGTTCGACTGGTATTCCGGCGGCGGCCTGCACCATGCCTTCCTCGGCGCGGCACAGGTCGGCGCCAACGGCGATGTGAATGTCAGTATGTTCAATGGCGAATTCGTGGGTGCCGGCGGCTTCATCGACATCACCCAGCACGCGAAAAAGCTGGTCTATTGCGGCGCCTTCACGGCCGGCGGGCTCAAGGTTGCTGTTTCGGGCGGCAAGCTTTCGATTGTGAATGAGGGCCGCGCGCGCAAATACGTCAGGCAGGTCGAGCAGGTAACTTTCAGCGGCGCCTATGCGACAAAGACCAGCCAGCCGGTGCTGTATGTCACGGAGCGGGCCGTGTTCGAACTGCGGGATGGGCATCTGACCTTGATCGAAGTGGCACCCGGGATCGACGTTCAGAAGGACATCCTCGCGCACATGGATTTCGTCCCGAAAATGGCGGCGAAGATCAAGCAGATGCCAAGCTGCATCTTTCAGCCCAAATGGGGTGTTCTGCGCGCATGGCTTGACGCGAAAGCAAGGAACGCAGCGCCGCAGCTTAAGGCTGCCGAATAGCCGGGTGCCGATGCGGCACGCCCATTCCAGCAACTGAACGGAAAACTCATGATCACGCTGAATCCAAAACAGGAGTCGATCAAGCGGGCGGCAAAGGAGTTCGTTGCCCAAACGATCATTCCAAAGGCCGCCGCCTATGACAAATCAGGCGCATTTCACAGCTATCTGCTGGAGGCGGCCAAACCCACCAACATTTTTGCCATGGCAGTGCCCAAGGAATATGGCGGGCTTGGCTACGACTCGATGACGCAGGCTTTGGTGCTCGAGGAATGGGGTTATGGTTGCGCCGCCATGGGCACCACCTTGTCGGCCAGCATTCTCAGCATGGAATCGGTTCTGATCGCAGGCAACGAGGATCAAAAGCGGCGCTATTTCGCGCCGATGCTGCGCGGAGAAATCGGAGCGTTTGGATTGACGGAGCCCGGTGCGGGATCGGACGTAGGCGCCGGGTCCACGACCGCCAAGAAAATTGGCAACGAGTATGTTCTGAACGGTGCGAAATGCTGGATCACGAATGCCACTTTCGCCAGTGTGCACCTGGTCTTCGCGCAAACCGACCCCAGCCAGGGAAGCAAGGGGCTCAGCGCCTTCATCGTCGAAAAGGGGACACCTGGCTTCAGCCTGGGTGATGTTGAGCACAAGCTGGGCCTGAGAAGTTCGAACACGGCCTTTTATGCGATGAAGGACATGCGGATTCCGGCCGCCAACCTTCTGGGCCGCGAAGGTGATGGCATGAAGATCGCCATGAAAACGCTGGACACGGCGCGGCCCGCCATTGGGGCGCTTGCCGTGGGTGTGGCGCAGCGGGCGCTGGACGAGTGCGTGGCCTATTTGCATGGCCGCTTTCCCGGCAAGCCCTATCCCGGCCAGAGCCTGCAATTTCAACTGGCGGATATGCGGATCCAGGTGCACGCCGCCCGCCAGGTTGTGCAGGACATCATGCTGCTGCGCGACGCCAGGCAGCCATTCTCTATAGAGTCGGCGATGACGAAGACATTTTGCACGGATACCGCGATGCAGATCAGCGCGCAGGCGGTGCGGCTTACCGGGTCGTACGGCTACACGTCGGAGCTCGGCAAATTCATGCGCGACTCGAAGATAATGCAAATCTATGAAGGCACAAACCAAATCCAGCGCCTGGTGATCGCCCGCGCCGTGCTGGCCCCCGCCCCCGCGGTGCCGCAAGCCCTGAAAGCAGGTGAATGATGACGACCGAAATGAATGACAAGCAACGGCTGATGCTGGAAAGTGCGAAGGCATTTGCCACCGAGCGCCTGGACGGGGTTGCCGCGGAACTCGACCACAGCGGTATTTTCCCCAAAAGCCTTGTGTCGGCAATGGCTGGCGATGGCATGATGGGGATTTTATTGCCGGAAGCTTCGGGAGGCAGCGATCTTGGTTTCGCAACCTATGTCGCGGTCATTCAGGCCCTTTCAGGCACTTGCCCGGCCGTGGCCTCCATCCTGAACCAGCACGCACTCACGGCTTCAATCATCGCCCAATGGGGCAATGAGGACCAGAAAAGCCGAATCCTGCCAGCAATGGCCAAAGGCGACTCCCTGGGCAGTTTCGCGGTGAGCGAGTCCGGTCCAGCTATTGGGGTCGGCCCCGATGCGCTGATCGCCAGGCGGCAGGGCAAGAAATTCCTGCTCAAAGGCAGCAAGGCCTTTGTGCGCAATGCCGGCGTAGCCGATCTTTACCTTGTCTTTGCCACACTTGCGGAGCCTGTCGGCGCCAAAGGCCTTGCTGCTTTCATCGTGCAAGCCGGAACGGCTGGAATGACGGTCGGGCCATCGCTGGAAACCATGGGCCTCAATGGCTGCCCGGTTGCACATATCACGTTCGATGACGCCGCCGTGAATGAAGAGTCGGTTCTGCACGATCTCAGCGCCGGTGCCGCCATCGCCGAGCAATTGCTGTATCTGGCCGCCGTGGCGGAGGGCGCCCAGACTGTGGGCATCGCCCAGGCCGCGGCTACGCATGCTGCCGGATACGCGAAACATCGGGTGCAGTTTCATCATCCGGTCGCCCATCAGGAAGCGATCCAAACGATGCTGGCGAACATGGCGACGGACAGTCATCTGGCCTGGCTAGGCGTGCAGCGCGCGGCCGCGCTGATCGATGCGGGTGAGCCTTTCGAGGTGGAGGCCGCGATGGTAAAATCTTTCCTGGCGCGCTTCGGCTCCCGAATGATGATCGATGGCTGCCAGGTTGAAGGTGGCCTCGGGATCAGCGAATCGGCACCCAAGGGAATCCGCGAGGCGCTGCCGCTCGCACGCCTGTTCCGCGACATTGCCGGCACCACGCTGCTCGATGCGCCGGCAGACTTTCCGGAAAAACTCATCGCCGCCAGTCTCTCGTAGCCATAGGAAATTCAAAATGGACTCCCCCGTTCAATTATCTCCCGCGCACGAATTCGCGGTGGGAGACAAATATCTCTACAAACAGATTGTCGATGACAAGCTGGTGCGCGGCTACGCCGACGTCACCGGGGATCATAACAGAATCCATGTTGATGAGGCCTTCGCCAAAACCACCATATTCGGCCAGCGGATCGCGCATGGCGGCATCCTGTTCGGCATGATTTCCAAGGTGCTCGGCGACAACATGCCCGGCATTGGCACGATTTATCTCAGTCAGCTGGTAAATTTCCATGCGCCGGTGTTCATCAACGATACGGTCTCGCTCGAAGTGACGATCACGGCGCTGCTGCCCAAGCATGTCGCTAAAATCAACTGCATCATGAAGAAGCAGACCGGCGAGGTGGTGGTTGACGGCGTTGCAACAGTGAAACTGCCCGGCTGGCTGATAAAGCACTAACGATGACAGAGAACCCGACGCTTCAAACGCTCACCTACGAAAAGCGCAACCGGGTTGCGGTGATCACGCTCAACCGCCCGGAGGTGCTGAACGCACTGAACCGGCAAATGCTGACCGAGCTGGCAAAGGTGTTCGATCAGGCCAGCCTCGACGGCGATATAGCGGGCCTGATCCTGACGGGCGCCGGCGAAAAGGCTTTCGCGGCCGGCGCGGACATCAAGGAGCTTGCGGTGTTAAGGCCGATCGAGGCCCGGGCGCTGGCGCGGCAGGGCCATGCACTGATGGATGCGATCGAAGGCCTCGGCAAGCCGGTGATTGCCGCTGTGAACGGCTATGCGCTTGGCGGCGGCTGCGAACTCGCCATGGCGTGCACGGTGCGGATCGCCGGCGAGACCGCGAAGTTCGGGCAGCCGGAAGTAACACTTGGCCTTATTCCCGGCTATGGCGGCACACAAAGGCTGCCGCGGCTCGTCGGCAAAGGCCGCGCCCTGCACATGATCCTCTCTGGCCGAAGCATCGACGCCCAGGAGGCGCTGCGCATCGGGCTCGTCAATGAAGTCGTTCCTCCGGCTTCCCTGCTGGCGCGCGCCGAGTCTATGCTGGCTTCAATGACATATAATGCACCCCTGGCACTTCGCCTTGCCCTCGACGCGGTGAATCGCGGCATGGACTCCAGCCAGGCCAATGGCTGCACGCTCGAAGCTGCCTTGTTCGCCGTTTGCGCTGCGACGGAAGACCGCAAGGAAGGGACAGGCGCTTTCCTGGCAAAGCGGAAGCCAGCCTTCAACGGCCGTTAAAATACATGCCGAATGCGCTGCCAGAGCCCAAACCGGTTTGCATCCTCGTTTTGCAAGGCGGGGGCGCCATGGCGGCCTACCATATCGGCGCTTTTGAAGCCCTGCGCGAGCATCCGTTCGAACCAGACTGGGTGTGCGGGATCTCCATGGGCGCCATCAACGGCGCCATCATCGCCGGCAATGCGCCTGAGCGGCGCGTGGAAAAGCTTGAAGCGTTCTGGCACACCATTTCCCGCCCCTCGATCCTGCCGCACAGCCGTAGAACTGCGGTGCGAACCTGGGAACATGCGGTGAGCTTCGCCGAGGCACTTACACTCGGCCAGCCGGGCTTCTTCTCGCCGCGGCCTATCAGCCCCTATTTCGCCCAGCCAGGCGTGGCTGCGACAAGCTTTTATGACACCACACCGCTCTATGGCACGCTTGCCGAGGTGGTTGATTTCGGCCTGCTGAACCGGGCGAAAACACGGCTTTCCGTTGGTGCCACGAATGTGGAGACAGGGGAGTTGGCATTCTTCGACACACACCGGATGCCCGGTACATTCGCAGCCCGGCATGTTATCGCAAGCGGCTCCCTGCCGCCCGGCTTTCCTGCCACGATGATAGACGGCAAGCCATATTGGGATGGCGGCTGCATCTCGAACTCGCCGCTTCAGGCCGTTGTGGATGATATGCCATCCGGCCACAGCGTCGTTTTCGTCATCGATCTATGGAGTGCGGCCGGAAAAGCGCCCGACACAATGCAAGCCGTTGCTTGGCGCGCCAAACAGATCCAGTACGCGAGCGTCACACCAACCCATGTTTCAGCCATGGTCGCCAAGGTCAAGCTACGGAAAGCACAGCAGATGCTTCAGCAACCTGGCGCCGCGCCATCCGCTGACCGGCTCGATATCGTTCACATCACCTATCATCCCGGCGAAGATCAGATCCCGTCGAGCGATGCCGAATTCTCGCGCGAATCGATCGCAGCGAGGCGCGCTGCGGGATACGAGGATATGCATCGCGTATTGATCCAGCGGCCATGGCATCGCTCGGAACCGCCCGCGCATTTTGGCTGCCTTGTGCATCATGTGACTGCCGATGGCGTGCACACGAGGGCGATGTGAAAGACAGGGAAAAAGTTTTTTTTTAAAAAAAGAACCAAAAAACTTTTGTTCCCCACGCGGTCCCACCCATTTGGCCCTGGCCATTCCCTCGCCGGAAGCACCGGAGAATAAAAGTTTTTTGTTTCTTTTTTTCAAAAAAGAAGTTCTTCCTTATCTGATTTTCACCCGCACCACCTCCTCGCCCGCCGGCCCCAAAACATGCGCAGCACACGCCATGCACGGATCAAAACTGTGTATCGTGCGCAGCACCTCAAGCGGCTGATCGGGAATAGCCAGGCGATGATTTTGGAGCAACGCAGCCTCGTAAGGCCCGGGCTGACCCTTGTCATCCTTCGGGCCGGCATTCCACGTGGTTGGCACCACTGCCTGGTAGTTCGTGATCACACCATCATCGATGATGATCCAGTGCGCCAATGCGCCGCGTGGGCTTTCGATGGTGCCGATCCCCCGCGCGTGACGCGGCCAGCTTTCCGGCGCCCATTTCGCATCATTGAATGTCCGCAAATCGCCGCGCTCGATATTGGCCATCAGCCGGGCGTGCCACCCCGCCATGCGATCCACCAGCAGCTTGCTCTCAAGCCCGCGTGCCAGAATCCGCCCGAAGGTTGAATAGATGGCCTCGAACGGCAACCCAAGCCGTGCCAGCGTTTGGGCCGTGAGTGCCTTCGCCGGTGCGTTCTCCGCCGCATGCAGCATCACCAGCCTGGCGAGCGGCCCTGTTTCCATGGCGTGGCCGCGCCAACGCGGCGCCTTCACCCAGGAATAGGTCTGCGCGCCATCCAGCTGCGCGAAAGGTGGTTTCGGCCCAGTATAGTCCAGCAACGTTTCGCCGTTATAGGGATGCAAACCAGCCGCCTTGCCCGCGCCATAGTGATACCACGAATGTGCAACGTATTCCTGGATTTGTGCCGGGTCCTGCAAATCCACCGGCAGAATCCGTGACAGGTCGCGATCCAGCACCACGCCGCGCGGAACGCCAAATCCGTTACCGGCAGACGACCCTTCGAAATCCCCGTAGGTGAGAAAATTGCGCACATTCTCCCCGCGGCTGAACCAATCCTTGTAGCCGCCACCAATGGCGATCAGGTCCGGCAGATAAACCCCATCGACAAAGCCGCGCATCGTCTCGATCAGCTGGCCCACACGGATCAGGCCGGTCATCGAAACCGCGGTGGCATCCCCACCGCCGGGCAAGCTATTGCCTGCGGAAATCGCGCAAGGCGCGCCACCCACCGCCACATTGGGGTGCGGGTTCTTGCCCCCGAATATGGCGAGCAGTTCGCCGATTTCCCTTTGCCAGGCCAACGCTTCGAGGTAATGGGTCAGCGCGATCAGATCGACTTCCGGCGCCAGCAGATAGCCCGGATGGTCCCAAAAACCATTGGCGAAAATGCCGAGCTGGCCGGACCCCACCAGATCCCTCAGCCGTGTCTGCGCTTGTGCAAAATAATCGCGCGACGTCTCCCGGTAACCGATGGCTGCCGCCGCTTGGGCAGCTTTCGCCGGGTCTGCGGCCAGCGCGTGAATTGGGTTGACCCAGTCGAGCGCCTGCAAGTGATAGAAATGGATAACATGGTCCTGCAGCAACTGCGCACCGGCCATCAGGTCGCGGATCAGCGCGCCATTTTCCGGCACCTGCACGCCCAGCGCATCCTCCACCGCGCGCACAGAGGCCAATCCATGGACCAGCGTGCAAACGCCGCAAATGCGTTGCGCGAACGCCCAGGCATCACGCGGATCCCGCCCGCGCAGAATGATTTCGATGCCTCGCACCTGCGTGCCGGCGCTCAGTGCCTCGACGATGTTGCCGGTTGCATCGATGTCCACCTCGATGCGCAAATGGCCTTCGATACGGGTAATCGGATCAACGACAATCCGCTGGTTGCTCATGCCTCAGCTCGCCAGGTTATCAGCGACGAGTTCCAAAAGGCTGGCCACTGTTGTACTCCACTGGGTGGCCTTCCCGCCATGCTCCAGAGTCTGCCGGCAGCCGGAGCAACTGGTAAACACTGTTTCCATTCCGGTCGCCTCCACCTGGCGCTGCTTGATCTCGAACGCTTTCGCGCGCAGCGGCGCCGCACGGTTGATCAAGGCCACGCCGCCCCCGCCGCCGCAGCACCAGTTGGCGTCGCCGGCATCTTCCAGTTCGTGCAGGTCCACGCCCAGGGCTTTCAGAATCACGCGCGGTGCCGCGGTGGCGCCGCCGCGGCGCGAAACCTGGCAGGCATCGTGATAGGTTGCCTTCTGCTGCGCCTTGTTGACGCGAATGCGGCCATCGGTGATGGCTTCGGCCAGAAACTCCGTGATCTGCAGAACGCTGAATGGTAATGCGTGGCCCATTTCATTGGCGGCTTCCCAGCGCATTTCGGTAAATGAATGCCCACATTCCGGCATCAGCAGCGTTGTCGCCCCGCAGGCAATCGCCGCGTTCACGATTCCCATCGTTGTTGTTCGCTGCCCTTGGCGGTCGCCCGCCGTGAGTGACACGTTGTCAGCGTCAAAACCGTCCGTGCGGAACGTCCATGAGGCACCCATATGGTTCAGGATTTTGGCGATCGCCGCCATCGACGCCGGATAGGTTTTCAGATCGATCGAGGAGACGGTGGGCACGATATCGGCCCGCGCCTCGTCAACATGCATGACGACGCCGTGTTCGATGCCGATCGCGTGCAGCATGTCCTGAAATTTCGTGATGGTCAGGCCGAACGGGCTGCCTGTTAAGTGCTCCTTTTCGGCCAATGCGCCAAGATAATCCGCCGGCGCCAGACCGGCCTCGAACATGCCGTGACGCGCCTGCTCGACCAAATCGGCGATATCGATTCCCATCGGGCATATCAGCGAGCATCGGCCGCACATGTTGCAGGAATCATAGACCATCTCTTGCCAGCTTTGCAATTCGGGGCCGGTGACCTTGGGTGCGAGGCCGAACCAGCGATAGGCAAAGGCGAAAGGGCTCACCTCGCGTTCATAGGCTTGCTTGAAGGGTTCTATCTTATGGATTGGCGTATATTTCGCTTCGCCCGTTTGCACGTAGAACTGGCACGCTTCCGCGCAACGGCCGCAATGCACGCAGGATTCGAGGGCCAGCGCCGCGGTAGGGCCGAAATCCGAGACGAAACCACGCATCGCTGTCGCCACCTCAGCTACATCCGGCGCTCGAGCAGGCGGCTGCGGCGGTTTTGCTTCGGCATTCATGTTGCTGCTCCCTTGCGGGCAAAATTGAACCCCATGGCGCCGCGACTGGCGAACACCAGCACGCCATGCATCAGCTTGCCGAAAGGCAACCAGATCATCATCAGCTCCACGCTCAGGATGTGCAGCGCCAGTAACGATTCGTAGCTCGCAATTGTCTCGCCCGAGAGAAGAATGCCTGTGAGTACGGGCAGGAATACGGCAAGCCAGGACAGGTAATCGTCGGGCGTGGAAAGCAGCCGCATCACCGGATGGGCGATGCGCCGGGCCAGAAGGGCAAGCATGGCGGCGAGGGTCAAACCGCTGATCATCACCACCACGCCCTTCGGCAGATCGGGCCAGATGAGCCCCGTCAGCTGATGGATGATCAGGATATGCGGTGCGCCACCCAGGAGGATGGCGAAAAAGCCCACATGGAATACGGTGCTCAACCCGACGCTCACCCCGATCCTCGGCAGGAATGTTCGGCGTGGAAAGGAGCGCGTAAAAATCATCGCTGCGCCGCCGCCAACCCGGCCGAGCCACGAGGCGCGTGAGAGCGCATGTTGCGGGCGGCGGCGCAGCAGCAGAATGCCGGCAAGGCGCCAGCATAGGCCTGCCACCATGATCAACACCGCGGCCTGCAAACCGATGCCGCGAGCGAACCCAAGCAACGTGCTGGACTCAGGACGGATCGCCTGGATGGATGTTGCTGACTGAGCGGCCGCATCCCGCGCGTAGCCGTAAAGCGCCACTGCATCCTGATCAAGACTTTGCAAGATGCCCGACAGAGTCATGGCTCGATGCCTGGCTCGGCCTTGTCAGCCTTCACCTTGCTGCGCGCGCTGAGTGCGGCGGCAGCCCCGCCGGCCACGCCGATGGCGGCGGCAACTCCCGCGTTGCGCCAACCCACCTCGCTTCCCCCGGCAAGCGATGTGTAGAAGCCGCCCTTGTCCCAAAAATCCGGCTCCGAGCAGCCGAGGCACCCATGCCCGGATTCGATGGGGAAGCTCGTGCCGCCGTTCCATTTGAGGCTGCCACAGGCATTATGCGTAATCGGCCCTTTGCAGCCAAGCTCGAACAGGCACCAGCCTTGCCTAGCCCCTTCGTCGTCAAAACTCTTGGCGAATTTCCCCTGGTCGTAGAACGGGCGCCGATAGCATTGGTCATGGATGGTGGTACCGAAATACGCCAAGGGCCGTTTGCGGTCATCGAGTTCCGGCAGCGTGCCGAAACTCACGAAATGCACCAGCACGCCGCTGAGCACTTCAGGCACCGGCGGGCAGCCGGGAATGTTCACGATCGGTTTGTTGCTGACCAGGTCTTCCACACCGACCGCCCCCGTCGGATTCGGATACGCCTTGGGTATGCCGCCATAGGCGGCGCAGGTGCCGATCGCGAGCACGGCTTTCGCGTCCGCGGCGATCTCGCTCAGCATATCGAGATTGCTGCGGCCCCCTGTCAGCGAATAGACGCCGCCGTCTTTTGCAGGGATCGATCCGTCGATCGCCAGCAGATATTCGCCCTTATTGGCGGCGACCACCTCGCGCAGCGTGCGTTCCGCCGCGGCGCCCGCCGCCGCCATCAGCGATTCCTGATAGTCCAGCGAAATGAAATCGAACATCAGCGATTCGATCGTGGGGCTTGCGGACCGCAGCAAGGTTTCCAGGCAACCCGTACATTCCTGGAAAGAGAGCCAGATCACCGAGCGGCGTTTGGACTTGGCTAGGTTCGCTGCCATGGCGGGTGCTGCGGAAGGCGGCAAGGCCAGGCTGGATGTCATGGCGATCGCGAATTTCAGCAGGCTGCGCCGGCTGAAACCCCTTCGTGCCAGCATGTCGCCCAGCGTTTCCTCGGCCGTCATCAAGCGGCCCTGGCACGTGCGTGGGCGGCGACATGGGTGCAGCCGGGCAGCCGGCGCTGGCTCAGGATGATATCGGCCGGATCGGCGCGCAGGATCATCGGCACCAGGGCCACTTCGATGAGGTTCGCGATCATGCGGCCAGATTCGTCGGCGTGGCTGATCCACCACACACCGGGAAAGCTGGTTTCGTGAATAGTGCTGCGCCCGGCCGCTTCAATCACCGCCGTCACCTCGCCGCGCCCAAGCCGCTTTTCGAGATCTGCGATGCAAGATGCAGAAAGTGGCAGGCCGCGCAAATCGATGCTGCCTTCCTCATCATGTTCGGCCAGACGCCCCAGCAGGCCTGCAATCTGCATCAGCAACGCATCGACCAGGCCGTCTTCGCCGAAAGCGGCCAATGCCGTCATGCCTGCGCCTGCCACCGCAGGGCCGTGGCGACCGCAAAACGGCAGGCCACAGGCACCGCGCGGGCGACGGCATCGCTCAATTGTTCCTGCCAATCGACATGCTGGGGCTGGACGCCAAGCACGGCCACATGCGCGGGCGCCCAACCCTCCAGCTGCAGCAGCGTGAGCAGATCGGTCAATCCTGCTTCATGCGCGCCTCTACGTTCGGTGCTTCGGACATAGGCGTCGAGATCGTCCTTTTCCAGCAGACGAACCGTGCCAGCCGGTGCCTCAAATTCGGCCGCGTCGATGAAAAGGGCTGCATCCGATCGCATCACCTGATCCGTCAGCCGAAAGCCAATTGTCCCGCCGTCCAATGGAGAGATGCCGGCCGGCCTGTATGGGTCCATGGCAAGGCGCCGAACGACATGCACGCCAACGCCATCATCGCCAAGCAGGGTGTTGCCGAGGCCGAGCATGAGGACATCGCTGGAAACTGCCATGCCGTGCTGCTCCACGTGGGAAGCCCCAGGTTAGGGCAGCAATACACTCGGGATAGGCTCGGAAAATACCTATGCGGCTTGGGACTCTGGCGGGACAGGAAGAAAGAGCGTTCTTTTCTGAAGAAAAGAACCAAAAGACTTTTCTTCCCTGCGCTTGCGGACAGATCCGGGTTATGGACCGGATCGTGGGCATGGCGGAGATATAAAAGTTTTTTGGTTCTTTTTTTCAAAAAAGAACATCCTTACTCAGCCGCC
>Ga0116231_10007374_pt1 | contig 20195 bp, 20 predicted proteins | sample S1TSphgellanicum_2_FD_89695 | JGI IMG/M metagenome (GOLD analysis project Ga0116231, IMG submission 89695) | Host-associated microbial communities from peat moss isolated from Minnesota, USA - S1T2_Fd - Sphagnum magellanicum MG | ecosystem: Host-associated > Plants > Peat moss > Unclassified...
AGTATAGTGTATGCAATTTATGCTAAGGGGTTATGGTTGTTGGTTGCAGACTCCGTGACATAAAGAATGATGGAAAATTAGATTGGGAGGAGTTTCACCACAATGTGTTTGATCAGATTCGTTATCATGAAGCCGAGGAGCATATAAATGGACATGATTATCTGCACCCAAGTCGTGATGTTCAGTCCCGAAAGATAGTGAACTCAAAGGCAAAATTTGTTGAGCTTGATAAGAACCACGATTGGTAAGGACTCTAAATTCTTCTTCGTCTTTTCTATATCTTACATGGGGCACATTTACTATGCTTTGGGGAAGGAAATGTAGATGTGTGAGTTCTTCTTGTGTTTGGGGAGCTTGTCTTCAACTTTTTTCTGTCTGTGCACAAATCCTTGCTCTGTTTATGGACTTCACCTTCCTAAAACAAGAGTAAAAGACATAGCGTAAAGTACTCTGCCTGTTGAGAAGAATCAGCTTGTGCTTTTTTGTCATGGAAGGAGAGAAAGCTTGGAGGTTTCTTTTGAAGGTCACTGAACCTTTGGTGGACTGTCACTGTTGTTCAAACTGCTCCTCAGTGTTTTCTCTGTTTTTCAGGGTTGGGTCTCCTTGTTTCCCTCTTGTTTTTTTCTGTTTGCTGATATGTTGTCAGATCTGAAATGCTGATAATCTTATTATCAGGTCATCCCTCAATTATATCCATGTTGGAAGTATGGAGAAGTTCTCAATGCTCATGGGATATAATCTTAGGAGTGAAAGCTTGCTGTCTGATATCAGGTTTGGCTCATCTACCATGTGGGTGAAAATAGGTTTTTGACAGAGGAAGAGATGGTTCCAATTATGGCAATGCTGCATCCAAGCGAAGGTTCTTATGCCAGGCAACAAGCTGAGCACTTACTAAATGAGGTTCTTATGTACACCCTTGTCATCTCAGTACCTCTGCACTCTTTCCACTCAGTGCAGATTGAGCAGTCTGCTTCACACAGTATTTTGTTTTCAGTTTTGTCTTGGGTGATGCAGAATTGTGATGTTTCTAATCTTCTAGTAGTGCAGATTTACCAATGGGAATTCTGTGATATGGGGGAGTGCTTGTTTCTTGCAGGCAGATGAGAACAAGGACAAGAGGTTGACACTCACTGAAATGCTGAATCATCCATATGTTTTCTATAGTACAGCATATGAGCATGAAGAGTTTGAGGATTCACATGATGAGTTTAGATAGCCATTTCACACAGGACTCCTGTCACTTCTCAGTATGTAGAGAGAACTTCAGACAAATGGTAGATTGAACAAGACATTCACAACCACTGTAGAATTCTGCACTAAACAAATTCCTGTCACCAAGGCCCTAGAAATTTTTTCTCAAAGAATCAGAAATCAAGAAACTTAGATACATTAGAGTTGTTTCCAAGCTAAAATTACAAAGCTAGATGGCAATTGATGACAGTAGGTTGGATCCCTCTGGAATGCTGAATTTGCAATCACATGGAGCTTTACATTACAATTGTTTCGGAAGGTGAAGCAACTTTACCTTGTGATAGGTTATAGCTCAAAATTTGAAAACCCAAGATTGGTTTCTCCTTCTAGTCGATAGACATTCACAACAATGTATTGGACATCATGAATCTCTTGTGTGCTGGACGTCAGGTGGGGCAATGCCTTGTTTTCTTTTGATGATCAAGAGTTGATGATTGTCTTGTCTTTTTTCTCAATATAGAATATTCTCACAAAAATGGTGCATTGAATGTTTGCTTCTGATAGTCTGTTCACATAAGCATAGATCACCACTGCTGAAATGTGCTTGTGTGGGGTTCAAGTATAGGAGAAGGGCCTTCTGCGACTTGAGATCTGTGCCTGAGGCTTGTAGGCCGAGGGAACAGGTCGAAAATCACAGAAGGTCCTTTTCCTATGTAAAGCAAAGCTGGGATTTTTTCACTTTTTAGAAATAGTGGCAGGTTGGCCAGTACCTTCTGCTGGTCAGAAGATCCCACTACAGCCTGGCTGGTACCTTCCACCACAGAAGATCCCGGTTGTTGAAAACAGGTTTCTTCTGGCAGGTAAGGGAGCTGAAAATACAAAGGAAAAATTCAGGCACTGCTTTCCCCTAGGGGAAGGGTGGTCAATATGTCGTTTGAGGGAATGGCAACGAGAGAATCAGCCCAAGTTCCCAAGCCTGAGAGCAATATAACCCTTGATGTGACCTGCCCTTCTGCAGCATAGAAATGTCACCCTTGTTCCCAAGCCCAAGAACAATATTTATCAACCCAAGTTCCCAATCCTGAGAACAATATAACCCTTAATGTGACCTGCCGTTCATCAGCATAGACTCTGCCCTTGTTCCCAAGCCCGTGAACTATATTCGTCCTCGATCTGACCTGCCCTTCTTCAACATAGGGTGGTTCCTCATAGGATGTAAATTATTCTTTATTAGGGACTTGCAAATACAAAAGAAATTTTTGTCAGGTTTTCATGTGTGATTGAGGAGTGTGGCGTTCCTGAAATAAGCATCCACCCCCAAGGTGCAACTTATTTTCGGAACGCCTGACTCTTTAGGCATTATAAACATAAAAGCTTATTAAAAATGTTTTTCTCCTATGATACCAGCCAGGTATTAGGGGGAAAATGAAAAAAAAATAAGGGTGATTTTTAGTAAAAATGTTTGCTTTTGGCATATGCAAAAATGCCTTTGATAATGTATCCTCCAAATATCACTACAAAATTATTTGTAGGTTTTTAAATGGCAGGTAATGCCCTAAGGGGAAAGCACTACCAAAATAAGGGCCTCACATGAAGTAGATGTGAGCATTATCTCAGTTTTGGTAATGTGCTCTTGTAACTTGATGTGTAATTTGATTACACAATTACTTAGGTAATTGTTTAATGGGGTAAGTTGGGTGTAAGATTCCATAATTTGGTCATGGTGCATTGATTTATGTCATGTGCACCATGTGATGTGATGTTGTTTGCTTGTGATTAATTGTGGAATCACATGAGGAACCGTGTGATGTTGTTTTCTTGTGATTAATTCTGAAATCACATTAGGAACCGTGTGATGTTGTTTTCTTGTGATTAATTCTGAAATCACATTAGGAACCGTGTGATGTTGTTTTCTTGTGATTAATTCTGAAATCACATGGGGAACCCTGTGATGTTGTTTGCTTGTGATTAATTATGAAATCACATAGGGAACCATGTGATGTTGTTCCTTGTGATTAATTGTGGAATTCACATGGGGAACCATGTGATTTTGTTTCCTTGTGATTTTGTTTCCTTTTGATTATTTGGGGAACCATGTGGTGGATAGGTTTTAGGAAGTTTCTTAATTAGTTTCCTTTTGGTTAATATATAAGGAAGTGTTTGTGACCTTGAGAAACACCTTCATTTGTACAAAGTTATGGTATGAATACAAAGTTTGTGAGAATCGAAGTTCTGATTTTGGAAAGGTTTTTAGTTTTGAATAGTTTTGATGTTGTTTATGTGTAGTTCATGGTAGGAGAATGGTGAGGCTTGCACAGCCAATAGAAGGGAGGGAGAATAGTTTTACAACCAAAAACATAAATTTGATAGCTATGTAATAATCATACATAGTTTTGATCTTAAACCCGCTTGTGTTGTACACTCTCTTCAAGCCCTTACTTCATAATAATTTGTGCATTTTTTAACCCCATCGATACTGTATTCCTTAGGTGACTTTCACAAACTTTTGTTGAATAATTATTTTATTTTTCAATGTTCACTTCAACAAGCAAAATAAAAATTTTAAATATTTGAAAATGATGTGAATGAATTTAATTTATTTTGAATATGGACGAATGTACATTATACATCAATAGATATCATTATTTTCACGTGCTATAGACCTAACTATTTTAAACTTTAGATATCTAAGTACCTTGGTTCTTGTTCTTGATTTAAAGATCAAAGTTGTTATGGGACCAGTTCAAAGTTGGCTCACAATGGTAGAGATGCATACGGGGATGTTTCAAGGCAACCTATCTAAGTGTAAGCACACATTGTCTTTGCTTGACCCATTGTTAATCTATTGAATCTTGCTACAGATTGTAAGAAGAAAAAAATCACTTCACCAAAGCATGACATCCACAACTAGATCCATACAACTACACATGGCATTAATAACTAGAAATGATATAAACAACGGGTTTTATTCAACTAGACATTCATGACTAAATCAATACAACTACATATAGCATAAATAATTAAAAATGATATAGACAAAAGTTTCAATTCAACTAGAAATAACACAAGTGACTAACCTAGTTGAAAAAGACTAATCATGGATGCCACATTTTGACGCAGTGAATTCTTTTTCAAATGGGTAACAACAAAATTTGTCCAAAATAAGCTCCACCCAAAAACTCATTCCCTTCTACCACAATAACCAAAGCTCCATCCAAAAACTTAAATTCCTTGTCCATAACAATCTCTTGGAGACAAACTTCTAGAGTCTCAAGTGTAGTTCACTCGGAGGTTGCAGCTTCTTTACTACATAAACTTGTGGCATATAATACTCTCAGGTTGCAGTTTCTCTACGACATAGACTTGAGATGAGCAAAGTTTTGAACGCCAAATGAAAAAAATTCAAATTTTTTGACATGCCTGGATCAGGGTTTTGATCAATTTCAACAATATTATCATGTATTTTCTCAACATTTTCAATATTTTCAAAATAATGTAATTAATGTCAAAACTGCACAGGGAGTACAGTATACAGAAAAGGGTTATAATATTATTGTATTAATATACACGTGATGTTGAATAGGCTTGTATGTAGGTGTGAACAAAAAATGTTATGGCCAATGAAATTGCTGAATTTCCTTTGTTAGTCATCTTCAATGAACTAATAATTAAATGTATGATAGGATTTGCCAGGTTTGTGAGAGTTTCACAGGACCAAATGCAAATAATAGAAAAAGACCATTATTTTCATTGTTCAGCAGAATAGGGTTCTATGTCACATTGAAGATTTTCTTTTCAGGCCAATGGTAATGCTGGATTTTATGATAGATTTTTTAGTTATCTTGAGCGTGAGAACAGTTCAATCTGTAATATTTATTTACAGAAAGGATTCTTACACATTACTTGTGCATTTTTATTTTTTATTTTTCCCTCTGTGATAACCTATTTGTGGGTATCGCCGGGAAAAAATTAAGGTATTCGACAAATGCTCTAGTGAGTATTTCATGCAGGGTACAGCCCTAGTGTGAGGGCATTCTCAAAATAAGGGGCCTTGGATGAGGTGATAGCCAAGTCTAGCCCCACATTTTGGGAATGTCTGCCACCCTAGGGCTTTACCTATCGTAAAGCACAAGGCAAAATTTATCATGAACCAAACCTACCTTGATAACAAGGCATAGGAGGGAGGGATATAAGTTATGCCTACTCCTGAAGGGTGGGAGGGAAGTTATGCCTACTACTTATAGGTGTAAGAACCTTCCCACTATTGAGGAGTAGGCATAATATCCTTCCTATTTTTGAGGAGGGAAATTGCTGGATATAAGGTGCCCTCCAAATACATTACAAGTGCTTTAGGATTTTCAAATACCCTACCTTGAATGTAGCACTATTATTGTGAATAATAATACCTGTAGGTACAATACAAAATTTGGGCCAAGTGTTATGTGACAAAAATAAAAATTATACCAAATTTCCTATATGATGGTAGAGGTTAGTCATTCACGCTTAGACAATCTCTTTTTTGTGTGGGAAAATGTAACCCATAATTTCCATAATCTCTAAATTACACTATGTAAAGTGATTTCCAGACAAGATATAGAGAAATTCCAACTGACCTATGTGTTCATACTATCTTTCACCTTATTCTTAATGAAGGGTAAAGCCAAGGTGTAATGGAATTCCCCGAAATGCAGGACTGGGCTGGACTGAACTAGCGACTCGTCCTAGGAACCTGTGTTTTGAAAATACTCGCAAAGCTTTAAGCCTATCCTTAAGTAAAGAACTTTGATCTGTTTTTGGAAGGGTCTTAACGTCTTCACTGGGTGTTATTTATGCTACATCCATGTTTTTTTTCTCATTTTTCTAACATCATGACTGGAATGCGCATATTAAGAAAAATCTCACATTTAATGGCAACAAGTTCAAAAACTTGTCTAAACATTAAAAAAATCAAACAAATACTACTACCAAACCAAAATCAGAGTAGAAGAAATGTGACTACAACTTTAAAACCCCAAAATCAAGTTACAGTTATAATTTTTTCAGGACACCTGAAGAAATTAGGTACATGCCGACAAATAGGTTTTCATCATAATTTCACATGTCGACATAGTCAGAAATACCCTTTCCAAAGTAAATTGGATCCTTCACACAGAAATCTCACATCCACCCCAACATTCATATGGATGATATTTGTGCAAAGTTTACTCACTCATCCACCCAGACAGCTGATAGAAATCCATGTCTACATCATAAATAAATTTTTTTTAAAAAAGTAAATGATAACATCAAATTTTTATCACGGATGGATGATTTACATCCAAACACCATGGAGGCTGCTGCTGTTATGAGCTGACCTTTCAAGATGCATATCATGTATAATAACATCCAAAAATGACTATCCTCCATATGGATTACAAAAGAACATCCAAGAACATTTCAAAATCTGTTCAGATAAAAAAGAGGCGCCAAGCAAAAGCAGTGGCTTCTTTCTTTTTCACACTTTCAAAGTTCATTCCTAGAGGAAAACTTTTAACTAAACCCTTTTTTTTCATCCCTTGTGCTTCTGCTTCACCAAAATAGAAAAAGGTTGATTCCTTGAAAAAGCTTCCTTCATCCATCCACAGAGATGAAGTTGTTCGAAGAATCAGCCAAAGAATTACATTCTGCCTGGAGAACCGCCATATGCTGGAGAAATTATGATGACATTTTCCGCGTAATAATTCGACGAATATCGACACAGTGATGTAGTGTTTTGGAATGTCCCCGGTTGCTTGTTTTGCTCTCGATCTTGAAGAACGCCGTGTTTTCTTCAAATTTTCTTTTGCGTTCTGAGATGTCTCTACGTCTCGCTTCGCACTCCAGTTGTCAATTATGGCTTCGTTTTCTCAAAACAGATTTGTTTGCTTTGCTTGTGCTTCCGCCGCGATTTTGCAGTAAAAAAATTTGTAAATGAAATAATACGTCTGGTGTGTTTTCTTCAAGTTTTTCATTGCGGTGTTTTTTCTGTATGTTTCGTCTGGTTTCGCAGCAATTTGTGGTGTATGTTGTGTATTTTGCAAGGTTTTTTGCCTTGTGTGTATCTTGGTCTCCTTAACACGTAGCATTGGCGTATGTGAGCGGTTTCTTGTTTGTTTTGTGTATCGCATCGCCTTGCGAAGAGAGGGTGAAAGAAGAAGAAGAAGAGGAGGAGGAGGAGCATGGCCGCATTAGCTCTCCCTTTTCCGGGTTTCCTGGTGCTCCTCCTTTTCGGTCTTTTCAGTTTGATGCTTTCGTGTTGCATCCCGATCTCGCATGCGCTTTCGATGCGTCGGCCTCTTCGTGTGCCTCGGTTTCCGTACAGCGCAAAGCAACGCGGCGGAGTTGGCGGGGGCGATGGTGGCGCAGAGGGTATATATTTGGGAGTAGGAGGGATCAAATACGACATCCAGTACTACACGCAGACGCTGGATCATTTCGATTTCAGAAACGAATCCACTTTCCAGCAGCGGTACCTGATCGACGCCCGTCACTGGAATGGAGCCGACAAGCGAGGTCCGATCTTCCTCTACTGCGGGAATGAGGGCGATATTGAGTGGTTTGCTGCCAATAGTGGCTTTCTCTGGGATATTGCCCCAGTTTTCGGAGCTCTTATTCTCTTTCCAGAAGTGAGTTTCGATCCCTCCTTTTCTTCTTCTTCCTCATCGTCGTCTTCTGTTTCTTGCTCTAGATTGCGGTGTTCTTGCCTTGCAATTTTTGCACTCTGCTGCTAGCGCCTTATAGAGGAGTCCTTAACCCTACAGCTATTGGGCCAGTGATGTTCCCTCTTTCGTATAGCATAAGAAACAGGACACACAAAACAATACAGAGTGTGTTGTCTTCTGGAAACAGCACCGGTACTATGGAGAATCGATGCCATACGGCAGCGGCAAAGCGGCATACAAGGATGCGAACTCCTTGGCTTCCCTAACCTCAGAGCAAGCACTGGCGGACTTTGCAACCTTGGTGATTGATCTGAAAAAAAATCTTTCAGCTGAAGCTTCCCCAGTAGTACTATTTGGTGGATCCTATGGTGGAAGTAAGCCCTTGTCATTGCACCTTCCGAGACTCACTTATTTTCCATGTTTCAGATGAGTGTGGCATGCCTGATATGCATATCACTGATATGCATATCACTGCAAAACTTGAGATATTTGACCTTTGAGGTACTGATGTTCTGGAGTTCTTCCGATTTTTGTGTGGCGTTGGATGTGAAATGGGGTTGGAGATGTATACAGTGCTGGCTGCTTGGTTCCGGATAAAGTATCCACACATTGCAATAGGGGCTGTGGCCGCTTCAGCACCTATCTTGCAATTTGAGGACATTGTTCCCACAGATACATTTTACAGGATTGTTAGCTCAGATTTTAAGGTTTGTAGGATTTTACCACTACTAATTTCAAAGTTAGTCTTTCTTGCACAAGTGCACATAATGGTGTAAAGACAGTGTGTATGTTTGAAGGAATGTCTTGGCTACATTGAACCTGACAATTTATAGTGGCAGAGTTCATGACTGCTGTTGTGATTTCAAATATACTTGGTGGGATGCAGCGTGAGAGCACAAGTTGTTTCAACTACATCCGGGAATCATGGGATGCTATTGACAACATTGCTGCACAGAATGGTGGTCTCCACAACCTGAGTATAAAGTTCCACATGTGTCGGTATGGTACAAACTGCTACTTCTTTGTATGTTGATTTAGATTGTGTTCAAGCAGCAGTCTGTTGCCAAGAAAAACTTACAGCCAGTTTGTTGGGGTGGCTGCCAGAGATTTGCAAGGTGCTTGGGAGCTAGAGGACTGGTTATCTTCAGCCTACTCCTACCTTGCAATGGTTGACTACCCATTCGCATCTGGCTTCTTGATGCCACTTCCTGCATATCCTATTCGAGAGGTACAATTTTGACTGCAGAGTGTGAGGGTGCTGGTTCAAAAGGTTGTAAGTAGCAACAGGGCAGTTAGGGTTTTCACCTTATTGTCTGAATGATTGAACTGCAGTTCCTTCAAGTAAACATTTTCCTGAAAAGTATTTGGTGGGATTGTTTGCAGGTGTGCCAGGCAATTGATGGCTTGCCTGATGGCTCACATGTTCTGTCTCGTATATTTGCAGGTGCAAGTGTCTATTATAACTACACTGGAAATGTTGACTGTTTCCAGCCAGATGACTCAGGAAATATTGATCTAGGGACAAGTGGGTGGAATTGGCAGGTTATGCCACAAAACTTCCCATTTTGAGTCATGACAGTATGACTAGTAAGATGCTGTTGGAAAAATTTATTGAATTAAGGGAGAGTACACTACTCTGACAGGGTTGTGGGTTGCCTGACAGGCATGCACAGAGATGGTGATGCCAATGAGCAGTGACCCTGACAACAGCATGTTTCAGCCATTCTCCTGGGATCTGAAGTCTTATGAGCAGTTCTGTATGGAAAACTATGGAGTGAAGCCACGACCATATTGGATAACCTCGGAATATGGTGGCAAAGTAGGTTTAACTCACAGGGCTTCTGCAATGTCAAATATCTGCATGTGGGTTTTGAATTTGCAATGGTTTTCAAAAAATGTGCTTCAGTCTCCTGCAGTTACCTCTTATGTGGGCTGATAATACAGTTGGATACATGAATCTGATATTTGCAGAATATTAAGGCTGTTCTCAAGAATTCTGCAAGCAACATTGTATTTTCTAATGGCTTGCTGGATCCATGGAGTGGTGGAGGGTAAGTTATTCCAGGAAGAAAACCAGACTCCCAGTTTTCATGCACAGGTTTTGAGTATCTTATCATGGATTGTTTGACTCTTTCCAATTTGTATTTTCTGTGGGGTCTGATGGTGGGTGATGTCTGGCTGCATTGTAGCAGTCTAATAGACTTGTATGGGAAAATGTGCAGTGTCCTTGAAGACATCTCTAGCAGCATTGTTGCCCTGGTTGTTCCAGAAGGTACATTATGGAATGCTTTATCATGCTTCTTGCATATATTGTCACTGCTTGAACAGCTGGGTGCATTTCTGTCAAAGACCAATTTCTTAATTGCACTTTAAGTTCAGTTGCACTTAATTTGACCTGACATAATAATATGCTTTGGCTTTTGTCAGGAGCACATCATTTAGACCTTCGAGCAGCAACAGAGTCTGACCCAAATTGGTTAGTTCAACAGCGAGCCACAGAGATGAGATACATATCCAAGTGGCTTGCAGAAGTTTACAGAGATAAGAAACAAACAACAAAGGTGAGCAAGGTGTCCAACTCATGGGGCTTCCTCATTGTGATGACAGTTGCAATATTAGCACTGATTGTAATCATTAAAGTTGACAAGTATTTAGTTTTTGGACAAGTACCTAGGTTATATGCACCCCTTCAGTCTGCACAGTAGATATTGCACGATAGGTAACTTATCAATGACACAGGTCACTCATACTGACACAAAATATGTATTGATGTTTATTCTAGCAATTTGTGTCTTACATTGGTCTAGAAGTTCTTGTATAGATATTGGATCACAACTTCTTAGTTGCCATTGTTTTGTGCTAAGTCGTTTGCACAATATGGTAACCACTTCTACAGAAGATGTTCAATTTTTTGCCCCCAACTTCCAATTTTTTGCACTTATAATGCCAAGGGACTGACTCTGAAGTCTTTAATCTCTTCAGTTTTTATTTCCATTTTGCAACTCTTCAATTTCACTGTATTAGGATCAGTGAGTTACCTTGGGCAAGTTTTCACCACTAGGCAACCAAAAAAAAAACCAGTCCAACTCAAACAAACATTTTTTGTGAAATTATTTGTGCCAAAGTCACCAGATTTTGAGGGAAAGAATTCTGAAATCACTATATTTTGGACAACATGTTCCAGCAGGTTGCCAAAATGTAGCAGGATCATTAATTATTTTGAACTTTCCTCTCTGGACTGTAGCCAAACTTGGTTAATTGATCTTTGGGGTAATTTATATTACAAAATTGAAACAAAGAATGCTGATTAGGAAATCTTTTGAAAGATGTTCAGCACTTCTTTTTTCTGGTGAAGTTTTTCAATATTACATTTACAAACACAAATCTATTAATAGCAAACAAGTTGTAATTGACATTAATTGCATGGCATACAACATATTTCATGCCCTATTATATGAGTTCGTTTATTGTCATGTAGGATTGGTGCCTACCCATGCAACTATTGTGCAATTGTTTTTGTGTGCTTCATTTTTTCAAAATGTGAATGAATCATCAATGAACATGTGGTAACAATTTGAAACTACCTAACTATCTATTTAACTAACCTAAGTAGGTAGCTTATTCTAGCATGAATTGTAGGTAGGATGGTAGCCTAACCTAACTCAATTAAGTAGTTCAGCTAACTTAAACCACGTAAATTAGGCTTAAATTAGTGCAACCTAGGTTGGATAAAAACATTTAAAGGTAAACCAAAAGTGGTAATGGATAGTCCCTTTTGAATGTCACTATCCTTCATATCTTAATTGTATTTTAAGCCTCATGAATTGATTTAACTTCTAAATTGGTTCAAATAATGTTAAGAGTTAACATTTTTTCCATCTCTAAAGTTGGGACACCATTTTAAACTTTTTTTTAAACACTTTTATTGAAATTTGTTATTGAAAAACATGAAACATGAATCTTAATAAAGAAATCCATAGATTTCATTCAAACACAAAATTGAAACCTTGTATTTGCCCAAAACATAGGTTGAAACACAAAAAATATCACAAAAAATACATTAATGTACAACAGGGCATGCAACTCATTTTTAAACCAATTTACTAAATTTGGTGTTGAAAGGTGATAATTTGGTATCAAAAGGAGTTTATGTTGATTTTATTTTTTTTTTAATGTTAAGTTGTTTGTTGCTAGTTATCCAAGTATATTATACCTTCAATGTTGTTGAATGTTGCATCTTTTTTATGTTTTGTTTCTGCATAAGCCTTCAAATCTTATGAATTTCATCCAGGTATCAAGATTATTTTTTTTCAAATTTCATCCACTTTACAAATAACATTCATTTGGGGATGAACTAAGAATAAAAAGTGAAATTAAGGTTGAAAGATAAGGTGGTTTTATTGATTTTACACACGCATGCACACACACACACACATATATATTTAATTTTTTTAATTTAAAAACTATAAAATTGAATGTGATTTAATATTTCCACCATTAGGATTTTTTTAACTTGATATTTTGACTAGTTTAGTAACCTTCAAAGTGTTACATCCCAAAGTTTCAAAAACATTGTATAAACACATTATGAGATTAAGAAAATCATATTCAATCTTAGAAGGATTAGCATTGTCCATATATAATCCATTTAGGACCTTTCATTATTTTGTGTGATTGTTGAAACATTTCATATGTTAACTTCACATAAATGAATCTTTTTTTGTGATATCAAATATTAATTTAAATTCTTATTCAATAATGACTAAAAACCTATCACAATGACAATCCATTTCATTAAATGTAATTTGCAATTTCATGGTTAACCTAACCTTCTTGGATTGAATAGCCTGAACTAAATGACCTAATTTAGGTTACAAGTATAAGGACTTGAACCCATTAACTTCACATTAAGAAGCCAAGTTTTTCATCAATAGATCACTCTTTCATAAGGTGTGATTTTCTGGTTAACATATTGTTATGAACATGTTTTTTTTTTTAACATTATTTAAATAGGTAGATTGGATAGTAAGAAATAGGTAGGTAAGTAGCTTAACTTAACTTCACTACTTACCTAGGAAATGGTAGGTAAATAACATTTCCTAACTTAACTACCTACTTAGGTAAGTATCGTAACATACCCTAGATCTTGTATACACCATGAATTGCATATTAAATGAGCATGTACAACAATGAAATGGTCAAATATGTGAATAAAGGGAATTTTGACAATCTATTTAGATGAAAAGCCATGGAAAATCATCTATATATCATTGATTCTATGCACCATTAGTTGCCAATTATATGCATACATGACCATATGTGTCAAAAATTATGTAATGGTAATTCTTCAATTACATGATTAAACAATTAATTATATGTTGTTGTAGATTAATTGGTTGCATACAACATGTTTTTTCTAATCTAAATAAGTTATTAATAACCTCATTGATAAGCTTGTTGATAATTGTTTATTTTCTTAGTAATTAGTTAACATTGATTAAAACTTCATGTTTGCATATTTCCTAATTAAATTTTCAATTTCAAATTGTTTAACCATGGTGATATTGTTTATCATGAACTTTGTTTACATACAGCAATTGTTTATATTTTGGAAAAAAAATTAACGAAACTACAATCCCTTTCCTACCTAATATAATCATGTTTTTGTAACAAGTTTTATGCTTCCATTTTTATTTTCTATTTTTGCAATTTTATTTGTATGATTTTATTTAAAATTATTTTGAAATTTTTGTTGCATTGTTTATTTCTTCACGACACCATTGACTTGTTTGACACCACCATATTTAACTTTGATGAAAACTATGACAACCTTCATTATAGTAAGAATTGAAAGTTTCATTTTTTGAAGCATTTTGCTTTGAAAATAATTATTCATTGACTATTTATTTTGTTGTTTTGTTATATGAAAACCCACACAAATAAGGGGTTTTTGTCATGTTGAACAAATATGAACATTTATTTTATATATGAACAAGTGTTAATGATCAAGGTATATGATATGACAACTTTTGAATGTTTACAAAACATGAGATATTCAAATATTTCAATTGTTTTGTCAAGTTAACAAAACCTATAATCCAACAATAAATGTCATGTCATATTCAAAAGAACACATGGAAGATGGTAGCAATGAACCAAAACATGGAATCAACCATTGAGGTCAAGCAACAAGTCTCACTAAAAAAAATTATATAATTATTTTATACCCAAGAAACAAGTTCATCACTAATTTCAAGTAATTGGAACCTTCCAACTATACTAATAATGGAAAATGGAATATACAAAATGAAAAATAAACCCACAAGAAATTTAACTATATATAGCAATCAACACAACAAGTGAAATGAAAAGAACAAAAAAAAGAAAAAAAAAAGATAATGTGAAACAAATTGAGAGAAAGAAGCGACGATAGAAGGTTGGAGATGGGGGGGAAGGGGTGGAATCACCATGCCAACGTTCATTGTCCTATCATGTGTGAATGATGATGCTAGTGAAAGTAGCGTATATAATGTTTAGTATTAGGGTGAGGTTAATGTTAATATGATAATTACCACCTAGGAAACAAATGTTAATAAACTTGGTGTTGAGGGGCCATAATGAACTAACACCCACATGCACACTATCCATTGGATGCACATTATTATTCAGTTTTGAATGAACCCCAACCAAATAATATTTGGTTTCACCTTGGTAACCAATTTTGTAGGACATGGGTCTCATATATAGGTAAATAGGTAATAAAATAAGTAATTATTAAGTAAGTAGATGGTTTATAATTTAGACATAGATAAGAATTATTTTTATTGCCTACTAACCATTGAACTTTCATATTTGCTTAATCCAAGTATGGGCCCAAAATACAAATATCAATTTGGTTTAACCTTCAATATCATTCCTTAAAACCATGTTACTAATTATTAATCAATTGATGATATACTTGCCCAACATTGATACACACCATAATCAATGCTTCTTTTATATCAAATTGGTTTAACATTCAATATCATTACTTGAACCATGTTATTAATTATTAACCAACAAATGATATACTTGCCCAAGATTGATACATACCATAATCAATGTTTTTTTGTGAGGCATTTTGTAGCTTGGCAAATTGTTAAAAAAATGAAAAGAAACATGAAAATTTTATTATTTTTAGGGATGTGTTTCGTCATTTTAAAAAATAGAAAAATAAAACTAGCCACATCTAGACCCAGCCAATCCTTAGGTAGCCACTTATAGAAGGACCAATGTTTTTTTTTTTAGCAAATTATCACCAATTTTCAACATGAAAAAGGCCTTGGCCACTTGTACAAAGGGATTTAAGTTTATTTTTTCATAAACAAATTACTAAAAAATCTAGGTTCTACATCTGATTGTGATTAATAAAATCATGAATTTGCATTGGGATTGCTAACCCAAACTAGGGTTAATGATGGGGCATGACTAGATAGTGTGATCCCTAGCCATCAAGATTGTTGAATTACCACATCTGGGCCATTGAAAGAGCATGTTTGTGATTGATGTCTCCCACAATTTGTTACTTCCATTTTCCTTATCTACTAGTAAGCTTGCCAACTTTTCGTTCCTTTTTTTGTTTTGCTTTCACTAGAAGATTATGATCTATCTATGAGCTTTGTCAACTTCACCATACTCCATGCCCCTTGTTTGCCAACCATTATTTATAATTTCATTCTATTCAACTTGTTGCTAGTTTCAGGCTTTAACAGAAGGAGAGGGGTTATCTAACATTCAAATGGAAGATTGATTTCCGTTTTATTATGATCTAGTGGGAAAGGAAGGTTGTAAAAGTTATGAGCATCCAACTTCCATTGTGTTTAATTTCTTGCCCAACCTCCAAGTGGGCAACTGTAGTCTTCAAAATAGCTTTGATGTTTAGATTTCTTATGCGATTTATATAAGATAGGGTACTAATCATTCAATGCAAGATTTGATTTGTGAGAGGGAGTGAACAATGAACATCTCAATTCTCTAGGTAATTTCAAATGTTACACAACCTTTGTATTTTATATAATATTATCAAGCTTGAAAGTCTGGAGTTTGAACTTGAGAAGCTTTCGAATTGTCTTTTTGAATTTTGGTTTTTTGTTGCTTAAAAAGGCTTTATCTTTGTTTGAATCATCTTGTTATTTTTTCACATTTTCCTTCCTTCACAATGCCTCCTAAACTTTTGCCATCATATAAGTTTTGATATATTTTTTATAGGAGAAAAAGTAATCCTCTTGTGTGCTTGATTGTAATCCTAAATTTTCACCTCCATTTGGTTGCATCAATCCTACTCATGTTGCATCTTTTTTTAGCTACATTGATCTTGTTCATGTTGCATCTTCTAACTGAGTTAGTCTTGTTCATGTTGCATCATCTAGTTGCATCAATCCAAGCATTGTTGTGTCTTCTATAATTATTCCTAACCCAAAGGGGAAAAAACTAGTTGTTGATGATGTTGCAACCCTTTACAACCCTCCTAATCCAATCTCAAAGAAACGATCGTATGATCACATTCAAAAATTTCAAGATTCACGGGCTGTTGAATTATCTTGGGTAGAGATGTGTCTAGGGTCAGATGGGTTGTTACATAATGTAAGATATGTAGACATGTGGAAGGAAAGGACAAGTTGCTTGCAATTAAATGGGATTCACTTTGTAAACATGCAAGCTATAAGAAAACACAAAAAAATATTGGTTCAATGAAAAAGGGGGAGTGGTATTGCACAAAGTCTTATAAGCATGTAAAGAATCATGTTAAGCTTGTTAGTCGCAACCCCCAAACAATTGCCCAGCAAATACCAAATGGTATAGTTAGAGAGAAAGTGAAGAAGGTAGTGTAGTTCACCATTGTTTTGCATCTATTATAATAGGGTCGTCCTATGTTCGAATATGAGTCCATGAGGGTGTTATTTGAGTTTTTGGTAGTTCCAATAAACAACAATAAACATTGGAGTAACATTTGGTTGGTAGATTTGGCCAAGTTTATGCACCAATAGGTCATGGTCACAACTAGAGCAATAGTTACAATTGTACAATATGTTTCCATCAGCTATGATGAGGTCTCCACCTTGGACAACCAATCTTGGTTGTTAGTCCATTGCTCTGTTGTGGAAAATTGGGTAAGGATCCATATTCTGATTTCCCTTAAATCGTGTTTTGGAAGGATTTAGTTCTAACAATTTGACCAAAGTGATTATGGAGGCATTGACCATAAGGGGAGGTATGCTTAGAGATCAAGTTGTTAACAAGTTGATGAATTTTGGAACAAATGGTGTCAATGTGTTTCAAGGCACCAAGTATGGTGTCACCAAGCACATTTGTGATGATTATGCATCCTTCTCCATAGGTGTGCATTGTATGGCACATCATACAAACAAAGCAATGTAGACTTTATTTCTTATACCTTGGGTGAAGTGCATTGAAAGACTCTTGCAAACCTTGCATGCATATTTTGCACATTCTCCCAAATGACATGTGGAGTTTATAAAATTTGCCGAAATCACGAAAACAAAGGGGAATAAAATCTTCCACATCATGAAAATTCGATGGATTTCCACATTGAGTCATGCAAAAAGAGTCATGGTAGAGTTTATAACTTTATTGTTGAAAATGGCTATGGACAACAATACAAACCAGTAAGCAAAACTAAATTTTAAACACCTATGTGACCTCTAGATTGTGCTTAGGCTTGTATGCATTTTGCCTTTGCTAAAATATGTGCATTCTTTAATCAAGTTTGCTTAGATGCAAGACATATTTGTTGGTGACGTGGTGGCAATTGTCAAGGCCTATTAGGGTGATTTATACAACATGTATTGTGATTAGAGCTCAAAGTTTGTTGTTGATAGTTTTTAATTTTTTTAATCTTTGCTTGATTCTAAAAACATGATTATATCCACATGTGGTGGATACTAGATATTAATACAAGAGTTTACCACTTGGCTTTCGAAGTTTCTAGTTAACACATTTTGGTAGTGCATCAGGATTTAAAAACAATGGTAGCTTCTTTTGTGACCCAATATCTTTCTATTATTGTTGAATCTTTGGTGAAAAACCAATGCATAGGTACATCTCAATTCATCGCTTTGTTTTGCATGTTTTTTAGGGTTCCAAATTAAATTATGAACAAATATATTTACGATTCTAATTTAGGTATGACGTATTTCTTTTAGGGTTCCAATTTAGGGTGCATGTGGGATCTTTTTAAGGTTCCAATTGTTTTTAGGTATGATTCATGGTTTGAGACCCAAATCTTTTGGGGGTTCCAATTGTTTTAGGTTTGTCCAATTTTTTTTTCAATTTTGGTTGTATTCACTAGGGTTTTTTTGGGATTCTAGTTTTAGGGTGGTGTTTTAAAGGTTCCATTTTGAACATTATAGTTTAAGTTTGGAAGGTTTTTTTAGGGTTCCAATTTAGGGGTCCTTATTTTAGGGTTTCAGGTTTGGGTTTGGGTTTGTTTTGTTTTTACTAATTGAATATGGTTTTATTGTGGGAGGGTTTGTAACATGGCTCATTCATGAACCGGATACCAAATTCCCAATTCATGCCATCATGGATGTTTTAAGGATTGTGTATTCCCAATACTAGCTCCAACTAAATGCCGATGTGTCATTTCAGAAACATTTGGAGGTTCTTAAAGTTACATTCTACTATGGCAAGACTTCCACCTTGAATGGACAAGAGGTTAAAGTCTTTGAACTCCTTAATATGGGGGACCTTGAATGCTAATAAGGATTGTTCAAATTGACAATGAAATATAATGCAACAATGTGCATGGCCCCCTTGTTTGACATTAATCCTTTCATTAGGATGTGGTGACTTGTGACAACACCTTGGATTCTGATTATTAGTTTCTTTGAGTGCATCATATTGGTTGAATTAGCTATGGTGCAAATGGTTGGTAGCGTGGAGGATGAAAAATGTTTATTTACTTGGGCATTTATGAAATATAAGCTTTGCAATAGTTTAACAACCCATTTGTCGTTTGTTGTGTAAATGTTTGCATAACTTTTTTATATTATACAAAATTTCCCGTATGAGGAGTGCATCTAGTAGTGGAAAGTTATCCATCATCCCTATTGTTATAATGGGTAGCATGTGATTACCATAGTACCTTGGTTTTTTCAACACATGTCTATCGAATAATTAATTAATTTTGAAATATTCATTTCAACAAATGGAATATTTTTAAATATACATTATTTTTTTTCACAATACTTTTTGATTTGGAAGAAATTATTTTTGAAAATTTCAACATTTTTGAAAATAATATAACTAGTGTTGAACTATCCAAGGTATTAAGGTAGTGGTTTCTGTGAAGGAGCTTAGAAGTCCTTCGAAGGATTGCCATTTTTTTGTGCTAGCAAATGTTTATTTGTTTGTTATTATTTTTGGTGAATCCTAATGCCTAAATGCCAAGACAAAAGCCCCTTTTGTTTCTATGATTCTGGCATGTTCTGTATGCTTTTTTTCTTCGCTCACAATTTCTTTCCTACTTTGTATCATGATTTTGGATTTTGTTGTACATTTATAGGCTAACTTGGTGTGACATTACAAGTCAAATGAGTTGGAGAGGCTAGTTTTAGGAGTTTAATTCCACCTCAATTGCTTTGAACTCATTTAAGTTGTGAATCTCAATGACTTTTGTTTTGTGTGCTTAAGAATATTGTGTTGCAACTTGAATAGTAAATTGTAAAAATGTTTTGCTCTTTAGTTATTGAATTTGTAATGTGTTATGTGATATGTACCAAACTAGCCCCTTCATTTTTAATTTATTGATTGTCAAAAAGTTTCCTATAAAATAAATGTATGGGCCAAAGTTAAAAAAAATAAAATTTACCAGTTGTAAAAAATCACATGTGTAATAATCGCCTGATAAACCACAAGTGCACTGACCCCTTTATAGCCAAATATTTTTCCCCTCCAAATATAAAGGGGAAACCACAAACTTCACCCCAGCAACTAAACTAACAGCCACATTTATAAAAAAAAACTCTGATCGGGGTGAGACAAGGCTTCAATAATTGTAGGCTACTAGCCACTTGAGCACCATAGCCAGGGCGGTAGTGGCCACTAGGGCTAATTCCCAAAAACCAAAAGAAAAAGACGCTAAGGAGGACTTGTAAAAATGGTACAGCCCACTTAGGACAGTCGCCATTTAATTCTAACTAGTGTGAACCCGGTGCATAATGCACCCCCCCTGGCGGACAAAACCCATCAAAAAAAGAAAAACAAAGGTCCGGGCAGTTTAACTGACACAGAAAACAAAACCCATCAAAAAAAAAAAAAAAAAAA
>Ga0116231_10007375_pt1 | contig 20193 bp, 17 predicted proteins | sample S1TSphgellanicum_2_FD_89695 | JGI IMG/M metagenome (GOLD analysis project Ga0116231, IMG submission 89695) | Host-associated microbial communities from peat moss isolated from Minnesota, USA - S1T2_Fd - Sphagnum magellanicum MG | ecosystem: Host-associated > Plants > Peat moss > Unclassified...
AGTTTCGACATAATAAGGCATCAAATGCATAACTGGGAATGAAATTCTACAAAACGAAATAACTGGGACCCAAACTAGTTTCTCCACCAACTTTGGTAGTAAACTGAGTTTCATCCCCTCTTTCCTTTTTTCTGAGCGCCTCTACTGCTGCTACATATATTTTCACCGTTCCTACCTGTACAACTATTATAATGGGAAAAATCCTCAAACTATTATAATTTGTCTCGAACCTTGAGATTTAATAAAATTTCCTTACTTTGCAGATACCACTGAAAGAGGGGATAAGGGGTGAAAGAGAGGGTGACTTTGCCGATAACTTTATTATTGAAGAACTCATTACTCATGTACTCAAAGCTTGTTATCATTTTATGTTCTCTTAATATTACATTTTCAACCAACATTTGCACAATTTTATATTGCACAAAATTCTTAATTAATGATGATTGTTATTATTCAAAGGATTCCAACGCAATTACGCATTGTTGAGGATGCTGAAAGGGATTATAGGAAGGAGCTAATGCCATGATCTACTGAGGAGACTTTACATTTGTAAATCAAATTTAAATTATTTTGTATTCAGGATTAATTTCCTTTTTCCATTACAGAGTTTTACAGGTGGGGTCTTCCCAAGAAATTGTCATAATAAGGTGTTACAATTCCCCACTAATGAACATAAAGTAAGATCACAACAAATATTGGTTGCCAAATCAACCGACATCATTACATTTTTTCACTTTATGTTAGAGTTATCAGAAAAGTAACCATGTCTTCACCTTGTCTTTGGGCCTCCTTTCACCCCCTATGCCCTCTTTCAGTGGTATCCGCAAAGTAAAGACATTTTAATAAATCTCAGTATGAAACGCTGAGACTAGTTATAGTAGCTGTACAGGTAAGAGCAGTGAAAATATGTGTAGCAGCAATGGAGGCGCGCAGGAAAAAGGAAAGACAGGGTGAAACTCAATTTACTACCTAAATTGATGGTTTTCTGAGTTTCACAACCCCCCACCACCCCTTCCCTTGAATGCTAATGTACTTTTCTGCAGGTTTTTTTTGAATCTCACCCTGTGTATGACCAAACTCAGGTTCTGGTACTGTGTTTTTCTTACTTCACGGATAACTCTATTATTTCAACCTTTTTTTGGTGAGTATGGTACTAAATTCATTTTACTTGCTTAATTTACTCCAGTTCAATTTGTTTTCCATGCACATTGGCCATGTACAAAAGTGAGGGCCACAGTGAACCAGCACCCACCAATGCACCATGAAGGATGAATGATAAGTGGTTAGGAAACAGTTTTCTGTTAAGTTCAATTTCCGTAGCTAACCATGATGGTTAGCTCAATTGCTTCTTCTTTTCCTCCCTACCTACTAACAAACCTGTTAGCAGATTGCTAGTAGGTAGGTACTAAAAACAGCCCTCACCTATTTACAAACCATCAATTAACCTAGTAGTTACCTATTTTCGTACCTATCTCCTTATATATGAGGCCTATTTCCTACAAAATTTGTTACCAAGGTGAAACCAAATGTTAACTCAGTTGAAGTTCATCCACAACTGAGTAATAATGGGCATCAGTGGATGGTGCCCTGGTGGGTGCTTGTACAATTCTTGTCACCATTTCCTTGATTTTTTTAACCCTGATTATTTTTTTTGATGTCTACTGGAATAGATTTGATGAATGTATAGCTGAATCCCATAGTAACCTATTTATCATTGTAGATATACATTTTGAATGGGCAAAAAAAGTCTTGAAGAAGGGCTCTAAGATGCCCACAAAATCATATGAAATGTTAATGTTTAAAACTATAACACATATTTGCAATTTCAACACGTCATTCATCAAAAAAAATTTTAAAATTGCAAAAGAAAATGTATCAAATGTGTATTGTAATTTTAGAGCCATGGATATTCAACTATACTTTTTTCATTGTTTTAAAAGTTTAATTGCATGACACATTTGAGGTCATGATCAATGTTAGAAAGTCTCTAGGTACATTCACAAATAAAGGAGCCAACATATTGGGTGGACACTGCTTATTGTGTTTTAAGATTATGCCACACAAACACAATAATTTGAAATTTTAGTTTTTTTTTTTGTGTTTTCCATTATTTGCAAAGTTTCAACTATCAAAAAATGATGCAAATTTATGAAAAATTTCATTTCAATTTGTATAATTTAAAACAATGTGGACATTATTTTTTCAATCTTTTGTCATTTTTTTTAAAAAATTCAAAATATGGACTTTTTTTTGTTATTCAAACATATTATTGAAATCAAATAATATATTTGATAAGAAGAGCACCATGTGTTGTTTCTTTTAAGTTTATATGTTTTTTAAATATATAAATATAAAATATTTTAAACCCTAAAGCCCACAACATCCCCTGTGTATTTTGCAATGTCCTCCAACATTATATCCAATGCTTTCAATTTTCAATGTTTTGATGATTTCTATTGCTTGAAAAAAGAAAATTTTCATGTTCAACTTAACACCTTTGGTGTTTCCAACATGCCTTTTTAATTCCCCTATTATTTCTTTATGTCATTTTGTTATTCCTTATCAACATTCTTATCTTTTTGTTCTTCTCCATTTTTTGTCATTTGTGGTGTTGTTTAGTTGTTTTTTTTGGTTAACAAAACTTAGATCATTCTCAAACCAAAAGATTGCACCGATTTGAATTTTGACTTTAAAGATGTTTAAATTTGAAAACATTTGTTAAGTTGACATCCTATCTTAGGACCTTTTAAAAACTTGGCCTAACAACAAGCATAATGGTTTAAAAAGCTTTAAAAGCTTTGAAATGATGGGTCAAATCTTTATTAACTCTAAATGTAATCAACATTGAAAGGGTCAATATATTCAATTGATGAGAAAATAAAAAGTAATTAGGGGGGAAAAAAAATGTTTACCCATTTTAATGAAATGGTGGTTAGGAGGGACAAAATAAAATGTCCAACCATCAAGTCTTGTGTCAAGGTGATATTAAAAGATTATCAAATGCCTTTTCCCACTAAATATAAATGAATTTGATGTTTATAATGAGTTTGTTAAATCTAACTAATTTCATTAACATGACATTGATAAAAAATAATATAAACTTGTCAACTTGGATAAAAATGTTTTGATGGGTATATCATTTTCAAGGTTGATTTGAATATATTTTTAATTTTGATTAAAAAGTGTCCATTAAAATATTATTAAAAAGTTCAAATTTAATATTTTATGTTTTAATATTATATTAAAATAATACAAATGATTAATGTAAAGTTATTATATAATTATTATTATTTATTTAAATAATTATTAAATTCCAAATACCAAAAAATTGGTTATTAAAAATTGTTGTTCAATTAATTTAATTTCATATTGAATTATTTGAATTTCAATACAAACCAAAAGCTACCAACATGTTAAATTCATTGTTACCACTTGTTGGAATTATGAACATTATGAAAATTAATCAATACCAAATCTAATAAAAATAGGATGTAAAATGTGGTTTAGTGGTTTGAAATACACCAAGACATGTTATTCCTTTCATCTAAAACAAAATGTTGAAATTAAAAATATCTAAAATAATTTGCAATCATGATGTATAGGTCAAAAACTTAAATCATAATTTAATATTCATCTTTCAAACAAAAATAATGTATTATTTAATAGGGTTTAGGGTAACCCTAAACTTTAAAATGTAATTGTTCAATGAAAATATCAAACAAAAATGCACTTGAGTGTGAATCATGCACTCTTAAATAACAACATGCAAAATAGAATCTTGAAGTTTTCAAAACCTTGGTGTGATACATAATGATACTAGGTTGAGAAACATGTGATTTATGATTAACATGCATTTGATTTAACAAAAAAATTAAATCTTTGAATAATGTAAAATTTGAAATCAAGAGTTAAATTTTGAACATGTTTCAAAACTACATAAAAAAATGGGAATTTTAGACGATTTTAAATTTTTTTAAAAATCAACGTTTATGGTTTTTCAAGTTTTGCCCATTTCAATTTGCACCTAATTTGCAAATATTAATGATTTGCCCACAAATTAGATCAATTTTTTAAATATTTTTTTTTCCCCCCCAACTTATTGGTTTTTTTTTCTTTCTTATAAAGCTTGTATGCCAACAAGTCATTCATCTTCCTATGCATTTAATTCAATTAATAACACACATCAAAAGAAAATTATAACCTCCACAACATATTCATGGGATGTAAAAAACACACATGTATTCAGTTAATTCTAGATTAAATTGTCAATTTTAAACTTTTTCTAACCTAGTGGTTGGGATCAAGTTTGAAACAAAACATTATTAACATTTCTTTCTTGGACTATTTAATAAAGAAAAAGATTATTAATATTTATTGTTGCATCATTTGGTGGCCCCCAAATGAAAGTTTTTCTTCAATTTTCCAACTTCCAAATGATCAACATTTAATTGAGGACTTTTCAAAAGTCCTCAATTAATTAAACATTAAATGATTTAGTAAATTCATATATTTTCAAAATTATTTAAATAATTTTTATCACTATAATTTAAATGAAAATTCAACCCATCTTTGTAGAATAATCAATGAAATTTGAAATTTTTTCTATCAAAAAAAAATCTTAAATATTCCAAAAAACTATGTATTTTCCTTCACAAAATTTTGTTATTTGAAAAAATAGATTTGAAAATTATAATTTTTTTGCAAATATTGTAAATAGTGTCAAAGATGCCAAGGTATAAATTTTGAATATAAAAATGACATTCATTTACAATAAATTATGCAATAAACAAGATGAATTGTTTTTTAGAAAGTCATATTTGCAAAAGGGACAAGGATTTTCAAATGAAGTTTTAAAAACATACAAACCATTTTATCTCATGAAATCATGTTTGTTTTATAACAACATTTTAATCTTCTATCTTATTTTGTAATGTTAATAATAGTTTTGACTGTTATTATTAGTTTCAAAGATATTTAAATTTATATAATAAAATATCATTAATTTTTATATTCTAAGTTTATTTAGGATTTATCATCAAGCAATGACATGTGTAATGAGGATAATGTTGGTCATCTACCCATATAATTAATGATATTTAAATTGAATTTCTAATTAATGAATTTCCAAAGAAACTAATGAAAGGATCACTATTGATGACTTAATTGATGCAAATTTAATTGATCATGAATCTATAGAAAGATCTTTTTTATTTAATAGAAAATTCTTGCAAAAATATTTCTATATAATTATGATAAGAAAATGTGAATAATGAAACATATCATTATTTCAATATTTTATTGTTAACAAGGATTAATTTTGTCACAAGACATGCACAAAGAAATTTTAGTTTATTAATTCATATTATCTACGCAATCATGTAATAATGATAAAATGACATTTTGCATACAAAATTTGTCTTGTAAACACTCATAAATATTTATTCAATTTTGCTAGAGATTGATTTTAGGATATAAAAAATGTCAAATGTGAATTTCAAAAATAACATTATTCACAAATACACCTTTTCAACCATTATTTGATCAATGAATTTTTAATTATTTCATTTTCAAATGATTTTATCTTTTCTTTCATCTTGGTTAAATAATTTCACAAATATGTAGGTTTTTAATGCTTAGGTTACTTTTTCTCTTTTAAAAAATGAATATTCATGTCATTGAAAACATTCTTGTAAAGGCATAAATGGGTTGATATCATATAGCATGCACTATATAATAATGATGTGATGGATTTAATCAAATTATCAAAACACATTTCAAAATAATTTTGTAACCAAAATTTTTAAAACATAGGAAAGGCATTGAAGAAAATAATACATCTTTCTTTTTTTGGTCCATTAATTCTTTTGATCATTTCTTTTCACAAAATGCACACAAAATGAAGTGAACAATACTTGATATTTAACACTTTTAGTAAGTGAAAATCACAATGAAGGAGAAAAAATATGTTCATGCCCAAACATAGAAAACTCATTTCATGTTCATATGTCAATGACATGAAATGTTGAATAACCTTGATAAATATGAATTTCAGCCAAAGGGTAATAATGATATGATGCAATGTGTAACATGCAATAAATCCTCCTTATTTGCACCAAAATTAAAAACATTGAAAAACAAGGAAACAACAAATATCATTGTGGAGCAAGATTTTTTTCTAAAGTGTTGTTGAAATGAAAGACATTAATTCTTTCCTATATAAAATTGAAAATCCATTCAATGTATTTGAATTCAATGTGATTAAATTTTAATTCAATTCCAATTCAAAAATTGGATTAAGATTCAATTGAATTGAATTCAAATTCAATTAAAGACAATTGGTATGCAAATTGGTGGAAAATGTATTCAATATCTTCTTGTGAATATGTTGTTAAAAAAAAATTTAATACAAAAATATGAAAAGACACCTTTCTGTGCCTCTTCATTTGGGAATGAGTTAACAAATTCCAACTTGAAATCATCCAATGTACAATGACTTGAGGAACTTAAAGTTGTCCTACCTAAACCAACTTCTATGAATCATTGTCACTAAAATTAAATGTTTATTATAAGATGGGTCATATTTTGAATTTCAATTCATTTTCAATTCATTTAAAATATAGTTATGGTATTTAATAAACCAATACATGATTGCAACATGTAAAATGAATTCCTTGGAAAGAACTTTGGCACCTATGACTCCTTATTTCGTGAATGCACCACTTACAACAATTGTAAATATTTCATGTGTTTCATTGGATATCCAAATAATGAATATATTTTTTGTTGACATAATATGTAGTGAGAACATGTCCTACATAAACCTAAAGTATTTGTATTAACCCAAGCCATGCATATGAAATTGTTTTCCTTAAATTGGTCAAATAAGTTTATGATGTTGTAACAAAATTTCGAGTAGAGACATTCACTAATCTATTTTATTTCTCTCCCTCATCCATGATTCCAATATTAAGTTTAATCACTAGAAGGCCTAATCCTCTAAGTTCTATAAAACCTTTTTTGAGTATAAATATCAAAGCAATAGCTCCATGCTACTAACTAGATGCACCTTCAAATTAGACCCTCCCTTTGAATCCTTAAAACTTTCAAGTCTATGCATTTTTTCTTGGCACATAAAATGTATACCTACATTGACATAACATGTTCCCTCCAACTGAAATGTTACAACATTCAATCATACACCAATTCATTCACAACTCTGTTTCACAAAGGCATGCACTACAAAGGTACAAGATGGAATAACATTAGAATTATGCAACAAAAAATGTTGAACATATGTTTAATTTTTCTTTCTTTCCCTCATTTTAATGCATGGAACATTCTTGATGCATGATAAACATTCATTCTGTGACACTCTTGAATTTGTTATCCTTTCAAATTTTCTCACACATATAATCAACTTTCCATAATCAATTTGAAAATACCATCACCCACCAAAAAATTAGACCCCATGCACACATTACATTCAAAATTCAAAATTCAAAATATGAAAAGTTTGACTTAGACAAATTTCTCCATGCATTTCAAAGCCCAAAATCCTTACATTCTAATATGAACTTCTAGGAATACATGTAGATAGTATGTTAATTTTTTCTGGTCTATCCACTAGCACCCAAATTGAAAAAATATGATCATGTAATAAATGCTTCAAGTAGACTTTTGCACACAAGGTTAAAAACCAACCACACATCTTGATCGACCCCACCCCCCTCCCCCCCCCCAAAATAAAACACCAAATTTTGGCATCACAATGTAACATTAAAATCAAATTCATTTACAAACTTGGGCTCTACCTTGTCACACAATACCAATGACAACGAAATGATGAAAATGATGAATTCAATGAATTGATGATGTGAAAATTAAGTTCCATTTGAATGAAAATATTAAATGATGCTACACAAAAATGTAATTGAATTCAAATTCGATTTGATTTAGATTGAATTCAAATAAATTTGAATTCCATTGATTCAATTCAAAAACAAATTAGAATTAAATTAAATTAAATTCAAATTTAGTTGAAAATCAAAGAATGTTAATTAATGCACATGATATTGAAAATATGTTTGTCTTTTCCATTGTTTGTGATTATAATGTTTTCAAAACAAGTCCACAAAACAACTTTCCATTCCATTTATAACATATTTTATATTAAAATCTATTTTGGTAGTTGAAATTACTATTGGACTTTAAACCCATCTACCCCATACCAACTCTAATGTTGTCATCATCATTGGAATTTATTTGATGATCCACAATGGAGAAAACATTTTGATAAGAAAAACAACACTTCCAAAAAACCTTATGTATTTGATGATCCTTTTTGAAAGGATCAACAAAGTAGCAAAAACCCCCACATAACATTTGGCATGATAGATTTTCTTTTTGCAACTTTTTAACCTAATAATAATAGTGCTAAATTCCATGCTTAATATTCTCATTGTTGTTTCACCATGACAAATTTTAGACCACATCATTTGATTCACATTTACATCAACCAATTGATTATCATTCACCTTATAAAATGCCGATGTGATCAAGTTCATGTGTAGGGTTTTTTTTTAAAAAACAGTGTGTTTGTGTAAATTTCACAAATCCAAATCACATTATTTCATTCTAATAACTATTAAATTGTTTTAGAGACATCTTACACATGTTGAATAATTTGATTCTTATTTTCATTACTTTCCAATCCAAGTCTTTGATGTTTTAACCTTGATGTTGCTAAGAAATATTACAATCTAAACATAGTGGGTGCATGATGCATTGGTAGAGGTTTGTCGATGGTATCAACGGTAAATAACCTATCAATTATCAATTTTGCAAAGGAATGCAAAATTAAGGTGCATTTCCTATCTCCCATAGAAAAAAGAAGGTGGGGTTTTAGCATGATACAAAAATGAATTCAATATGTTGAATTCAAGGTAAAGTCAATATGCACAAACTAAGAAAAAACATAAGTAGTGCAAATTGAAGCAAAAATGATGCATGTAAACAAACTAAGGGTAACCTACACACAAAACACACCACAACTTGGACTTGGAATATTCACCATTTTTCTCCTTATAATATGCTAAATGTGATTAACAAAAAGGACTACACCAAAATGGGACCAATCCTCAAGTCTCCCAAAAAGGAATAATTACTATTCAATTTTGCCAAATTATGAATATTGCAAATTTGCAAGCTCATAATTCTCACACATGGATTCTAATTTAAAAACACTCATGTGCCAAAGTTGTAACCCTTGGAAAACCTTTCCAACACCACATTATACATTCCATTTGAAAATCATTAGACATTTTAATGGTTAGTGCTAGTTCAACTTTTAGTCGTAACCTATATTTTTTTATCTTCAAATGGGGAATGTGACCCCAAATAGGATATGTATTCTCCAAGACCTTTTCAATGTCTAAAGAAGGCTCAATTTGATCACCCAATGTTGCTCCAAAAATTTTAAACACCATAGGATTCCAACTTCCAAAATGGGAATCCATTTGAAAATGTTGGGATTCATTTTCCCCCACATTTGTGTGAAAGTCCTAGGACATTATCTTAACTTGTTTTCTTTGTCATGTTTTAACATTGATTTGAGCCAAAGGTTATGGTTACAACAATGAGAAAAAAATCAATTACTTGTTAATTTCAACATAAAAAAATGTATAGAAACAAAAGAATTAGAAGCAAAGTTGCCAAAAGGGACATTCTTAGGTTGAAGACATCTTGGGACAACTTAAAAATGATGGAATTAATATTCCATCATAATTGAATTCATACCAACAAGCTTAATGTAACAAACTAGATGGACAAAATAATGCATTACAAAATAATGATAACAAGTTATTTTTGGCAACACCCAAAATGATAATAATCTCTTTTTAAAGCTTGTGGATTCTTAGGGAAAAAATTTACAAAATTTTTCTCAAAGATGAAATAAAATTAGTGTTCATTACCTATGGTTTTTACATCATTGTGGTGATTATTAAGACATCTTATCCTTTGGTTTTTTAATGTTTTATCAATATTAATGAGAATTTGAGAAATGTATTGATTCCAATTACTACATATGTTTGAAATCAAGTTATTGTGAAACATTCATCAAGTATCAAAATTCTTTCGTTTGTTGACACAAGTGCAACCAAGGACAATGTTTAGCCTTCTATGACTACCTTGAAGACGACACATGTCGATGATCATCTTGAGAATCATTTTGAACGGTTGCAACATTTTGTTTCATGTAAATATGAATGTAGCTATAGATTTTTGTAAGAAGTTTGAAAACTAGGATGATAGTTTTGGCTTGACATTAACAACATCAATTATCACTTTTGCAAACAATATGAAGATCCAATGATTCAAATGAAAAACTTGAGATCAACAAGGATTCATTCTTTGAACATCTATGGTATTTTAATAATATTTAAATTTTTTTTGTAAAAATTTGTTTGCCCTTGTGCCTTTGGCCCAAATATATTAAACATTTTGTAAGGTCATCGATTTTATTGTTATTCCAATAGGTATATAAAATTGGGATTAATTATAAAGTTTTGATGGAATCCAATTGTTGAAATATTTTTTAAAAAATTAATTGGTTTGAAAATGATAACTATTCTAAATTCAATAACTTTTGATCCATTTGTCCAACAATTATGAGATGACAAACATTCACATTAACTTGTCAAAGGCTTTTTGGTGGTTCTAAAATCAAGTGGGGCCCATAGTTTGGGAGGGCTACACCTAAACAAACAAAACTAATTAATATTTATTTTAAATATTTTATTATTAAAAAATTATTTCAAAATTTCTCAAATCATCATGCCTCCTACCATTCTCTTGGTAATATTGGAAAGCCCTTGAGAAGTAAATGTGTACCAAGGTGGTTCATACAACGCAAAAGTTATTTAAATATTTTTAAAATTAATAAAAATTCAATAAAATCAAAAAAAATTATAATGAAATTGGGGGGCACATTTTTTATATTGTTGGAAACCATTTTAATGAGTAGAAATTTATGGAGATGATTTTATAATTTTTAAACATAAGGTGTGAGAGATATTGAATTTTGAGGAGTAAAAAAAAATAAAAATTGAAAATACAGAATACAAAAGGGGTTGGGAGTTAGTGCCGATGGCGGGGGGAAACGAATTGGCCGGTTATATGGGCGTCTTACCTCGGTTATAACCAACCGGTTACCAATCCAGGCCTGAGCTTGCTCGGAAACCCTCCTAACCCTAATTCCAAGTTTTGTTTGGCGAGTACGTTTGTGTGCACCGGGCATCACCATCTCCGGCTTCTTCCCTTGATCGCCATCTCGTGAGTAGAGAGAGAGTGCACAAGAAATGACGAAGACCGCAATCGATCTGCCGCCAAAAGGAGGCTTCTCCTTCGACCTTTGTCGCAGAAATGCTTTTCTCGAGAGCCAGGGTGCCAAGATACCCAAGTTCCGCAAAACAGGCACTACCATCGTCGGCCTCGTCTTTAAGGTTTTTGTGTTATAACATACATCTCCTTTCGTCTTCTCCTTCTGCGTCTTCTTCTTCTTCTTCTTCTTCTTCTTCTTTTTCTTCCTGTATTCGATGTTTCTTGGCCCTAATCTGGTCTGGTTCAGAGTTCAGAGCTCCTGATTTGTTGGTGACTGGTGATCGTATTGGTTTTTAGGGTTTTTAATGGAGTTTTATGAAGTATAGTTTCTTGTTTCCGGTTGGATTGTGGGAGAAATAGGGGAGTTGATATGAGAATTGAGTTGACAGAAAGAGGAAATCAAGTTTAGACCTTCTTAGGCTGAGTTGTATAGATCTCAGAATCTCGGATTTCTTCGTATCTGATAGTATTGTGGCCTTTATGTTTTCAGTGAAGGGTGTGATGGTCTTCGTGTCCTGTAGTTTGTGGATTGACGAGGGTTTTGATGAGCGAGAACTGGAAACCACGTTTCAGTTTTCCGTTAGCTTAGGGTTAGGGTTGGAGATTATTGTGTGGATACTTTCTTTCCATGTGAGCAATTTTTTCTGAGAGGGCTGTTTTCTTGAGGTATTGGTTACAGGATGGTGTGATTCTAGGAGCTGATACCAGAGCAACAGAAGGGGAGATTGTGTGTGATAAAAACTGTGAGAAAATCCATTATCTTGCCCCCAACATCTATTGCTGTGGTGCAGGCACTGCAGCAGATACTGAAAATGTGACAGGTGAGTCTCATTTTATCTGGCACTCCAGTAATCTTGCTTCTCTAGGTGTCTGACAGCAGGCTTTTCGTGGGATTGAACTATAGGTTTCCTGCTCAGAGTTTGGGGTAGCGTTTTGATTATTATTCAATTCAAGTGGTGTTACATTAAAAAATAAGCTCTCACACTTCTTGCCCCTTTACTGGGAATGAACAGATATGGTGAGCTCACAGCTGGAGTTGCACCGATATGCCACAAGTCGTGAATCACGTGTTGTTACAGCATTGACCATGCTCAAGTCCCATCTTTTTGGGTTTGTTGCTTTTGGCATCTCTTGTCACTCCCATTTGTCTAAAGACCAGAACCAAACATGGGGATCTCTGTACATATGCTGACTGGTGTTTAGATTGTTTCAAGTTGCATGATGAGTGCTTTAACTGGCAAATTCTCAGACCTGAGACCAGATAGTGTAGATAGTACTCTGAGTCCTGGACAGTTTGACTAGTCTGTCATCTAAGTAGACATCAAGACACCCTTCTTTCTTCATCATGAAATAATAGGTTCAGACTATTTCAGCTTGGTGTGGTGGGTTGTGATGTTCAGGTATCAAGGTCAGGTTAGTGCAGCTCTAGTCCTTGGGGGAGTGGATGTCACTGGACCTCACCTGCATGCTGTAAGCATCAACCATGTTTTCTGCTCCAACCTTCCTTTTTTCCCCTTCACTCTGAATGCTAACTGCTGAGAGAGGACTTACTTGCTGCTTGCTGTAGAAGTAGTATGCATTTTACAAGTTTAGCTGAGACAAGAGGAGGCACTGAGTTGCCAGAAAGAACTGTCGGATGATTTTGCAGGTGTACCCCCATGGATCAACAGACACTCTTCCATTTGCAACAATGGGTTCAGGCTCCCTGGCTGCCATGGCTGTGTTTGAATCTAGATTTAAGGAGGGCATGACAGTAAGTCTGTCTTTCCTAATGTCATATTTGCCCCTGAATGTTCATTAGAACTGGTTGTTACACATGAACCTTTAGCATTTCCTCAACCTTGGGGTTGAGAAAACCTACACACACATTTGCTTCTTCTATATTTTTGAGGATTGGAAAGCTTCAAGATGTGAAGAAAAAGATGTAAAGAGAGGTGAATAAAATAGTCTCTGCTGATTTAGTATCTTTGCTGCTGACGAAGTTTGAAGAGGAACTTGTCTATTTTCCTTCACAAAATCTCTGATTATGGTACCAAATGCAGAAAGAGCAGGGGATTGAAGTTGTGTGTGCTGCAATTTGTGCGGGTATTTTCAATGACCTTGGCAGTGGTAGCAATGTGGATCTCTGTGTCATCACCAAGGTATTTTGTTCACCAATCTTGGTTTACAAGGTTGTGAGTGAAGCATTCTATTCAGGTAGTTTCTTTCGAAAGTTGTGGAACATCCAAGTGTCAATTTCTTGTTCTGGTCTAATTTATGACTATCTTCAGGGTGGGAAGGAATATTTGCGAAACTATCAACAGCCTAATCCTCGCAGCTATACCCACTCCAAAGGCTACCACTTCACACGTGGACATACTGGTTTGGCCTCTTTCTCTCTCATGTATCCTTTACCTGAGAAACATTCACTCTAATCACACTCCCTTGCAAAACCCTAGCTAGAATTCATGTATAATAGCTCATATTGATGACTAACAACCAAGAGTATGCCCCTCTTAACTGCATATTTTGTTTTGCTGTTTGTGCACTGCAAAGATGTTGAGGTATTTTAGTTAGTCCTTTAGTTGATAGCCATGTTTCTTCCACTGTTATTGCAACAGGAAGCATTTTTTCACTATATTGATTGCCCCTGTTTTTTCTTGATGACAGCAATTCTTTCATCCAAAATTAGGAGTCTACGCAACCATGTACGTGTGGTTGAAGGTGACGCCATGGAAGAGGAGTAGCTTACCAGCTCTGTCATTTTCAGGACATTCTTGTCCATTGGTACAGAACTGAAGCGTACGTTCTGCAATCTGCATTGAGGTGGACCAGTGTTTGTCCAAAACAATGAAGACTCAGCCAGGAATAAATTCATCCAAACCCTTTATACCTTGAGTTTTCAATCAAAATATGTGTCTCAATTCTTCTAACTTCTCATTTCCATGTTGCCAAAGCAAAAAGAGTTAAGATGCTTTCTGCTGTTGAAGAGATCTCTGCAGAGAGCATGACCATGGCTTGTGCACTTTTAGCCTTGCCTCTTTCTGCAGCTTGCAAGGTCATCATACTTGGTTCCAAAGTTTAGTTGCACATCCATGTTTGTATTTGCACAGGCAGTTGTATATGGAATCGCAGGTGTAGGGATTGGAGTATATCCAATCTATATGTTTAAGTAACCACTATCCTATTCATAAACTGCCATAAGAGAAAAAATTAAAGTTCTAGTGTCATTTTGAACCATGAATAGGGTATGAGTGCAGATGACCAGTCAATTGCTGATTAATAAAACCAACTATTAATCACTAACACTGCCTAAAATCCAGATTACTGAAGGGAACTGGTGCTGCTTGAGTTGAACATTTGACATGTGTCAAGTCTGGTCACAACCAAGAATTCAAGTGCAATCCAAAGAGAATTGCTTGCCTGAGATGTGAAATGTGAAGTAATAGTCCTAGGGGAGAAATAGATCTGGGAAAGTTGGTGGCTGCAAGGCAACAAACACACGCACACATACACAAGAAGCACTGCCTGTCTCAGCATTGAACCTCCAACATTGCAAAGTGAGCTTGCCATTGCAGCAGACTTGGCATTTAAATGCCACTTTCTTTAGCAGTGTACCAATGTATTCCCTGCCATGTATATATGAGATTGGCTATCCATGGTGCTGCCATTTAGTGAAGCTACTCGCTGTCATCTAGTGTATAGAGATGTACACTACTGTATGTCAAGACTGACACAACACGGCTCATTGCTGCAACCCAAGATGCCCTATTACATCATCAGCTTTCTTGTTGTGGCCAAGCACAAGAAAGCAAGTTATGTTGCCATATCAAATCTGTTCTCATTGCTGCAACCCAAGATGCCCTATTACATCATCAGCTTTCTTGTTGTGGCCAAGCACAAGAAAGCAAGTTATGTTGCCATATCAAATCTGTTCCATTCCGCTCACTCCACAGACACTTGTCTCACACAATCCCATTCTATTAAAAAACCCACAAAGTCCAAAACACATCTGCTCCAGCTGCTGCCAACTCTCCCTCGCAATAGGTTACCGCAAACTCATGAAATTATATGTTACATAGAGGATCATCATTAGTTTCTAGTAACCCATTGTACATATTCTTACATGCATGTCATCTATCTAAGGTGCAAGCTGCTGCCAGATGGCAGTTGGGGGGTCGGTTGTCTGTTCATCTCCACCATTTCCTTTGTACACCAGCTATCTACTATGCCCTAGCTGCAGGTACACAAAATAATGTTTTTTTAAAGTGGCAGTACTGACAACAAATACATGTATATGATACAAAGTGGTGGGCTACAACTTAGAAGCACATTAATCTACTTATAGGTGCTTCATTTGTGATTTGCTATTGATACCTTTCCTTTTTGCTCAATTGAAATTGGATGGAATTCAGTACATAAAATTGTGGCCAGGGATTCGCAGTGTGAAACTGACAAGCTTTACAGAACCGAATTTTCCTCCAAAAAAGTGGGAGGGAATACCATTTTGGGTTGGGATTTTCTGTTTTTTGAGTGGGATGTTACATTCTGTGCCGCATGCCAGGTAAAGCCCACAGATGAGGATTCACCAAAATTTGGGACATGGCCTTGGCTCTCACCTTGGGGTCGCTCATTTTGGTACACATACATCGTCTGGGACTCATAGTGCAAGGCAAAAAATTTGCAAAATGAAACACTAAAACAATATTGGGGAAGAGCCCACCCCCAGCTCTCCCTTTCCCTTCCCTACCAGAATCCCACTTCCCACCCAGACCCAAACATGATGGGAGAAATAGAGAACTGGTAGTTTCTAGGGGGTCTGTACTTTTTTGGCACCCAAGTCGCTGAGGAATCAATGCAGCACGACGATCCCCAGTGTCCTGTCCTGCTGCTGCTGCTGCTGATGATGATGATCCTGTACATGGGAGCCTTGGATACCTGCCTTTTCCATGCATAATACTCTGTGCCGCACACTCCTTAGCTAGGCTTGCGAATCACAACAAAAACTGAACTCATCCGCAACAAGCATGGGGCATTGGTGTTTTTTGGCAAGATTGTTTTCCTGCAGATTTTGATCTAAATTGCTCTTAACACAAATATACATCTTTATATTCTTTCTTTTCTGTAGTTGAATTGCATGGTGACTTGGTAGAGTCGTCAGCTCGGGAGTTAAGAGTTCAACAGCTGGAGAGTGTAATGTGCCTGGACATGAAGCGAGTTTAGAAACATAGGGAGCTTGCGCTTTGCTTCTGATGCGGCTGTTATATTATTCTAGCTTTCACATATGCAGCTGATAGTCAATAGTATATAGAAGTTGAAGGTTGTCTTTTAAGGTTGAGGAGTGAGCCAGAAGTAAAGAAGCTTGTGTCTCGCGTAATTCTGACAATGCAGATGCGTAGATCATCAAGAGGATGTATTCATGTAAGATCTACAGCTGTAGTAGTAATGATCATGCTTCTAGCTGCATCTTTTCCTGTGTATGTTGAGTCTAGACGAAACCACCAAAAGCGGCACCAACACAGTGGGACCAAGAGCACTGCAACAATAGACTTAAGCGCTGATAGACAACGAACAGCAGTTATATCTGAATTTAAGAGCTGGGTGGACAGAGTGGGAGCCAAGGTGAAGAGGAGGCAAGAAGCAGCTGCGAGGTCGGCTCATGAACTCCGGCGCAGCAGTGATTCACGAATAGTAGCTGGAAACAACACAGTCGAGCCAGACTTGTCACAGGACTTCCCGGGGATGAAGAAGTACTTGGACTGGCAGACTGTCGTGTCGTCCTCCACCTACATTGTGGTAGACCAGAATGGAGGAGGCGACTTCCACAGTATCAATGAGGCAGTTAACTCCATTCCCAGAAACAAGTATCGCAAATACCGCATCACTATCCAAGTCAATCCCGGTGTCTACAGGTAGTGATCGAGTGCACTGCTCCCAGCAACAATTTTCTTCTTCTTCTTCCTCTTCATGTCATGAATATCTGTTTGTAAACAGTATTGTGTAGAGGTGCCACTCATGAAATCAATCACAAAGTGCTCATTTGTAATTCTTTTCCTTTCATTGTGATTTCTAACTTCTATACACATCCATTTCCTCAGAAAAGATTCATGGAGGACGAGTTAACAAGCCAATTCTTCATCATCATATAATAAACAGAAGCTCTGGACAGGTGATCCATTACTGGGGTGGTTGTTGGGTGTGGGAAATTTTTCTTGGTGGTGCAGAGAGAAAGTGTCCATAGGTAAGACCAGGCCATTCATAACTTTACAAGGAAATGGGCAGCCTACCATTGAGTGGAACGACACTAATTTCCTGTCTGGCAACCATACCTTTGATAGTGCTACTTTTGGGGTCAGTGGCAACTTCTTCATGGCACGTAATTTCACCTTCAAGGTTAAGTACTGCAGCCCCAAAACTCCCTACCCAATTATGTTCCTCATGAGTTCTAAGCACCAGCACTAGATCTTGATTCACAATTGAATGCTTAAATGAATAACAAAGTCACTGAGCATTGGGTCCCAGCAGCTATTTTCACAGGTTTAGGCCATGGAGTCTAGTTCTCTTACCAGGGCTTATTTTTGTTTAATGTTGTGCTTTGGTTGCATTAATGCCTACAGAACTCAGCTCCAGCTCCACCACCAGGAGCTGTAGGGATGCAAGCTGTGGCACTTAGGATCACTTCTGACATGGCAGCTTTCTACAACTGCGCAATTCTTGGGTATCAAGATACTTTGTATGACCATAATGGTCGCCATTACTTCAAAGATTGCTTCATTCAAGGCAGTATTGACTTCATCTTTGGAGATGGCCTCTCCATGTACAAAGTAAGTTTCCCCCCCCCAAATCACCCCCCACCTCTTTGAACTCAAGCCAACCACATTATACTTTTGCTCCTCATTTGAAGAGCTTCTTCATCCAAACCCATCAAGATCTAAACTTTATAGTATTTCAATGCCTCCCATTGATACTTTATCTAGCCATGAAGAGTTACACAAGTAGCAAAAGCCCTCAGTCAGAATTCATAGGTAATGTGGTCCTTCTTCCTCTTTAGGATATTAGGGCAGGATGGTTATTGCATGTCAGTTCATGATGTTTTCTTCATCAGCAGTTGGGTGTTTACTAAGGGGCTTGAAAATATAATAAGTTTAAGAGTGTTGATTGCTATATTGTTGATGTGACCATCCCCACCTAATGCAGGATTGTGAACTAAATGTAGTTCGCTTACCAGCCACAGCAGGAGCCTTGACAGCACAAAAGAGGCAAAACAGCACTGATGACTCAGGCTTCTCCTTCATAGACTGCAGTGTGACAGGGGCAGGACAAGTGTATCTGGGCCGGGCTTGGGGACCTTTCTCTCGGGTTGTCTACTCCTACACTTACATGTCAGATGTTATATATGCCCCGGGTTGGTTTGACTGGGCTATCCCTGCCCGACAACAGTGCGTCTCTCTATCCTTGGCTTTCTTTGATCATAAAATACAAGTCTAAAAAAACTGCATAAAGGTTTGCATTTGAGTAGTTCCTTCCACAAATTCACACTTCAAAACAAAATCAAAATACCGTTGTGGCTGCTCTCAACTTTGGTCTTCCACAATCAGTTCCACATGATAACAACAGTTTGAATGTCTTTGTTTTTCCAGATAATCGGGTTAACATTGAGTTCACCCAGAGACTTGGGACTTCCTTTTTTCTATGCTATGTGTTTTGACTTTTGAGATCTTTGTCATAGTCATAGTATTTACTGAGCATTACTATGGTTTTGGATTGTTTGAGAAATTGCAGGTCTGTGTATTATGGACAATACAAGTGCTCTGGTCCAGGTGCTGTGCAGGAGGGAAGAGTGGCTTGGTCTCATGAACTCACACCTGCAGAAGCAGCCCCTTTTCTCTCCCTTGATTTTGTGGATGGCACTTCTTGGATTCCCACATTCTTGTTATAGCCTCTGCTTTGCTTCCCACATTCTTGTTGTAGAATTTTGCCCATTTTGTTGATGATATAAAAAGGGTTTGCTTCACGTGGCAATAGATCCATCCTCTAAGGATCAGCTGGCTTCCCACAGCTAACTCTCCTCCTACACAAGCACTTTCATGGTTGAAAGAAATTGCACTGCAGAACTGCATTGCTAACTCCCCAAATTACATGACCTCCTCAAATGTGATACCTCCCCAAAATTTGATAAAAATCTTCCCCATTTGCAAAAAAATACATTTACATAATTTCAAAAAGAAGCTTAATTTTTATGTAGAGACATAATTTACATACAAGCCATGACATTTTATTTTTCTCAAACTGAGGTTTTATTACTTATTAGGTATATTGAAAGTTTTGAAGCTCAAATGTTTGGATTATTGTAAATATGTATGTTATATAATGTCTGTGTATATTGGGCAATGCCTTGATGCAAGGACTCAGCCTTCACCTGGGCCTACAACACCAAACAAACACTAGGAGTGGGTTGGATCTTGTGGTGAGAGTAGGTGATCTTCAGGCACACCTATATAAAAAGGAATTAGGTTTTCTGAAGTAGATTTAAAGGCTAATAAAACTTAAAAGATCTAGAAGTTTTTTAATAGGAGGCAAATATAATTTGATACTTCATCTAGTTTTTTAAATATATTCTAATTAGTTTGCAAGGTAGCCTAATTCATTTTATTTTATTTTCCTTTTCATGCAATTTTTTTGTTTAGTTTGTAATTTTAGTGTTTTGGTTAAATAATATAAGTTTTAATTTATCAGAAATAATGTCATATCAAGTGTAATTGTAATTATGAATTAAATTAATTAATCTATATATCACAAACATACACCTTTCCCAAAAAAATTGCAATAAGCTTG
>Ga0116231_10007376_pt1 | contig 20189 bp, 10 predicted proteins | sample S1TSphgellanicum_2_FD_89695 | JGI IMG/M metagenome (GOLD analysis project Ga0116231, IMG submission 89695) | Host-associated microbial communities from peat moss isolated from Minnesota, USA - S1T2_Fd - Sphagnum magellanicum MG | ecosystem: Host-associated > Plants > Peat moss > Unclassified...
ATAAAGATAGAACTAAAATAGTTTTAAAAAGTGTAAACACTTTTTTTTAATTTTTTTTAAATTTTTTATTTACAATTGTGTGATTTTCTTTTTTTTTTTTTTTTTTTTCTGCAGGGCTGAATTTTCGCACTGTGGTGACAAAATAAAAACCCAAATGCTAATTGTACAAAAAGCTTGAATTTGTTGGAAAAAAGCTGCAAAAGTTCGCCATATTTTGAGAAAAGACAATGAGTTGGTATTTGTTGCCAGAACTAGGCAGCAATCTTTCCAAAAAAATCTCCTTTACTGTCTGACCTCTAGCTGAATTTGGCTCATTCCTCTTGCGGATGATTGCCACTCCAATTACTTGACAAAATTGAAAAAACACAAAAAGAAAAAAAACCCCTGATTGTGTGTCTAGAAAATTATAATAAATAACTTTAAGATACTAGTTCCTTAATGGATATGGAGAATAATTGAATCCTAGCCAAATGATTTTAAATTTTAAATTTTTTTAACTTTGTGACTTTCTTCTATAATTGAAAGTAAAACCAGACAAATGTAGTTTGTCAATTAAGCTTAGAGTAAAGTGACTCTTCACCACATAGAGCTACAACTTACTACCACCATTGAAATTTTTAACGTCACCTTTAGGGACAAATTATAATGCAGGTGCACAAAATTTGAGTTTGTCACATGGTTTGTTATCTACTATTGCACTTGTACTATGAAATCAAGTAATGAAGTTGGGTCAAAGGTGGAACTAGATAATTCCAATTAAACTTAAAAGATTAGTTTGCAACTCTACTGAGTTATATGGGTTTGGGTTGATGATTCAATGGGTAATAATGCTGTTTTTGCAATTTCTCAATATTAGAAAGGTGTAGGAATATACACCATAGTTCATGCCTCCGCCATTAGCCTAGGAATAGGCAAACAAATTTCTTGCAGCGAATGAGGTGAGGCACCATGCACCAGGTGGTCCAGGTTTTTTTTGTCTTTTGGGGAAGGTGGGAGGGTGGTGTTGGACTTTCGTTGTTCCCAATGTGTTCCATATCCATCACATGCTTGTTGTTTGGGCTGTGTGAGTGTTCATTATTAGAATCCCCTAGGGAGATTCTGAGTTTAAAACCTGGATGCTAGAGTTTTTAAACAAGTAGCTCATCACAAAATGATTTTACCCTTTATGGTAGTTTCACACTTCAAATTAAAAGCTTTTCTTATCAAATTTAGAACTTTTCATTTGGATGCATGCATTTGTATAGAACATGCCCATCCATCATATGCACACATAGTATTTCAGATGTCACTCACACATCGGGTCAAGCTCAAGCCAAAATGTTATGCCTACATTATATACCAATGTTTAGTCTCTTCCCTATGGAGGGAGCCAACAAGACAACATATTAGTATAGTTCCATTGTATGTAAGATCTCGTGTATATGTGTGTTGTTGTGTTCACTGGAACTATGGATGGTTGTTTTCATTTTACAGGACTTAAATTTTATGATTGTGGAATAGCTATCCAATTTTAGTCCCGTAAACACTTTTGAGCTTGGCACTCTCTTGGAACCTTTATTATAATTACATTGGATATTAAGAAACAACTAACACAACCTAGTAGTGAATCACAACCATTCATATGACATCCATGACTTGGACAACTTGTGTTGCAGCTATTGGTTCAATGCTTTCATTATTCAAATAAACATGTATTTATACGAGGGAGGGATGTCACAAATTTAATTTTCACCCAAAAAAATTGAATTAGTAAACATTCTAGTGTAGATAGGTCATTGAGCAAACACTTCAGCACTCAAAGAGTTTGTGTTCACTCCCCTATCAATTTCAACATGGTGATTCAAAGGGTCTAGATAGTTCACTTGGTGCCCCTATAGCCCATTTATAGCTCCATTTGAGTTTTAAACAAGTAAGGTAAAATCTTCGAAAGTAAGAAATAGAAAATAGTTTTTGACCTCTTATGAAAACAACATAAACACTTATGCATAGCCACACTGCAATGTAGCACTCGCAATGTGAACTCAACAATTTGGTGATTTGAACTTGACAACTTAACAAAATGAACTTGACAAAGTACTGAAATTGGTGTGTACTTATTAGCCGGTTTGCAACATGGACTTGGCTAAAAGGAGAAGTCAACTTGACAAAATAGCCAGCAAATGCAAAAGTGCAAACCGGTTAGCATAGACTAAACGGAAGCAGCAAGCAAGCAAGCAATGAAGCAGATTGAATTCAATAAGAAAGAGAGAAGCAGTAGTCCTAATAACAATTTAAAATCTGAAGAGGTGACAGGGCTCAAAAACCAAGGGAGTCGGAGACTCAACACAAGCTTTCTTAAGAAAATAAAATCAAATAACAGTCAGCTTGTGTGAGCCTCCAGGCTCTTATATAAGCCTCCATTACTTAAGGGGACAGGACCACGTTGCCAACATGCTGGAATCATTAATGACACCAGTTCCCCAAATTGGTCCTAATAACTGGAAGGAACCCATAAGGCACAATTGTCTAGAAAACCGACCCACATCCCCTCACAAAATTTAAAACAAATTTAAAGCCCGTTTCAGTGTAACCCAACTCCTCAACAAGGTTCATTGTTTTTGTTGCACACATGTTTGTGTGGAAGCTTTGTCCTTATGTCACACGAACGTCAAATTCGTGTCAAATCTGTCAAAAGAAATGACAGGATAATTTCTAACCTGTCCAAAGATAGACCATGTAGAACCGTGTAGCCCGAACTTTGGGTCTAAAAGTGTAACAGACACGCATGTATTAATTAGTAAGTGGGTGATCCTGCCTGAGGATCTCTTTGGAAGACTGCATTACATCCCACCTTCTTGTCAGATTCCATCTAAATTAATTTCAAAACAATCCAATGAAGAGAATTCTCTGAAATTTCATGAGAATTTTGATGAGTATATGGGAGATTTTTGTGCAATATTTTTTTGGAATTCGTCGTGTGGTTGTGCATGACCATTTCAAAGACAATTTCAAAACTAACTATCTCATTTTCAAACCTAACTACTTCATTTTTTTTTTAAATAACTGCTTCTCTTGTCTATTAACTTTCTTAATAATTATCTCTCAATTTTTTTAATAACTACCTCCATTTTATAACTACCTTATTCTTTTCTCCTATCCACCAACATGGATATGAAAACACAAATTAAATTTGACATTGACATAAGTAATAATGAATGATGGAAAACCATATGAAAACATAAGAAAAATAAATAAAAATTGATTGTCAATGGTAGTGCGCAGCCATGCAGAGTTCAAATTTGTAATCCATGAGAAAGTAAACATTTTAAAAGCCTAAAATTGAAGCAATGGAAATGTGAAAATTGGTCCATGTTGCCTAATGTGAGTCACAACTCACATTTCATAGGAGGAGAAAAAAATCTTTAGAACTAAAAAAAGTGAAAACAAAATCTAGTATAAATTTAAGATTAAAGGTTTTATCCTTGAATGGTAATCTCAAGTGATCTTATGGAAGAGTTATAATGATGAAAAGTGATGGACAACATACACGTATAAAAAATTATATTCAAAATATTTGAGACCTGTATATGTCAAACCTTTAAAATTCTAATTAAAGTATCATAATGGCCTCATAGGCCAGAATTTTGGCACTTGCCTGTTGAAATTCACCATCCCACGGTGCTCAGGTTTTTAAAGGTCTTTGCCAAAATTACAAAATATATATAACTCTATCATTAGCTGTTTGTGCTGTCTAGTAGTTATTAGAGAAAGAATCATGAAAGAAGGGTGATTCTTAATGAGCAGTCTTTTATTTAGTGTCAAAATTTCATCAAAAAGAGAACTTCAAAATTCAATAAGAAAAAAGAGAGAAAAGAAACAGTGATTTTAGAGGGTTTCAGTCATCATTGGCAAGGTTTTTTCTCCCCAATTTTGTGAGCTACTTGGACTAGCAATCATCTGCAAGAGGACTTAGCCAAATTTGGCTACTGGTCATAGAGGAAAATCATTGTTTTTGGGAACCTCACTATATTCTGATCACGTGTTAGAATATAATGTTGGTAGATAATAATCTGGACACTTTTACTATTTTTTTCTTGCTTATGATCAGCATTTTTTTTGTGCTGAATTTTAGCCACTTGGTGACCCCCAAAAAAAGGGGATGCAACTCATACAAAGGATGTTTTTGGTAGAAAAAAATGACCTGAAGTTGCCAAATTTAGATCACATCAAGTTAGCCTACAATATACATCAATGTTACCACAAATTCCATTCAAAAGGAAAGCATGTAGAACATGCCAAAGCCATGGAAATAGAAGGGCTTGTCTGGGGAGCCAACAATTAAAATTCACCATAGATCACCAACAAACCTTTGTTGGCACAAAAAATGTGAATCCACATGCTAGGATAAGAATATGCAAAAAAGTTGCCTTCCTCTTTGAAGAACCTCTATGGTCCCTCAAATCAACTTGTTTGTTGCACTTTAACCATCATAACAATAGCAGTGGTGGGCACCTTTCCATTGTTCAATGCACTCTTTGTATGGGAAATTATGTATAGTATAAAAGCATTCTGCAAACATGTGCACAATGAGTGACAAATGGGTTGTCAACTTGTTATGGAGCTTAGATTTCATAAGTGTCACAACAAAGAAACGTCTTTCATCCTCCACACTGCCAACGACTTGCACCATAACCAACTTAGTGAATTTGACATACTTAGGGAAGCTGGTAACCAAAATGTGGGATGTTGTCACCAAACACCACATCCTAGTCAAAGGATTCATGTCAAAGGGAGGGGCCAAACAATTTGTTGCATTTTATTTCATTATCAATTTGAACGTGCCTTGTTAACATTCAAGGTCACTTGCATTTAAAAATTCATGCACTTGAACCACTTGCCCATTCAAGGTGTCTGTCTTATCATAACAAAAATAAACTTTAAAAACCTGCAAGTGTCTACCTCACATCACAATTTAACTACAACCAATACTGGGGATACACAATCGCAAGTGCATCCATGATGGCATGAGCTGGGAACCTTGTATTGAGCTCTTGAATAAGTTCTTTAACATCCTTTGCCAAAGCACACACATGATTCTAAAATGTCAATAAAAAAATCTTATAAACCTAAAATTGTAATGAAATAAAAAATCACAAAAATAGGGAAGGAAGGCACCACCTATGCATTGGTTTTTCACCAGAGATTCAACAACAACAAAGACATCTTCTATCACAAAACAAGTGACCGTAGTCTCCAAATCCTAATGGATTGCCCAAATGTAATGGCTAGAGATTTCAAAGGCCAAGTGGCAAACTCCAATATTAACATCCGGCACCCACCACATATGGATGTTTTCATGCTTGCAATCAAACAAAGACTCGAAAGCCCAAAAGTTATATGTAGAAAATTTCTAGGTTTGATCATAGTACACGTTATAAAGATCATTTTGACAAACTTTGATGGCTACCCAAGGTCACATACAAATATGTCCCGCATTTGGGCAAACTTGATAAGAGCATGCACTGATTCTAACATGGGCAAAATGCATGCAAGCCCAAGTAGAATCTATAGGTCACACAAGTGCTCATGTAATTGAACTTTGTTTGTTGATTTTTATTTTTGTCCATAGCCATTTTCACCAACAAGGTTTTGTATTTTGCCATCACTATTTTGGCAAGGCTCAACATGAAAATCCATTGAGTCTTGATGTTACACAATATTTTGTTCCTCTTAGTTTCCATAATCTCAATCAATTTTGTGAATTCCAAATGACTTTTAGGGGAATGTGCAAAATAAACATGCAAGGTCTGTAATAAATCCTCAATGTGCTTCACCAAAGGAAACATTAATAAGGTTTGCATTATTAAGTTCATCCAATGTGCCATATAATGCACTCCTATGGAGTATGCTGCATAATCATCATGAATTCGTTTCATGACACTAGATTCAAGGTGCCTTGAAACACATTCACACTATCTATTCCAAAATTAATAAGCTTGGTAGCAACCTCATCTCTTGGCATACCCCCTCCTATGGTCAATGCCTCTATGTCATTTTTGTTAGATTGTTATTTCCAAATCCTTCCAAAACACGATCAAAGGAGATCAAAATAGGAATCCTTACCCAATTTTCCACAACATAGCAGTGGACAAATAACCAAGATTAATTATCTAGTGTGGAGATCTCGTCACAGTTCAAAGCAATGTAATGAATAATTCCAACTACAATTACAAATGAATTTTGGTGTAGAAAGATAAAGAGAGATGGAATTGGGAAGCTCTACATTCCAGAAAGGTTGAAGATAGATTTGAAAACTCATTTGAACAAGAACCTAAACTTTAAACATAAATGAGTTCTAATGTAGAAAGGTAGAAAGAGATGGAATGCAAACTCTAGATTGGACAAAAAGTTCAAAGGATGAAGACATATATGAAGATTCACAAACAAGAATTTACACACTAAACATAATTAAACTTTGTTGTAGAGAAATAGAAAAAGATAGAATGGAAAAACTTTGGACTAGAGAGAGAGCTCAAAAGATATAAAGAGATGGAATGCCAAAACTTTGGATTGAATAGAAAGCTTAGAAGATGAAGAGAAATTTGAAAACTCACAAACAAAAACCTAAACCTTAAACAAAAATAATTTCTAGTGTAAACAAATAAAAAAAGATGGAGTTTAAAAACTCTGAATTGGATAGAAAGTTTAGAAGATGAAGACAAATTTGAAAATTCGTAAATAAGAACCTATGAGCTCTAGAATTACAAATTTAGGGTATAGATGTTGAAGATAAATTTCAAGACTCAAAAAAAGGAACCTAAACCTTCAATAAAATTAAATTCTAATGTAGAGAAAGAGAGAAAGATTGTTTGCAAGCTCTAGATTTTAAAGAAGATGAAGAAATATGTCACAACTCATAAATAAAAACCTAAACCTTAAACAAAGACAAGCTCTAATGTAGAAAAATAGAAAGAGATGGAATGCAAACTCTAGACTAGATAGAAAGATGAAGATAGCTCTAAAGATTCATAAATAAGAACCTAAACTTAAAACAAATATGAGCTATGGTGTAGAGAGATAGAAAGAGATGAAATGGAACTCTGGATTGGATAAAGAGGTTGAAGACATATTTTAGGACTCACAAACAAAAACGTAAACCTTCAATAAAACTCAACTTTGGTGTAAAGATATAAAAAGAAATGGAAACAAATAGGGGGGTGTAAAATTCTTATTGTTCAGGAGAAATATCAAGTTGAATATGCACCACACTCAATGATTTCCCATGTTCCGATTCACCAAGCCCTTGCTAGTTCTTGAAATTCCAAATCTGATTTCCCAAGTTCTAGTCCATGAAGCCCTTGTGATAGTATAGAATCCACATTACACAAAGGTGTTGCAAGTTGCAATGCTTGTTTAATGACAATAACTCCATTGCACAAAAATCATATACAATAGTCGTCGATTAATGACCAACAAAACCACCATTGTTGAGCCACACGAAAGGATTCAACAAAATCATTCACAAAGCACCTTAAGGCCTTTAACACCCTAAATAAACAATATAAAGTAATTCAAAACTTCCCCATTATTGAGCATTGACTCCCAAGTTGAAAAGATCTTCTGGAAAATCACAACATCCATCAATTGTCACCTCACATTGCAAAAATTCATGTGCATAAATCTCCATGACGCACACACTACAATTTGTATTGAAAACTACACACTAGCAAGTGCAACTTCTTTAGAGCTTTGTGGTGACATTGCATTACAAGAAAGAGGCAATTGGTGAAGAGCTTGGAAACACACAAAGCGAGAGCTTTGGTGAGTTCACTCACGCCCTGCTCAAAGCCCTAGCAATTAGGGTTTGTTATGTCTCGCATTTGGGTTGGATGGATGGTCCAGATCTTGTTTTGTGGCAAGATCAACTCTGGGCTGATGAGAGCATGACCGTATCTTGTTTTATCAGCCCCCATGATTGAAAAATCAGCATATAAGGGCTGAAAACCACCCACCCATTATTCCACCAAACAGGGCTTTTCTAAAGTTTTCAAATTCTTCTTGTGCAAATTCTTGTAATAGAATTCAAGGTTACAGGCCAGTTTGGAATCGGTTTCTTTTCAGTCATATTTAAGTCCTAACCCATGGAACCAAAAAGTGTAACCATGTAGGACTCCCACTCATGGTTGGGACTCGTAAATGGGGCCTAGTGTGAAAGACTAGGTCTTAATTTGAAGCTCTAGACCAATCAGATTGCAAGATTGAATTGAGATTTATAAACCAGGCCTTAGTCTGAAGCCCCCTTATACTTCCAACATAACCTTTAAGCAACATAGTGCAAGGACAGTGTCAACACATGTCTATCAACTAACTAATTAATTTTGAGGATTCCATGCAGAAAAATTACAATATTCTTGAGTTTCCTTCTTAAAAATCTAATAGTCTTGCAAAATATTCTCTACTTTACTTCCTTATTTTTTTCTACAAATAAAAAATATTTTTTGAAAATTTAAACATGTTTACAAATAGTATAATTAGTGCCAAAGGTGTCAAGGTACTACAATGTTGTGTAGTCATTTGTATTTTCAAAGAACTGCCATTTTTAATTTTTTAATATTTCAGAATTAAAGAATCATTGGTTCAGTTCTTTGAAATAAAAGTTAGAATCAAAGAATGCTGGTCTGGGTTATTTTAAAAACCTTAAAGAATTTGCGATTTTCATGAATGAAGCAGTAAAGAACAAGTGGGTTTTTGGCTAGTTATTTGATTTTTTCAATTTTTTTGAAAACTGTGGATACATTCCACAACCAAGTTTTTAATTTTGTGGAGAATTGTAGTTATGAATCTTAAGAACTGCCTTATAACCATTGAGGTCTATTCGTATTTCTACTAATCATTTACCATTGTTACTTACGTACTTACCCACCTATTTAAACTACCTACCCACTTACTTAGTGTATCTATTTATCTTGGCTATCTATTCACTTACCTATGTTACCAATCTAGGAACCTACCCACCTACCTAATGTACTTACCAACATACTTACATAGGTATGTAGGTATCTTGACCTATGTAAACTATCTACTCAACAACCAACTTACCCACTGAAATCACCTACCTATCTACCTGCTCACTTAGGGGAGTTCTGTACTCACCTAAGCTACCTAGCTTAATCTTCACACTAGTTGGGAAACACGAAGTGGTGATCAACTAGTTTGACCTCTCAAGTTCAAGAGGATTATTCAGTTTGGTCCCCTTAGATCTCCTTTCTGGGAATCCCAATTGCAAGTTCTGCCACCAGTTTTGGCCCAAGTGACCATGTAGGTTCCCAGTTTGAGCTAATTTAGGGTTATGTCTATGATCAGTACCACAAATGCACCCCAATTCATTCATTTTTGTATCAATCGAATCTACCAAATATCAAGTTTATGCAAATGTATTTTCTGACATTCCTATCTGACATTATTACAAACCCTAAAGGCAGAGCCAACAAACTCAACCCACCCAACGGGATTATTAATTCAATATTGTCAACAAGTTTACAATTACTAGATTTTCAATCTAGATAGGAAACTAAAAATTTAGTATCCACCCACTGCCTCCCCCCCACCTTGCCCTTGCTAATCCATCCACCCTTTCATCCCATTTTTCTTTATTCCAATTTTAAGGAACTGATATATAGGAAAGTTTTCATAATTTTTCATATGGTTTGTCTTTGGACAATTGAATTTGTATTCTTCTTTGTACAATACTCTCTGGACAATTCCAAAAATAACTATCTCATTTTAAATACCAACAACCTTACTTCTTTCTTAATAATAATGTCCTTTCCTAATGATTATTTCCTATGCTTAAAATTACTTCACTCCTTTTCCCTGCCCAACAACACAAATATGAAAAGATGAACTAACATGTGCCTTTTCATGTCCTTAACATTTATATTAATTCAAATTAAATTTAACATTGACAAAAATGATGATGGAACCGTTGGAAACCATATGAGAACATTATAAAAAATAAAAATGTAGTGGATTGTCACTGGTAGTGCGCAGCAGCACAGAGCCCAAGTTATCTAGGTACTATAAGTTAGTAATTCCATCACAAAACAAGTTGCTGTGATTATGGGTGGGTTTCTTGCTTTGATACTAACCATAAATGAATGCAGGGATTGTCTCATTAACATGACAGCACGGCATTGGACAAGAGCTCACCGGCGGCAGGGTTCTCTTTTCAATTTTGTGATGCAGCTGAAGTGGCCGTCAGCCATTAGATCATGTAGTCACATTTGGATACATACTAGATACGAAAGTAGAAAAAACACCAGCATCCTTCTCTATTCTTGACTAAGTACTAGAAGTTATCATAAAATTCTGGAAATTTGAATTTTTTTCCTTCAAAATCTGATGAAATTGTGCCATGTTTTCCATGAAAAAATCTTTGTGTAGAGTGACATCATTAGTTTCAGATCGCAATTTGGCCCCAAAAAAATACTGCTCACCAGTTTTATCCAGTTTCCATCTGTCCCTTTTGACATTTTTGTACCTCACTGATACATTTTTGCACATTCCTGGTCACTGGTTGGCTGAACCTCATAACTCACTCTCTTCTTAATCAGATAAACCGTAAGCTTCACACTCCCCTACAATGGATTATATCGAGTAACCTATGCACTCTCAGCAGTTACCTGGTCCAACTGATGCACCTCCATGTACAACATTCTGAAAGATTTGGGTAAAATTTCTGAGTTGTAAATGCATTTGGAAACAAACTCAGATTTGCTTATTTGGACGATTATTGAGACGTCTACTTTAGACAATTGCACATTATATGTAAAGGTTTAGGGTTCAAATCTTGTCTGCCAGGTCAGCCCCTCCTTGGGTGCTTTCCTGAAATTAGGGGTTCCGGGCCTGACAAGGATGCTCAGCCCAGTTCTGAAAAGTTCTAGAGGGTTGGCCCATGTAAGGCATCTCATCCACTCCATCCGACCACAATGGTTCATTCCTGGCGTTGTTTCATTTTGGCTGTTGAGAAGAAGCAAACAAACAGAGAGACCAAGAGCGCCTCCCTCCCCCCTTCTCTCGCCTCCCCCCACTGAATCGGATCAAATGGAAGCAAACAGAAGCATAAGCTTTTGCAATGGAAATAGTTATTGGTACCCACCACAAGAACGTTACTAGAAGCTATGAACTTCTTGAACTTCCTGACTGATTTTAAAGCGTTCAATGACGAATGGATATAGGTGATCAAAAGGGTTTTTCATTTCAATTTTGTCAAGTAGGTGGACTGGCTATCATCCACCAGAGGAATGAGCCAAATTTGGCTACAGGTCAGACTATATAGTAGATTTTTTTAAAGAATCCTGCCTAGTTTTGGTTACCAATAGGAACTCATTGTCCATATAACCTCCTCTGTATCCACAGTTCGAAGAATCCCACAGAAAAAAACACTGGTCCTCAAGCTGAAGCCAACTGTGATTTTATTTATTTTATTTTATTTTATTTAAAAAAGCTTTGTGTGTGTCAAATTTCTCACTGTTGCAAATTTAAGATGTTAAAAATGCTAAAAATGACTTATTTTGGTGACATTTTTAGGTGCTGGGATACTTTTAATTCCCAATTTTGAGAGTTTTTTTGAATGGGAAAAATTACCAAATCTTCTTCATTTGGTAGTCAAAAATTGAGAAAGGATGTCAGAATTGTTTTGAATGAGTGGCCAATGATAGCTGATAATTTTTGTAACTCCATCTTGTTGCAGAGACTTGAGCTAGACCACAGAATTGAAAAACAATAAGAAAAAAGTATACACAGAGCTAGGCTTGGCCATGCCTGGCAAATCTGCGAAATAACATAGATTGAAAATAGTTTGTCCAGCTGAAGATGGGTCAAAACACTGAAGATACTCTTGGGTCCCAATATCTTGAAATGCAGAACACCATATTGGGGAGTCCACTGTAGCCACTATGGTTGTGTACCCTAGCCACTAAAGCTGAAACTAGGACTGCTTGGAGAAGGAAATGATGGCACTACTACACCATGGTGGTTGACATGATCTCTTGACTGAGAGAAAGCAGAAGCCTCTGGCAGTTGTAGATGTTATTAGTCCCCAGCAACAACAACAATTATGAGTAGCCTAGTGCGAGTTTCTTCCTCAATGTCGTTGTGTTTGAATAGAAGCTGGGAGGGAGGAGGTCTGATTCTGGCATTTGCTTCATGCACAGGGCACCTTAGCTCTTGTCCTTCTGAAATACCTGATAGATCTGTTGTGTGTCTGTCTGTGATTACAAAAGACGTTTCTTAAAAATTGTTCAAAACTAGGTTGGGAGAAGCCAATGGCAGAGTCCACCACTAATTTGATCATGAGTTTTTCTCTCCAAAACATCCAGGAACTAAATTGTGTGTTTCTATCAGTGTTGTGCGTGTAAACATCAATAGTATCAATAGTCGTGTATATGTCGTGTAAATCCTGTGTAAGCAAGCGTAAATGATTTACACTTACACATCCAAACTTTTTACACTTACATGAAAGTAATGTAAATATTTGTCAAATACATTTACGCAAATGTTGTGTAAATGTTTTGAGGGTGTGTAACTGTATGTAGTATATATCTTTAATAATTATATCTATTTGCATTTCATATTAATTAGTTGTATGTACATTGAAAGGTGGGTACATCTCAAAGCTCAATGGTTTTTTGTGCAATAGGCCACTTTGATTGGCCCTTCACAAAAAAATCATGATATTTTTAATACTCTCCAAATAGAAGCATTTTCTACCAATATGGGACTTCGATAGTGGTTTCCTTTAATCTCCAATATATAGTACAAGAGCAAACTTTTGAACAAAGGCTAGAGACAAATTGTGGTGCTATGCTAGAGAATACCTTGGATGCATTTTGCTTCATTGAGTCATTGCTTGAGTAAAAATTTTATTCCTAACTTTATTCATCACCCTTTTTGGTGTAAGACTTTACAAGAGCTTGGGTGCTTATTAAGATTCATATTAATTAGTTTAATTTGATTGTCATGCATTCCAAAGCACATATGTTTTTAAGAGGTTTTTTTAATAATAAAAACTTGTTCAATGGACCACTTTGATTGACATATCACCAAAAACATTTAAAAGCCAAACCCTCCTCCTGAAAAAGAAATGACAAGTATTTACATGTGTAAAATCATATAAATGTAATTGTAAAATAATTATACCTCCATTGTTTTACACAACATAAAATAAAATAATATAATTTTAGACTTACATTTCATGTAAGTTCTAAACCATATACATGCAGAACGCAAATTTCTAGCTGTGTTGGGTAGTTCTTAAAATTAGACACAGATACTCCGGGATTATTATAACTCGAGTATAAATTCATTCACCTGTCAGTTCTCAAAATATTCAAAGAACTAGGATTGATATAATCACAGTTCTCAAAAAATAAGAAGTCACGGAATATGCCAAAAACCTGTCAATTATTTCATGAAAAGTGTTGGTTCTTTGAAGTTTTTGAAATAACCAGAACCTATGATTCTTACAAAAAAATTCACAGAACCACCTGAGCCTGGTTTCTACTTAAAATGAATTAAATAAAAAAAAATTGACCAGACAACTCATAAATTAATGTTTTCTTTGTTAATTTTAGTATCACTTGTTATTGGAAAGTACTACCTGTCCTGTAGCACAAACCTTGAGAAACCAAGGAACCCACACTCAAAAAAAATTATTTCCCAGGTGCAGTTGTCTGATGGTGCCCATGATTGCTCCTGCAGATTCAGTACATGAACCAGGTATGTGTGTCCTTTTGTGTGTGTACCAACTTTTACAACATTCAACTAGCAACAAGTTTTTATAACTGGTCCACCTGAACATTAAATCTCTTCTGCAAAATTTCTGGAAACTTCCTAGATTATGGTGCCCACTGTCATTGCACTACAACATTGGAAGCAACAACAACGAAAAGAAAAATTTAATGTGTTTTGCTACACAAAAAAATTATGTTTGCTCTAAGTCATGCATTTCTCTTCCAGTTATAATGTGAAACCATATCATAGTTCCCACATGCTTCTAGATGCTTTCATCATGGTGTCATCATGTAATTCAAAATCTTGCTTGATTCAATTTATATTAGAGGATAGGTTCCCTCTTTCCCTTTGCAAAGGAGAACCTAGATTATTGGAGTTAAAGCAAAGATCCACATAGAGTATTTTAGAAAGTCTTTGAAAAGTTTTTGTGTAGGGTTCAAGCATTTTAAAGTAGACAATCATCAATTGTAATCAATGACAATTTTTTGAAAAATAAACAAAAAGTAGATTTAATACCACAATTGTTTCAAAACCATAGGTCTTACAAAAATCTAGGGACAAAACTTTTTTCCATACTCTCCTCCACAAAAACACAATCCCAAACCCAACAAGACAAATTCTCTGAAAACAAAATTTCCCAAGGCTCCGCACATGGAATCATTGAGGGCTTACTTTGTAGCAAGCCCTCAATGAGTGTGTGTTTGGTGAATTTTTTTCCTCAAGAATGTAACGTCTACCTCATCTAGAGAAGATAACAACTTGACAATAAATACCAACACAATTCTACTCAATTAAAAATTAATTTCAGTTGTTGTCAAGTGAGAGTCAAAGATTGAAAATCAAAGATCCAATCATACTAAAGTTAGTTAGCAGCAGCCGCAGCTACAGTAGGCAAAAACTAAAAAACATCAGCTGCTAAAACCCTAAACCCTAAAACCCAATGCCACCAATACAATTGAAACAAGGCAAGTGCACAAAACTGCTCCCTGCTGCAAGCTTTGAAGATGTGAAAGAAGAATTTGAAGAAGAGATTGGAAAATGTGAAAGAATAAGAAGAGATTGATTGCTATATAAGAGCACATTTGCAGTTGGGGGACTAGTTTTAGGACACAGGCTTCCATGACTTCAACACTTGGGGTCCAACACCAGAAAATGCTTCAACAAGCTTCTATGGATCTTGGGCCGGCCTAAGGATTACAAGACTTTAACACTTGGGTCCAGAACCAGAAAATGCTTCCATAAGCTTGTATGGATCATCATGAGCAGCTCTAAAAGGAAAGGTGATGATGATGATGATGATGATTCTGTTGTGTTCCTCTGGATTGAATAATCTATTCCTGAAAATCCCAAAGGACCTGCACTCTTGAAGTTTGAATGTTCTGATGATCATAGCTATGATGGCCATGAACCCGGGTACTATTCATCCCTGGAGCTGGAGTTGTCATGGCCATGGTGAGTGGTGGATCTGGAGCTCCAGTACTAAAGTTGGAGATATGCAAAGCAGCAGCAGCTGCTGCTACAGGTCCTGCAGAACTAGTGAAGCTGCTGCTGGACACTGCACGAGGTGATCCAGTTGCTGCTGCGGCAAAACTTGACATTAGAGTTTGGTGTGGTGCTGCAACATGAGCAGTACATGCAGAGCTACTGGTCACAATAGCAGCAGCCGCATTGTTGTTATAACTTGATGATATTGGCTCCCGGAGCTGAGTCCTGAGATATGCACCTGTTGCAGCAGCAGCTGGTAATTCTAAGTCTGAAGTAACTTGAAGCTGATTGAAATTGACACCTGCAGGATTGATCTGGTTGTTATAGTATTCATGTCTGCTGATCATGGAGTTCTCCACATGACGATCCTCCTGCTGCTGCTGCTGCCGCTGATCCACTGGAATATGATGGGGTCTAGTTTTCATCAAATCCATATCGAACGTCTCCGAGAAATTGAAGTAGGGTTGCTGCTGATGCTGCTTGATGATGTGCAGCTGCAAGTTGGATTGATCTGTGCTGAATCTGCTGCTGCTCATGGGTACTGCATATTGCTGCAGCTTATTGCTGCTGCAGGGAAGCAGCTGTACTGCTGCTGCAAGTTCATCCACCTGCAAAGTCGAGGCAGCGCTAGACGACGTCGTGCTGGTACCTGCTGCTGCTGCTGCTGTCGCAGCATTCATGGACGACGTTGTTCGCCAGCTGCATGGGACTAGCTGATGATCTCCATAATGATCCAACAAGAAATTATGCACTGGAGGAGGAGGAGGCCTCTGCACGAGATGGGAAGCTGTCGTACTTGATCGACTCCCACTCGTCGTCGTCGATGACCTGCAGCTGCCATGACTAGCTGCTGGAAAGAACTGTCTGCTTACCTCATGCAATTCTTTGATCAGATTTCCATGATGCTGATCCCTGCCTCTTTTGAAGCTCAATTCCAAATTGTTCGTTGGATTATTCTCCTTAATGCTGGAAGCTGCTGCAAGCGGCGGCGCTGTTGGCAGATACAGGAAGGCTGCAGGACTAGTTCCGGGACTGGTATAGTCAGCTGCATGATGAAGATGATGATGACGACGATCTGTTGTTATATTGAGCTGTGATCCCCAGCAGCTTGCGGCTGCTTCCATGTTGCTCTTGGAGCGAGAGCTGGTAGAATTCACCTGCAAGCTTTGCATGCTGCGGGAACTAGGGCTGCGAGAGGTACACCTCTCGAGGTTGACTTCATCGACCTCGCTGCAGCTATTGCGATGGCCGCTCATGCAGTTGGACGTGGTCGAGGAGATGGAATGCTCCCACGAGTGGAGATCCTCATCAACTACTACTGCAGCTTCCTTTTGGATCAAACTACTAGTGCTTTGTGCTGCCAGAGTTGATACATCTCCGCAATATTGTCGATCTCCTGCTGATTGCTCGAGCTCGACATCGGAGCAGCTGTGGAGATTGAAATCCGGGGCGGCACAAGCTGCGCCTGATATAACAGAGTGATCAGTATATTTCGACGGTCCTGCAGGCGCAGAAGCTGCTGCTGACGTCCTGCTGTAGTCGCGAACAGCCTTGCGAAGAAGGTTGTCGCTGAAGCACCTGCGTGCAGCTTCTTCCCCGGCAGCTGCCATCTGTAGCACCAGTACTCGATTGATCAACCAAAGAACAGCAGCACGAGTAATTTATCGAGCATGCAGCAATTGCAGAATAGGAGTACGGGCTCGATGGAGTACCATTGCATGGTTCGATGCTTTTTCCGTGATCACATGCATGCAGCATTGATCACATGATTACTGTTTTTAGATAGCACAGTCGAAGCTGATGATCGGGTGGGGATGATCAAGAGATGATGTTCTTACCGGGTTGTTGCAGCCAGCTGCAGATGATCCGTCAGGCTGCATATTTCCTGCAATGTCGCGGAGGAGCTCGGAAATCGGTTTGTGCGTAACAGGATCGATGCCCATGTTACAAAGCTTTTTCTTCAGCCGCGTGTTCCAATGATTCTTGATGTCGTTATCCGTTCGCCCTGGCATCCTTGCAGCTATCAAAGACCATCTGTGATCGAAACCCCACCCATGAAGAAGAACCCAATATGAAAAGTCAAGACTCAAAGCATGTAATTTGATTATAAGCAAAACTCCGCGTGCTTGGAAGCAGCTTCTCCCTGGCATCAACTAGTACTTCCCAATCTCGACATCATTCTACACGTCTCCAGCAGCTGCTGCACACTATTGCAACAATAGAGATATGGTGACGAAATTGGAACAAGTCTTGTGAAACGAGTACAGCTCGCGGGTGAAAGCGAAGTAGACCTGTCATCAATTACCTGCTGCCAAGGGAGGAATGGAGCTTGACAATGAGATCTTCTTCATAAGGAGTGAAGCTACCGTGACGGATATTCGGCCGCAAGTAGTTCGTCCACCGTAAGCGACAGCTCTTGCCACATCTCTGCAGACCTGCACTACCGTCCGTCCACCACGCATGAGCAGCTCTTTGATCAGACCCAGAACTTTCCGACTTCCCTAGTTTTTGTCCAACCAGCTTGGTGCAGCAGCAGGAGGAGGAGGGGACGAAGATCACTTCAAAACAGGGCTTGGGTGCAGGTCAGGCGCATGATCACGGGTTTTCTAAGGATGATACTCTGCAGGATCAGAGATTATGGGTATGCCGGTGGATGGCAGGAGGGAGGACAAGAGAAGCTCCCGGAAGTGAGCAAAAGACTAAAGAACTATACACACATGAGTACCTGCTTTTCTGCCAACGCTGCGCCAATGCCCAGTACCATGTGACCCGACGTAAGCTCGGAGCTTCTCATCTTCCTCCGCAGTCCAAGCGCCTCTTTTCAGATCATCATGGTCGGCTATCGCTACTCTACTCATGGTTGGAAACTGGCTGACGTCGTCCTGGCGGCGCTGCAACTACTGCTGCAGCTCGCTCCTAGCTAGGACTTCGTACACAGAAATCGAACTCTCAATTCGTGAAAAGCTCGGGAACGTCCGACCACCTCGACGGCCTGTAGATCACCAGCTTTCTCGACCTTCTCACCTGCGCAAGAGTCATGATCAAAACATTCTTATAAGCTAGGAACTGCAGTTCTCAATATATTTAGAAGATGTAAATTCTGGCGAAGTCACGAGCTGTGCTCATGAAGCTGAGACCAATTTTGATATTCCTTCTAAATATTGAACTCAGCTTGTGATCCGGTGATCGCATCATCAAACAACCGCTTTAACGTAGAAGTTGTCGAAGGTGCTGATCAGCTGCTCCTGCTGCTGCAGCTCCGCGAGCGACTCAAAAATCAAAGAAAATAGAATTATAATACTAAAGAAAGCTTCAGCTTGAGTTCATGTTAGGTCTAGACCAGCTGACATGAACAGAGCAGTGATGAGCCGCCTGCCGGCCGGAAATGGAACCCAACAGCTGCTGCTGCTGCTGCTGCACCCCAACTCCTGCTCCGTTATATATGTTGCAGCAAAATGGTTCGCGTGACCTGGAGATCATGAGAGAAGAGATTTCTTCTGAAGCGGAAAGCGCCTGCAGCGCAACGTTTTCGAGCGAGGGAGAAACCCATTCAGCACATGAGATTCCGAAGGTATGATATTCAAGCTTGCAAGCTCACGGCAATAATATAGGATTCAAAAAGCTCCATCTGCATATTTGATCTTTAAATGCCCCAATTGGATACCAGCAGCTTCAAATGTCGGCTTGATTTCAGGAATACCTGCTGCTTCTGCCAAAGAACTCGATCGCAGTTGTCCAAAGCTGCCTTGCAGATCCAAAATCCTGGGCGGCGCTTTCCTGCGAAGAAGACGAAGAGGAACGCGACGACAACGGCGACGAAGACAGGGGCGGAGGAAACAGGCAACAAAAGTACAGAGTACACATAATGAAAGCCTGGCTTCTTGTTCCTGGATGAATGAAACACTCTACTGCTAATCTCATCCATCAACACGGCTCCCTCCGCCAGTTTTGTCACCAGAAGAAATCCGACGTTACCACTAAAGTATGCCCAACTGCATACATGAATGAATGAAATCAATGGATGAATGAATGAATGAATGAAATCAATGATTAAATGAATGAATGAATCATGGATGGATGGATGGTTCATAGTTGATGCTCAACCTACTACAGAGCTATTGCCTTCATCCTGAAGTATGGGCACTTTTTTTTCTGACTCTTGTGAAAAAGGGACAATAACAAATTATTGCCTTACCCTTCTTGCCCTTGTGTTTTTTCTATATCCGAGTCGGTGTGCATTTGAAGGCACTGGTTTATTTCGTTGGTTGTATATATATATATGTTAGAATTTTTTAGAAAATTAGAGTAAAAAGTTGTTGATTCATTTAAAATTATTTTATATTATCAATTATTGTCTAGACTTGTTTTATAACTATAGATAAATAAAGGCAATTGTTGACATTTGTCCCTTTTGTAATTAGGTGACAAAATAGAATCCATAGGGTGACCCAAAAAATACAAACATGGAATCCCCTTCACCCCTTATGCACTTATTACCCAGTTTTTATAAGAAGTTGACTTGGTGATGCTTGTTAAGGTTCATGAGTAGGTTTGAAGTTTGAAGACTTTGGTCTGTTTGGGTTCATATGCTCCCATCTCCAACACTACATAGCAACAAGAAAAAAAAAACTAGTTAAACTTATGACAATATAATCTTTCACTTGAAAATAGATTTCAAAAATAAATAAATAAATAAATAAATTGGAGGTTTTCTTTTTTTTCTGATTTTTACTTGTGATCTTGGAAACCCAACATATGCTAAAGAGAATTAGATTTCATTTTTGTCAGTGGCCTTAATATGATCATCCAATATCTCTAATTGAAATAATCATATTGTTGCAACCAAAAAAAAAAAAAAAGGGAATATTTCAGATAAAAAATTTACTTTTATTTTAATTCCACCTTTTTTTTTAATTAATTTTCCCCCTAAA
>Ga0116231_10007377_pt1 | contig 20179 bp, 22 predicted proteins | sample S1TSphgellanicum_2_FD_89695 | JGI IMG/M metagenome (GOLD analysis project Ga0116231, IMG submission 89695) | Host-associated microbial communities from peat moss isolated from Minnesota, USA - S1T2_Fd - Sphagnum magellanicum MG | ecosystem: Host-associated > Plants > Peat moss > Unclassified...
AGCGATTACGCTCCCTGATTCGGAGCAGCAACAGGTGCAGGCTTTGGAGCGGGCGCTGCTTCAGGGTGTGCCTGCGTTTGTCACTGTCGCCGGGGAACGGGTCGAACTTCCCGGCACAGTATTCGAGGTACTCAGAAAAGTCGTGGGCTTCATGTCTCACGGCCAGGCCATTACGCTTGTTCCGGACAATCAAGTGGTTACGACACAGAGAGCCGCCGACACCCTCGGCATGTCCCGGCCACACTTCATCAAATTGCTTGAGGGCGGCACGATGCCCCACCATAGGGTTGGCAACCAGCGCCGTGTCTACCTTCGAGATGTTCTGGAGTTTGCGAAGAAACGCGATATGGAACGTCTCGCCTCACTGGATCGGCTGTCGCGTGACGCCTTCGAGGCGGGATTATATGAGCGGAACGTCCTGCCGGAAGGTGGCTCGGACGAGTGAAGGGCGAGTTTACCGTTGTTCTGGATGCTTGCGTCCTTGTTCCCATGCCGCTGGCCGACACGCTGCTGCGGCTCGCCGCCGGGCCCCACCTCTATCTGCCGAAGTGGTCCGATCAGATCATGATTGAGGTGAGTCGGACACTCCAGCAGAACTTCAATTTCTCCCATGAAAAGGCCATCTACCGCGAGAGCCAGATTCGACGCCACTTTCCGGAAGCATGGATCGAAGGCCATGAGCACTTGATTCCCGCAATGACGAACCACCCGAAAGACCGTCATGTCCTGGCCGCCGCAGCACACGCAGGCGTGAAAGTGATTGTGACCTACAACCTCAAGGATTTTCCGCGTTCCGCGCTGGCTCCGTACTCCATTACAGCGTATGGCCCAGCAACTTTTCTCAAGAGTCTCTTCAGCACAGACCCATCGGCGGTGCTCGAGACCTTGGAAGGTCAAGCCGCTGCTATCGGTCAGAGTATGGCCTACTTGCTCTCGCGGCTCCGAATCAACGTTCCGTCCTTTGTCGCAATGATAGAGAAGCCGAGGAACGGAGACCGCGACCCGTCGGGTGGCATCTGAGATTGCGGTTTCGCGTCTCAGGAACATCGAGGGAAAAGATACGCAAGGGCGATCATTCGCCCTTGCGTTACACGCGAGGACTCCTAACCGGAGCTGTCATGGGGTCCCGTAGCACCCCAAGTCGGCTCGCTGAGTGGGTTGGCGATTATGCATAAACCGAGAACACCTCAGGACCATGCGCGGACATCCTCACAGATTCAGACTGCCAATTGTGGCTCAGTACCGCGCGGGGGAGTATTCTTGTATGAATCACACATCAGATTGTTGCACCGAGGTATCACATGAGCCCCCACGAGCCTCTGCCGCGTGAATTACTACCAAAGGACTTACGCGACCTCCCCGACGTAATGGCACACGAACTATATGTGTATCGTGCGGTCTCCCGAGCTCCCGCTCGTTTGCTCGTGGAGGAGATTGAAGCTGCACAAAGGGAAGAAGGGGAGACTGCGACGACAGTCGCATTCCGTCTGCATGACATCGTTCTATATTTTGCAAGGATTGCCGGGGAGGGGATCATCTGCAACTTAGCTTACGCTGCAGTTAGCAGAGTGGTCCGAGCTGTTCGACGGCCGAATAAAGAGATATTGGGCCATAATCTCCTGTTCGAGACCACCATCTCAATGAAGACTTACAAACTACTTCGCGTGAAAAGACACCCGCTCACGCGGCCAGCTCTGAAAGCGGCCCCAGCCTTTGAAGAAAAAGCCGAGAAAGAATATCGCTTGATGGTCACTCTCAAACGAACGCCACCAAAGAAACACCCTAAGACAAACGATGCTTCTACCGATTTGCCCATTGGTGCTATTTCGCCAGGAAAAAGAAAGAAGCTGAAGTGAGGACGAATGAGCTGGACACCCAATACTGAAGAAACCGCGTTGATCGCGACCGCGGTCACCCTCATTGGAATTCTTATCACGAACCAAGCGAAGGTTTCAGAGTTTCGTCAGCTCTGGATAAATGCACTTCGTGACGATGCGGCAACTCTCATCAGTCATACTCTCATTATCCATACGGCTAAAGCTGAAGAGAATATCGGTATAAACATACTTGACGAACCCAGACAATTTTCGGATAATAGAGACATGGAGCACCCGAAGACACTGACCGATGCCATCCGCTATTATTCCGATCCTGCCAACTGTGTTGCCGTCGTCAAGGCAATGCGTTGGGATGGGGGAGAACCCCCATGCCCATACTGCGGGGAGCGCAAGCACTACTGGCTGGCTACTCAGATGAGATGGAAGTGTGCGTCCTGCCGCAAGCAATTTTCTGTCAAGGTAGGCACCATCTTCGAGGACTCGCCCTTGAGTCTCGAAAAATGGCTGATTGCAACTTGGATGGTCGCAAATTGCCGCAACGGGGTTTCCAGCTATGAGATTATGCGAACCATCGGCGTAACTCAGAAATCCGCATGGTTCATGCTGCACCGCATCAGGTTGGCGATGCAGGATACCAGCGGGGGAATGTTGTCCGGCGAAGTCGAAGTAGACGAATCTTTCATCGGCGGCAAAGCCCGCAACATGCACTTGAAGAAACGCAAAGCGGCGATGAATTACCGCCATCAAGGAAAGACTGTAGTCATGGGCATGATGGAGCGTGGCGGCAAGGTGAGAGCTACTGTCATCGCGGATCGCCAGAAGCCAATCCTGCATGAGCAGATCGAGCGCAACGTGGAAGCTGGTTCAAACGTCTTTACAGACGAATTGGTGAGCTACTGGGGATTGAATGAGAAGTACGTTCATCAGGTCATCAACCACGCGATGAAGTACGTGGAAGGGAACGTCCATACAAATTCGCTCGAAAATTTCTGGGCGTTGTTGAAACGCGGTCTCAGCGGAACTTACGTCAGCGTGGAACCCTTCCATCTGTTTCGCTACATTGATGAGCAGGCTTTCCGGTACAACAATCGCAGGCTGACTGACTGGGGACGGTTTTCGGAGTTGCTAAAGCAGATATCGAACAAACGGCTGACCTATGCGGAGGTCACTGGTAGGGGGTTGGAAACGGCAAGTTTCTAAGACTGTCGTCGCGAAGAGCGGCGGGGTTTGGCATCGGCGGCAAGGGCGGGGGAGACGATAGGCCGGTGCCGCCGCGCCGTTTGGTCATTATCCCTTACCCATTCCTTCGTCATTTCTTCGTCTTGCATCCGGCGTTTTATCTCAGCACGAGGAACGCTGACGATCCGCTTCAGCAGCGCCGTAAAGTTCTGGTATTCTTGGCTCTCCGATTCGTCGCTCATGGAATTATCATATCCCGTATTCGGGAGGAAAACGGGGTTGGGCTGGGACAGTGTTTATCAGGTTGGGTTCTGGATCACCTGGGTGGTCACTTTCCTGATCGTTTGGGGCTGCTGCGCGTCTGAAGGAATCGTCGGCTTCTGTTTAGGTTGGATGCCAGCCATAATCATCGCCTATATTGCCGCGTACCTTTGGCCGCTGATCGCGGTTGGGGTGTTTATAGTCGCGATGAAGACCTTCTAAACGAAAGAACTTGCAAAAGGGGCAGCCAATGGGAGCTATGACGTTTGACTTTGGAGTGTGTCTGAGTTGTTACGAGAATTTGCCACTTCAGTTATGCAGTGTTGTTCTCCCGCATCAAAGCCCGCTAGGAATATCTGTAAATCAAATTTATCAACCCACGGATGAGTGGCCTGCAAATTTCTTATGCCTTCGGCACGGGCATACGTCCTTGCGTTCCGTTGGAGATGTCCAGCTTGAAGCTGCTGCAAGGCAGGACCAAGAGGAACGCCCCCTCTTGTGGCGAATAGTATGCCAATGCGACCATGAAAATTGCGGACGGCTGCATGTGCTGTATGTGCATAGAATGCCAGATTTGCCAACGATAGTGCGTCGAATAATGAAGATAAACCCATCAATTCCTTGCGGGGACGGGGCGCATAATCTTGTGTGGCGCGAAGATTTGATACGGGGCAATGTGTACTCTTAGTTTGCATTCGACCCACCTTCTATCAGACTCACTCAAACGCCCAATTCAGCCCGTTGCGTTCGGTCGTCTTCAGTTTGACGTTGATAACTAAAAAAGCATCTTTTGCGTCTACAGCCTTTTGTTGCGGCAACATCAGCAGGTTGCCCGTACTGACCTTCACTTCAGAGATGAGAGAATCATCTTGCAGCAACACGAAGAATGGGTCTTCTCCCTTATCGGGGACTCCGCCTAGTCCGCTTGTATCGTCTGGTACGCGAAACGCATCAAACAGCGTCTTTAGCCGGTTGTCTATGTCGCCCCCAGCCTTTATCAGCGGGTGCTGGTCTCTCCGCAGAAACAGAATGTCTAAACTGACCTTCACGCAAAGGGCCTGCTCGACCAGCGGAACGAAGTGATGATTCCCACGCGAATAACGCCGTCCCATAAACTCGAAAAAAGACGCTTCGGCATCTTCAGGCGTGGCAGTATCAGGAAGAGGCTGTGCGCGGTCAGCGTAAATCCCCCTCTGTCTAGCTAGTTTTGTCAGTTGAGATTCTGACTTCCAAAGTTGCTTTAGCTGAGGATGAAACTCTTTCCGAATGGCGTGTTTGACGTTTGGACGACCGTCAGATGTAAGCTGGTTCCCTTGATAAATTAAATGGAATTCCACACACTCTCCCTGTACAGCTTCGCCTGCACTGTAGATGATCTCAGAGGTCGCAACAGCCGGATAGGTGGAAGTTCCCATCCATCTAAATAATCATAGGTGTTGGGTTATGTAAGTATGTTTATGCCGAAGACTCTACGTTTCAGAGTCTTCGGCTTGGGGGTGGGGCCTTGTTTCTGAGACTTCCTCATGTACGTGGGTCCTAATATCGATCGGCTGGTCTTAGCAGGTCAACAGAAAAAGGGGTCCAAGCTTACACAGTCTTGGATTGCAACTATTCAGTCGTGACAACCATACTACGGTATAACGGCCTTCGGAGCTGTTCGGAAGCGTCTTTGAACGGCTGCGTTTGAGCGAGTAGTGCCAGGTCGACCAGTGTTCATGACTGTTCAGGGGCCGGGATCTCAATTGTCGCCAACAGGCCAAAGCGCGTTTCCAGCCATGAGCACCTCGAAACGAGCATTGGCGATTTGGCGCAAATCGAGAAGCAGGCGGGACGAAGATTGCGTAACAGAATGCGATGTACTCGCTGTATATCGCGAATGCAGAGTTCCGCTACGTGCTTGTCTCCACTACAAACAGCGGGAGTTTCAGCGTGACGCCGGATGCCGTGGTGCAGTCGAGCGTCACTTTGCCCACATCCGTGGTAACTGCATCGGAGAGATAGACAATCAGGTGTGTTCCACCGGCATATGCCGTGTACTCCTGTGACACCGGCGATGGCGCGCTCGCTGTTCTGGCAGCAGCTCCCGACTCAACAGGCGGCGTGAAGGTGATCGTCCGGATTGTGTCCAGAGCATTGCCCTGCCATTCAATCGGGCCCCGCTTGCCCTTCGTTACTTTGATGGGGGCAGCGCTGGTGTCAATCGTGGCCTTCGCAGGTGGTTTTTCTTCCTGGGGAATAGGAATGACATACGGCTCACCTTTTCCGGCGCGGATCACGAGATTCTGGTACCGCGCGATTAGATCATTCGGCACCGTGAGGCGGTACTCGCTCGCCCCGGATGTGGTGAAACCCATTGCGACCAATTCAGGAGCGGCAGAATAGGTTTGGTCAAGATCAACGGTCACGTCGCTCTGGGTGGCAAATACCTGTGGAAAATATATTCGAAAGACCGTATTGGCGGCGTCACTGCCCATTCGTGTGACTGAGGGCTCTGAGTAGGCGATCGGTTGATTAATGTAGAAATCGAGACCACAGAAGGGCACGCGAAAGCTAACTTCTCGGCTCTTTGCGAGAGAACTGGCGGAGATCCAGGCCTCTACTCGTAACAAGATCGCTGGCGCTCCCGAGGGAGTTGGACTGGGATTCGAATAGTCGTAGGGTCCCGGTACCGTTTCGATTCCGACGCATAGGATGGGATCAGGAAGGTTGGCCAGCGCCTCGACTGTGAATGGCTGATAGCCTCCGATTTTATCCTGTCCTACGATTTCCACGGTGAGGCGAAGCACTTTGGCGTTTCGCATGGGACGGATGGAAGCGGACCAGATATTGAGGGAGTGAATGGGCCGGACCCTTGTATCTTCTAGACCAACTGATTTTCCGTAGCGTCCGATGACAACGCCATCGCCCACCACCAAGGCGGCAAGTGGGGCCTCGAATTCGAGTACCTGCTCCGACTTCAGCGTCAGCGTTCCGTCCTTTTCTTGCTTCGGCTGGCCGCCGATCAAGACCTTGGTTCCGGGAAAGAAGTTTCTACCTGTAACCCTAACGTATGTCTTGTCGCCGCCGATATCAGTCCAATCTACTTCCGTCACGCTGGCCGCGAGCGTCTGCTGGATCGCGGCGGTGTTGGGAATGGTGAGTGTCTGCGTCTCGAATGTCGATTCTCCCGAACGGTTCACTCGCCAGGGTAGCCAGCCTAGCGCAGGGGCACTTGTTTGCTTCTTACTGCTGTACCGACGCCAGTACGAGCGCGTTCGAATTTCGAGTTTGATCTCGCCGGACGTAGTGCTGTCTTCCACTGGGAGTGCGATCACGGCCATCAACTGTCGCGGTCCGGGCGACACGGCTCGGCGACCGAGCTCGGGCCGGAACTCCCATCCAAAGGTCGTTGCCGTTTCGAGCAGTTTCGGGGTATCCGATGCTTTGCGCTCGAACGCGACAGTTTCTGGGTCGCGTCGAATAAAGGTTCCAGTTGACGAGCGTCTGCCTCCGAAGCCGAGTGTGAAGATTTTGATCACTGCTGATCCACCTATGGAGCGCTCAGCTCGGTCACTGGATTCGGCGTTATAGGTCTTCTCCTGCGGCATGAGCGCGACGAGAGAAACGGGCCGTTCGGGTTCGGCAGGAGCCGGTGGCGCGGCCGGGATTGCTTTGGTTCGAACCGCCATCTCGACGATAGCTACGCAATCTTCACGCCCGGCCGGTGGGCTGATCGACACTTGAAAGCCCAGTACCGTCTGCAACCGCGATCCTCTCGAAGTCATGCGATCAGAGAGCGAGCCCTCATAGAGCGTCTGCAGATTGAAGATCTGCGATGCTAGGTTGAGCTGGTTCGCGAGTGCATCTCCCGCGCCCAATCCCACAGACGACTTGGTGTCCGACGCGAGTGCCCCTTTGGCATCGTCCCCCGACGCTTTCTTGTCTGCAGGTTCATTCTTGCTGCCTGCGTCTTTGCTTCCGCCCTCCTTGCTTATCAGGGACAACGAGGCGATCGAGTCGGTCGAGCTGCGCTCTTGGACAATCGAGAGATTGTCGGTTAAATTCTGGTTGACGATCTTCAGCGCCTCGAGGCCGGCATTGAGGCGCTGGAGACGCAACGTGAGAGAACTGCTGTCGAAGGCCTTCGCTTGGCCGATCACAATCCCATTCCCCGTAAGGTCCTTCGGACTTTGCTTCCAGCGCCACCAGATCTCAAGCCCAAGTGTTATCCCTGCAATCAGTATCCAGATCCAATGCACAGCGATGAATTGGAAGACGGCTTCAGGAGCCGAGAGGGCTACGTTCTGGGTTTGCATACCCACCCATAGACGACGGTGTGGTCGTCGTCGGTCTCGACCGGCTCCCATACCAGGTCCTCATCCGGGCCACATTGCTTCGGTGGCTGCCGTAATCGGAGGCTGATCGAATCGATATCAAAGGCGGTGAGTCCGGCACTCGAAAGGGCCTGCTGCAGCTTAGACAGGACCTCCTCTTTGGCGGTATCCAACTGCGCGTGAACGGACGGATGTTTCTTGAAATCCATGATCCATCCTCTGAACGAGAAATGTACCGGAATTATAGAGCATGCACGGTCAGCTCAACGCGAGTTTTCGATGAGAAGGGTGGCGATTTTGCACTCAGTGGTCCCCGATCTGCAGTGGACGTCGAACGCGGCCAACTTTCCGAGATCAATCCGACCTACTGGCAGACCGACACCTCCCTCTCGGATCGTTATCCCGCTCTGAGAGCTGCATCGAAGCTCGTTTTAACTTGTCTGGACTCGCTTTTCACTTGCATTTCGGTGATTTTTTAGGTATCGGTTCTTTTCGACGAGCTTTCCGCTCCGCAGAAGTGCCTAAACACGTATTGCGTTAGTGGAAACCAAATCAAATGCGCAAAGCGTACCAATTTTCTGAATCATTTTGTTCCCCAAGAAGTGGCCAGATACAAAACCATTCTCAGTCGGGCCCGCTGTTCACTGACAATTTTGTCGCTGTAGGAGGACATCTTGATCCAGAAGCTCATTACTACTGCGTTTGCTCTCTCTCTATTAATTCTTCTTGCCAGTCCAGGCTTCGGATTCGCGCAGAAGGCGAGTCAGTCGCCGCAAGGATCGGGAGGACCTGCCACCGGGCCCAGTGGTGGGGAGCAAACTCCTCCTTCGGGCGGGATTACCAGCGGAAACGCTCCGATAGAGTCCACCATCTTCTCCTACCTGGCGCTGGATCAAGATGCCACGAAGATCGCTGACGCGGTCAAGAAGCGGACGCTTCCTTCAACTGGTGCCGCCGGCAAACCGATCATCAGGCCACTCATTGTAACCACGCAGGCCGACCTCACCACCATTTTGCAATGGCGAACGGTAATGACCCAGGCGAATTCTATCGACACTCGCTTGAAAAACGCCGTTGCGGCAGCACAGGCCGCGAGGACGCCGAGCGGCCATGACATAGATAATCTGCAGCCCACCGACCTCATCAACAGCAACTGCAAGGCTCCGCCGCAGGCGCAGGCCCCGCAACCCGCTGTTCCGGGCCAACTACCCGGGCCCCCGGGGCAGAGGGTAGGCGCAGCAGCGGGTGCCCCGACCTCCGCAAGCGGACCCGTATGGCCGGCTGAGCTGCAAGCTGTATCCGCCGCATTGGCAAGTGTGGCCGGATTCAGCCAATCGATCACTTCCAGCTCCGGCAACATGACTGACCTTCCGCTGATCAACGCCGTATCGTCGAAGCTCGACGGATCAATCTTCATCCCCAGCCTGTTGCCGCCGAATGTCCTCAATGCGAGCGGTCTGGGAGCCGGACCTCTCAAAACTGTGCTCGACGATCTCGAAGCCCAGCGTCAAACTGCTATAGAGCTGAGCGAGAGGCTGGCGCCGGATCTATCCGACTGGACCACAGCGGCCGCGAATGCAAACTGCGGCGTGCGCCCAGACCAAGCGCAGAATTATCTGGCGGCCGCTCAATCCAATGTAGCCCAATGGAAGCCTATCTTCGATATACTCAACGCTTCCATCTCGTCCGTTGATGGGTTTGAAACGAGTCTTTTCGCGGCCCAGAACGCCCCGTACCAGCCCGCCTCGGCTGCCGCTCCATCTCAGCCATCGCCGTCAACAAACGGGCCAGGCGGCAACACCTCGAACGGAGCGCCGACTGGGCCGGGCGGAGGAAACCCAAACACCCAAGGGACGCCAAATCAATCCGCGCAGCCCGGATCGGTCGTGCTTCAGATCCTCCCTGCCGATCTTCTTTTCTCCGCTCTGGGCGGAAAAGCGAAGATAGTGCATTTCCTCGAGGTGCATGCTCTTGAGTCAGGTGGTAGCCTTCTGACGAAGACAACTTCGATCTTCGGCAACTCGTTCACGTCGCTTCATTTCAGCGGCGGCGCGATGGCGACCTTCACGTTATTTGCTTCGGACGGAACGAGAGAGTGCAGTGGCTATGCCGCGTCTTACGTGGGCTTCGTCAAACCCGGAGACGTGGTTTCCGTTTTGAGAGATGACTCCGATGAAGAAAAGAAGACGTTGAAAAAGGCTCTGGCTACGCGACTCGTGTCGGACTGCCAATAGCTGTGAGTTTGGCCTCTCAGCCAAACCGCAGGAGGTGGATTTCCCATGGCTCTTCAAGCAGAGCAACCGGCGGCGATCGGGGTCCAGCCCCCGCAGCAGGCTAATTACTCGGTGCTCCCCGTTCCGTATTACCCAAGCGAGGAATCGAATTGGTGCTGGGCAGCCTGCGGCCAGATGATCGGCGCGCTGGTTCAGGGCACAGTGACTGACCAGTGCAACTTCGCCCAGGCTGTGTCTCCAAACAGCAATTGCTGCCAGGACAAGGATTCGTGCAATTTCGAACTCGACGTAACAACCACGGACATGGTGGATAAGGTGTTCGGCGTGATCGGCAAGACAGCGGATTTCCTTCCCCAGCCCATCTCCTTTCTCGAGTTGCAGGATCAGATCGCGAAAAGGCTGCCCGTGCAGGTTGGCTTCAAGTGGAACGACGGCGACGGTCACGTCGCCGTCGTTTGCGGCGTTTCAGGCCCGCAAGACGAGCCGCAGGTCTATGTCAATGACCCGATCTATGGGGCGGGATGGGTCGACCTCAACAGTCTGCAGTCCGCCTACGGTCTAGGTGGGTCATGGCAGTGGACATGGACATTGGAAGGGTAGAAATGGCATTCACGCGGCAATTGGAAGCACGCAGGCTGGAAGAGCTGCGGGGCGAACTTGGCTATTACCTCAGTGCACATCCGCATCCAGCTTTGGGCGAGGGCGCCCTGTTCATCGGGGAGAGCTTTGAAACATATTCTTTATCCGTCGACGGGATCGCCCGCGCCGCACACGGCGTTGATCTTGCCTCCTGTCTTGTCAAAACTGGCAATTGGCAGCACCAGATTCTGCGAAAGGGTCAACCCGCGGCTATTGCGTATTCAGGCACGCGTGGCGATATGAGGGATTCCTGGCACATTCGCGGAGTGGTCGTGTCGCCGGTCGCAGCCAAAATTGATCGCGCTATTCAATGGATTGACCGCCAACGTCCCGAAGACAAAATTGAGGTCTTCTTTTTCATCGCGCCCGCGTTCCAATTGCAGGCCTTTCTTCTCAAGGGGTTCAGCGTCGAAGAAGTCTTGATCGTGTTGAATCCGTTTCGGTCGGGATTGCTGGACGAGGGCTTCGTTTACTCGCCGAGCGCGATGGCGACCCCTTTGAGCACATCGAAGCCAGCCCAGGGAGTGACCGCTCCAACGGCTTCCCGCAAGTGAGTTATCGAAATAGTCGTCCTACCCTCAACGATTATCCTCTGAACGAAAGTGTGTTGGGAACTGAGTGCCCCGGGAACCCCGCCACTTGGTTACCCATATGCAAGCCCGTCTCCCCTTGAAGCAGTTCCGAATGTCCACTTTGCCTCGTTGTGCTCATTACAGTCCGAGCGGCATGCGAAGCGGGGCAGTCATCTTTAGAAAGGCCCGCGGGTGAAACGTCGGGAAGGGGCGACGCCTGCAAGTCTTCGGATGCAATCCAGAGGAGCACCAACTCCGCGTGAGAACAAATGACGGAAAGTCGGCAAGCGTCCGCCGATCTGGCGCATGATTCTCGGTTGACGAGAACAGGGCAAAGCGCGTTTCCAAAATGACAGCAACTCGAAACGAGCATTGGCGATTTATCACACACCGATGCCCCCGAGAAGCACGTAGCCGGATCCATGGCCCGTCTTATAACGATAGCGCTTCATTTTGAGCCAAGAAGAATCGGATCAGTCTCAATCAACGTGAGCGACTTCACCATGGTTTGCGTAGAGGCCTTGTACTTCAGAAAATGGGCCGTCCGTAGGTGCGATTCGTATGCAGATTGGCTGCTGTAACTTTCGAAGAGCCGAACTTGGTTGGGTTGATCTTTCACCGACACGGCATAGAGAGCTGACACTCCGGGCTCCAGCCGGATCGACGCCTCAATCTCTTCTTTGAGTGCCGCCTTATAGGCCGCCAGTTGACTCGGATCGATCTCCAGCTCTGCGATTCTCACGATGCGTTGTTCAGTCACTTGTGCATACCCCGGCGGTACAAGGATGGAAGCAGCGAACGCTGCCAATGGAAGGATGCGGTAGATGGTTCGCTTCAAAAACATGGTTCCTCCTGGCGGCATGAAGTCATCAGAGGCTATTGCTTTTTGGCAATTCGGTCACCTGCAGAGAGATTATCCGACGCGAGCCTCAGTCATCAGACCGTTTGACTTGAGTGCTCGGATGTCCCGGATCGGCGGGAGACCAAAGCAACGGCTGTATTCACGGCTGAATTGGCTAATGCTCTCGTAGCCAACCTCATAAGCGGCGGTGGTCGCATCAAGACCATCCATCAACATGCGTTCCCGTGCAGTTTGCAGCCGGAGCATCTTCTGGTATTGCAACGGACTCATGGACGTCAAAGCCCGGAACTGATGATGAAGTGTGGAGACGCCCATGCGCGCTGTGATGGCAAGTTCCTCGACGCTGAGCGGCTTTGTAAAATTGGCGCGCAACCAGGCGATGGCTCGTGCCGTTCGCTGCACGAGGTCCCCACTTGTCGCGATCGCGCGGAGGCGGCAAGCCTGAGGTGTCTTGAGCAAACGGTAGATGATTTCACGCTGGATCAACGGGCTAAGAAACGGGATGTCCGCTGGCGTATCTACAAGATCGAGCAAACGTTGGCACGCAGCCAGCAGGTCCACGGTGGTCTCGCCCACTGCCAGCCCCTGACGGTGCGAGTTGACTTCCAGTTCCGGCAGATCATCGCGGGTCAAGACCTCGCGAACCATCGGCATATCGAATCGCAGGAACATCACCAGCAATGGCGTCTTCTCTGATGCCTCCACAATCTGGCTCTGCGCAGGCACGTCGATCGAAGAAAGAAGAAACGACGAGGGATCGCAAACGTATTCAACTTCCCCCAGAATGACGCGTTTTCGCCCTTGTACAAAAATGCTCAGGCTGGGCTCATACGAGGCTCGGTAGCACGGCGTCGGCTCGTCACGGTTATACAGAACAACACCGGGAATTGCAGTCACATGTTCGCCTGCACCCCCCGTAATCGAAGCGATGCGACGAGCAAGGGATCGCCTCGCTTCCTGTACGGCTGGGCTGCCAAGGGCAACGTTTTTCTTCTTATCAGGCATCTGAGGGCTCCCAGATCAAGGGTAGTACGTTTTGCCACAAATTTCAGGACAGAACAGGATTGTGCAAACAATCGGCAGGATTGGGTAAGTAAAGGATCGCCCCTCTCTCTAGGCTTGATCTTGACCTCGAAGTCGGCCGAACGGGCCGAAATAGAGAAACGGATACGAGAGGAAGAGACATGAACATTTCTTTTGCAGGCAAGGTAGCGCTCGTTACGGGCGCGGCATCTGGACTGGGCTTTGCAACGGCGAAGGCTTTCGCAGAATCTGGCGCAGCCGTTGTTCTGGCGGATGTGGACGAGAAGGCTGTTCAGGCAGCGGCCAAAGAGCTTTCAGATAGAGGATTCAAGACCTTGGCGATCCGCTGCGACGTCTCGAAGGACGACGAAGTCGAAGCGATGGTCAAGCAGACAGTGAAGGCGTTCGGACGCCTGGATGCCGCCTATAACAATGCAGGCATTCAGAACGTACTTGCTGAAACCGCTGACTCGCCGCGCGACGATTACGACCGCGTCATGGGAGTGAATCTTCGTGGCGTATGGAGCTGCATGAAGTTCGAGCTGCAGGTGATGCGTGAGCAAGGCAGCGGCGCGATCGTGAACTGTTCTTCGCTGGGCGGCCTGGTCGGCGGCAATCAGCGTGGAACTTATCACGCAGCAAAGCACGGCGTCATCGGCTTCACCAAGAGCGCGGCCCTTGAGTATGCGACTCGCGGTATCCGTGTGAATGATGTTTGCCCCGGTCTTATCCGCACGGCAATGGCCGATCAAATGGAAGCCGGTGGGCAGGGTGAGGCACTCAAGACAATGCGCGAGATGTTCGTTCCCATGCAGCGGGAAGGCCGTCCCGAAGAGATCGCCAACACCGTGCTCTTCCTGTGCAGTGATGCAGCCAGCTACATTACCGGCCAGTCGATTTCCGTCGATGGTGGCTATGTGATGCGCTAGGCATTCGTATGAGTCAGATCACACTTGGTGATATGGCCGAAGAACCGAATGGAGTGCCGACCGATGCTGGAAGGCGCTACCTCCTCAAGGCTGGGCTGGCAGCGAGCATTCTGGCGCTATGGCAGTCTGATCCCGTATGGGCTCTGGAGAATGAAATGTCCAAAGAAACTCAACACCGCGCACTTCCCAGCGTTTTGACGATGAGCGATGTTCAAACAGTCTCACCGGCATTGGCTCACTACACAGAGGGTCCACCGTTGAATGGCATGTGGAAGCGCCCAGGGCTTTCACCGCGTGATCGTAGCGTCGTCACCGTGGCCGCGCTAATCGCCCGTATTCAGTCCGTAGATATGTCGCATCACTTCGCGCTCGCGCTCGACAACGGCGTGAAGCCTGCAGAGCTTTCCGAGATCATCACTCATCTGGCCTTCTATGCGGGATGGCCGAATGCGATGGCGGCAGTCGTGGTCGCGAAGGACCTCTTCCATGCCCGCAGCATCGGCGTGGATCAGCTCCCACCGGCTCAGGGCAACCTCCTCCCCCTCAATGAGGAAGCAGAGAACCAGCGTGCAACGCAGGTGGGAGACAACTTCGGCGCGACCTCGCCGGGTCTTGTGCAGAACACAACGGATCTGCTCTTCCGCGATCTCTGGCTTCGCCCCGCTCTGGTGCCACGCGATCGCAGTCTCGTGACGGTAAGTGCGCTTATCGCGAACGGGCAGACGGCGCAGATCCCCTATCACCTTGGCCGCGCAATGGATAACGGCCTGACGCAGGAGCAGGCCTCGGAAATGCTGACACACATCGCGTTCTACGCGGGGTGGCCATGCGCCTTTTCAGCTCTGCCTGTGGTGAAGGATGTCTTCGAAAAGCGCCAGAAATAGCTGGGCGCGAATCCAGAAAGGAATCTATGAAAAGCCTACGTTTCGTGATGCTCGCGCCGCTCGTATGCGTGACAGGATTCGCTCAGAGTCCGGCGACGACGCCTGACGCTTCGAAAAGCCTTGCCATTAGCCATGCCGGTGTGCGGCCAGTGGTCGATGGCTCACCGAAGTTCTTTACCGGCACAGCGAAGGTCGAACAGTTGTTCCCTGCGAATGCACCTTCGCGTGTCTCTGCCGGGATCGTGACCTTCGCTCCAGGAGCTCGAAGCGCATGGCACACCCATCCACTCGGTCAGGTCCTCATCATCACCGCTGGTACGGGACGCGTCCAAATGGACGGCGGTCCAATCCAGGTTGTCCACGCCGGGGATGTCGTCATCATCCCAGCCTATGTGAAGCACTGGCATGGAGCCGCTCCTGATTCCTCTATGTCTCACATCGCGATTCAGGACAACCTCGATGGCAATGCAGTGGACTGGCTTGAGCCTGTGACGGCCCAGCAATATAACGGCAGCAAGTAAGAGTTCTTGGAGGTAAAGGATGAGTGCATGGACGAAGGAACGGCTTCACGAGATCGCCACAACAGACGACCTGCATATCGCTCCGTTCCGCGAAGATGGCACAACAACTGGCACGCCGACATGGATATGGTCTGTGGTGGCCGATGGCGACTTGTATGTGCGGGCCTATAACGGAACATCGTCACGTTGGTATCAAGCGGCAGCAAAACATAAGGCCGGACAGATCGCTGCAGCTGGCACGACGAACGATGTCTCGTTCGAAAAGGTGCAGGGTGAGATCAACGATCAGATCGACGCTGCGTATCGCTTGAAGTACGCGTCCAGCCCGTACTTGAACGCGATGATCGGTGACCGCGCGCGTGTGGCCACGATACGCATCCTGCCGAGACCCTAGCGATTCTCTGAACTCAAGCCGCACGCGTTACCGAAACGAAGGAGTATTCCATGCAGTACGCATATCTAGGAAGAACAGGCTTACAGGTCAGCAGGCTCGGACTTGGCACAATGAACTTCGGCATGGTCACGGATGAGGCGACAAGCTTCGAGATCATGGACGAGGCATTGAAGCAGGGCGTCATCCACTTCGATACAGCAGACGTCTACGGTGGCCCGCAGAAGCCTGACATCGAGAAGGGGTATGGCGTGTCCGAGGAGATCATCGGACGCTGGCTCGCCCAGGGTGGACGACGGGAGCATATCGTTCTTGCCACCAAGGTGTATCAGCCGATGGATTTGGGGCCGAATGACCGCAAACTCTCTGCGTACCACATACGCAAAGCCTGTGAAGACAGTCTTCGCCGTCTGCAGACAGATCATATCGATCTATACCAGATGCACCACATCGATCGCCGCACGCCGTGGGAAGAGATCTGGCAGGCGATGGAACTGCTAGTGCAACAAGGCAAGGTGCTCTATGTGGGCAGCAGCAACTTTGCAGGTTGGGATATCGCGACGGCCCAGAGCGAAGCAAAGGCCCGGCACTTCATGGGTCTCGCATCGGAACAGAGCCTTTACAACCTGACGGCTCGCACGATTGAACTGGAGGTAATCCCTGCCTGCAAACACTATGGGCTTGGTCTATTCCCATGGAGTCCTCTTGGCGGCGGCTTGCTCGGCGGCGTATTGCAGAAGGCGAAGGATGGTCGTCGCTCGTCAAAGAGCAGAGAGACTGAGAAGCTACGCCCTCAGTTGGAGGCATACGAAAACCTCTGCGAGGAACTTGGAGAGAAGCCCTCTGACGTGGCGATGGCCTGGTTGTTGCATAATCCTGCCGTAACCGCTCCCATCATGGGGCCGCGAACGAAAGGACAGCTAACCGAAGGACTTCATGCCCTGGACGTTAAGCTCTCCGAAGGCACGCTCAAGCGTCTCGATGAGATCTGGCCCGGACCGGGCGGAGAGGCTCCTCAAGCGTATGCCTGGTAATCACAATGAACCTGTTTGAAAGGACATCATGAAAATCACACGAGTAGGCACCACACCCTCTATGGTCGGCCCCGCAGACTGGTTCACCGGCAATGTCCGCGTTGACTCCCTGTTTCCGCCGGATGGCGGACGGCACTCGAACGGCGGCATCGTCACCTTCGAACCCGGCGCACGTACCCGCTGGCACACACACCCTGCAGGTCAGACAATCATTATCACGCAGGGACTTGGGTGCGTTCAGCGCGAAGGCGGCCCCATCGAAGAAGTCAGACCGGGTGATGTTGTCTTCTTTGAAGTTGGCGAGAAGCATTGGCACGGCGCCTCCTCTCAAGTTGGCATGACACATATCGCCATCACGGAAGTACTCGATGGCAAGGCAGTCGACTGGCTTGAACCCGTCACGGACGAACAGTACGCGCAGTGAAGTGTTCATGATAAAGAGCAAGAGCTACCGCAATGGTGTCGATTGCGGTAGCTGAAGGGTAGGAGGTTTTGGCTTGTTCGAATCACTGAGTGGCGAAACACAGTTGTACCCGATTCTTGGTGACCCTATCGGCTTTGTGAAGTCACCGCAACGTCTCACCGCGAAGTTCGCGGAGCGCAAACACAACGGTGCCTGCGTGCCGATGCTTGCCCCGGAGGGCACACTCAGGGACCTGCTGCGGGGCATCGCTCCAGTGTCCAATGTGCGGGGGCTGCTCGTGACAATGCCGCACAAGGGCACCATGTTTCAACACTGCGCGACGGCCTCTGAGACGTCGAAGTTGTTGCAAGTGGTCAGCATTGTTCGGCGCAACGAAGACGGTTCGTGGCATGGGGACATGCTTGATGGCCTGGCTTTCGTCGAGGCCCAGAAGAAGGCTGGAGCAACGGTCGAGGGCGCGCGAGTCCTCCAGATTGGAGCAGGGGCGGCCGGTAGCGCCATCGCGGCTGCCATGCTGGATGCAGGGATTCGTGAGTTGATCCTTCATGATGTCGATACCGCGAAGGCGGAGGATTTAGTTAAGCTCCTGGCGCATCGCGGTCAAGTGGCATCCGGCCCGCCCGATCCCACAGGTTTCGACATGGTCATCAACACAACGCCGATGGGAATGCATCCAGAGGACCCATTGCCTGTTTCGAGTGAGCTCCTCACCGCATCCATGTTTGTTGGAGATGTGGTCGCGGGACATGGACAGACACCGCTGTTGAAGGCCGCTCAAGCCGCCGGCTGCAAAACAGCCGACGGCTCCGGGATGGTCGACGCTGGATTGGACTTGATGCTTGAGTTTCTGCTGCAGAAGCAGTGATCTCTTACACCATCCCTCGTGGCCTGCGTTGAGCGATGCCGAACTCATCTGACGAGAACAGGCCGATTCGCTCATCGACCTGACAATGGACTCCAGAAGTGTGAGCGTACATCACGAGCGCCGATCCCAGCGATACCCGGATATTCTATCGAACTGGAACGCAGAGGCGAGTATTCCCGCCCCTGCGCTTCCAGATTGAGGCTCGTTACTCCTCGTCGGCACCGTCCGCCGGATCGTCTGCCGCCTCGACCTTTGAGAGCCTCCTCATGCTCGAAGCGTGGATCTCGGCGATGGTGTGTTTGAACGGCTGACCCTCGACCTCCTCCTCGGCCGTGCGGTACTTGATCTTCCCCTCCAGGCTGACGAGCTGCCCCTTCTGGAGGGTCTTAGCGAAGTTGGCGAGATTTCCCCAGGCGTACGCGCGGTGCCATTCGGTGCGGGTGTCGTATTCGCCCTTGTCGTTCTTCCAGCTCTCGCTGGTGGCGATACTGAGGACAACATAGTCCTTTTTGTTCTGCGCGGTTTTGACTTCGGCATTCTTTCCGAGACGGCCGATGAGGATGATTTTGTTGAACATGGTGTTTCGCTCCGTTTATTGAGGTTTGTCCGCTGGATGCGGTACATGCTTGCCCGAAGGGTGTGCCGGCGCGACCCCCTCCCAAGGCGAGTGGAAGAGATTTGTGGAAAGGGACCCGAGCTTGCCTCGGGGGAGGAGTCCACACCTAAAAGGCGCGAAGCGAATGTCTGGAAGGAGAGCGTGCGTCCGAAGGGCGGGGGTGTTCTGAGCGTGGCACACTGAACGCAGACAGAAAGGCAAACGGAAATGGAGCTGACCTGTTCGACGGTCTCCCATTGATCCGACTCGGGTTGCTGAGGTCTCGCGGGAAAAAGACTGAATTGGCCTGACGCCTGAAGAGTTGGATGTCGGGCGCGGATATCGACGGCTCCGAATGGCTCAGCGTTGCGCCCATGATCTCGCCTTCGCCATCGTCCGCTGGATGTAGGCGGCCCGCTTGGAGGGGTTGGGATCGCGGGAGAGGTACTGGGTGTCGAGGGTGCTGGCGATCGCATCCTCCGGCATCTCAAGCGAGTAGGCGGCTACGCAAAAGGCGATATCGGCGGCGGCGGGACGGTCGTGGTACTTGGGGGAGTTTCTGAACCGCTCAAGGGAGAGGCGGGAATACCGCGCTCCCCTCCACGCCGGATAGGACGCCTGGTGCCGGGCGATGCGCGATTGCCGCTCCCGCTGCTGAAGCTGATAGAGGTTTGTCATTTCGAGTCGCAGTCGGGCGGCCATGCTGTGCTGCTCACGGTTCCAACTCTTGAGGAGCACGTAGGGATAGAGGCCATTGCTCTGGCGGTACTTCGGTTTGCAGTTGGTGAAGCCAGGGAGACGGCCGAATCGCCGCCAGTCCGCCGCGCTCGGGTCGGCCTGATACCTCTGAGCCAGCGTCTGGGCGACGAAGGTGGAAAGATTCGCCGGGTACACATCATCATGCTTAAGCCAAGCCTGAAAGTTGCCGGGGCTGGTTTCGACGACCGCGCAGGGCCCATAGCCATCGGCGCAGAGCCTGTTGACCGAATCCTGATTGAGGTCGTCGAGGACGGTGTACCGATGCTCTCCAGATGGCCGGATGTAGATGTGCGCGCCTTTCGCGTTGTGGGCCTTGAGGAGCGGAAGACGCGACAGCACGTTCGCCGCAGAGAGATTTGCCAGGCCCGGCAGCATACCGCGATCACTCAGGACACCGATGTCGTAGATCGGCACGTGGATCGCGGCGAGAATATTGTGGACTGCGATGAGGGTTCTGTCCATAGTTTGAGCGCCGAAGAATGGTTGAGTTGCCAAGTTCACCGTGAGTGGTGATAGTATGCCTTTAGTGAAATGTACACGTCACTATTGAGCGTCTGCAAGGGCAATTGAGGGACGCGGCTAACACATGAAACACATAGGCTTAGACGCTTCCTTGTGAAGCGTACATTGCGGAAAATATGAATCAACACTCCCATACCGACGAAAAGCAGGAACGGCTCAAAGAAAAGCTGCGCGATGAGCTGGGGCCGACAATTGTCGGCCTCCTCGACAGATCGAGCGGCCTTGAGGACATCATCGTGAACGAAGATTCACGCATCTGGGTGAAGCGCACCGGGTCGCCGTTCGAGCAGGTTGGTGAGCTGTCGAGCCGCCAGGCGCGCGGGGCGATGATGAC
>Ga0116231_10007378_pt1 | contig 20174 bp, 11 predicted proteins | sample S1TSphgellanicum_2_FD_89695 | JGI IMG/M metagenome (GOLD analysis project Ga0116231, IMG submission 89695) | Host-associated microbial communities from peat moss isolated from Minnesota, USA - S1T2_Fd - Sphagnum magellanicum MG | ecosystem: Host-associated > Plants > Peat moss > Unclassified...
TTAAGAAGAGTTGAAGATGTCTGTCCCAAATGGCTTTCCCCAAGAAGATGCAGCACATTGGTCACATCTACAATGATCTTGTCCACCAAGTGACTCGCCAATGACTTGAGAAGCTCTGCCCTGTCTTCCAAAGGACCCTGCATGCATGGAAGCGCAGCAGCAGCAGCAGTGGATCAAAAAACACAATTTTGTTTCGCAAATCGGTGAGCTGCTAGATCAGTACTTGCATCAATCAACAGGCTCTTTTGCATTAAACCCTAAACTACCCATCGCAGCTTCTTCTTTTTCTTCTTCCGCAGATTCATCTACCCATCTAGATTGGGAGTCTGAGAGAAGAAATTGGAAATTTCTTTTTACCGCAGGATTCCAGATGATTATGTCACCGGAAGCAGCAGCTTCAGCATTGGTGAGTCCTTTCACAGAACTGGACTGGGTTTCTTTGGAGATTTCAGCAGCAATTTGCTGAGCTTTAGCTGCATCTCGAGATCCCACCACTACAGAGAGGCCTGCTTTGGCGTATTGGAAGGCAAGACGACTCCCGATTCTACCAGTTCCAGGTATCACTGCAATAGTGCGTCGCGTCAAGTCCAGCGCTGCCATCACTCCCCCCAAAACTTATTACTACCCAAACCCAAACCAACCAGAAACAAACACCCAACCAAGAAAAATTCAAACAATGATCAAATGAAAGAACCAGAGCAGCAGCGGAGATGTTGGATTGTTGAAGCCTGTTCTACAAAATGTGATGTCAAATCCTGTCGAACACAAAACAGGATTTTATAGCAACAACTGGCGGAGCAACGACAGAAGTTCCTTGCGAAGCTTCAAAACAGGATTTTATCGGAGGGACTGGGTGGAGCAACGCCAGAACTTCCTTGCGAAGCTTCACGTTGCTAGCAGGGACGATATTCCGCCCAGATTCAGGGCTCCCTGAGGCTGTATTCTCGGGAGATGGAATCAGCCATTGTAGCAGATTCTTCCACGTACTAGTGCGGTTTCTTGTTTCTTTTCATTTGCTAAGCAGGTGACAGACCTTTTAACTGCAACTTACTGTGTAGAATCAGCTACTTTATAGCCGATTCTAACACGTAGAATCAGCTAGAAAGTACAATTCTCAGTGTCAGTGTCCTATTCTGATGCCTGTTTCCTTGGTCAGCCAGGATGTCATCAGCTTGTTCCAATTTTTCTGAAGTCAGTTTCAGTTTGTAATGTGAATCAACGGTGGAGAACGCACTTGAGATGTGAATGAAGGGTGGGGAAAACCAACCCATTCTGCTCTGGAATATGGGGCTTGTGTGTGTAGAACCTGTTACCACCTAATAGAATGAATGAATGGCAGTGAGTTCATGGCCACTGGGCTTTACCCCCACCGGGCCTGCTGCTGCTGCATTCCTTCGTGGAACAGGCCTTACTGGGCCATTCCATCGTACATCACGAACATTCCGCAGGAATGTCCCAGGGGAACAGTTTTTGTGACATGGAATTTATGTCCAAGTGGAATGCATGGATATTCCTCTTGATTGCCTATGTGCTTGATGAAAGATATTGGATGGGACCCAATCAAGGATATCAAAAAAATTGATGAATTTTATTTTTCCAAAAAATTAGCAATACTAGTTGAATTAATACACTTGGAAAACCAAATAATAATAATAAATTCAATTCAATTCTCATTTTTTTGGTTTAACTTTTGTAAAATTTGTTAGAAAAAACAAACAGTAGACCCAAGCCTTTTGTCTATTTTTGAAAAAATTCACAAAACTAGTGAATTTTTCCACTAATTTTCTATTCTGAGTTGAAAATATACTTCTTGTTTTTTCAAGTTTTTTCTCCATTTTAAAAACCACAAAAAATTAGCCAAATTTCATGTCAGAAGAAAATCATTGGACCCAAAATGACAACATGCAATACATGGGTTTGACTTCGTCCCTACAAATGGAAAAGCTTGTTATGTTAGTACGCATGTGATGATGTAAAGATATGTAACATTGGTTTTTTCCCTACCAACGTGGCAAAAAAACAAAACTAGGTGTACCTATTCAAGTGGGCAAGGTGATATTAGCAACTCCATTTGCACTTCATGTTGTTGAGGTATTGGAGCTTCTTAAAGTATCTCCGATGGCAAATATCCATCCAATTGTCATGCTAGTGTTATTTCCAAGTTGAATTTATTGTTCCAAGGTAGTTTTTTTTTCAAAATGGAACATTGCCTAGCAATTTCACACTCAGCAACTTTCAAGGTTATTTGTGCAACCATCAAACATATCCATTCCACAAAGGAATTACACACATGCAAAAAAACTTCCTTAGGGTACACCAACTTAGATCTACAACCTCACAAAACACAACAAAACAAGAAGCAAATTATGACAATTTGTTAAGTCAATACAAATTAACTATCTTCATCAAGTGCATAGTGAAAAAATAACCTTTTTCATATCGTCCATCACACAAACAATTCAACATTCATACTCATCAAATCATCAATTTGCTTTGGTTCTTATGACATACAAAACTACTAAATGCAAACACAACATTACAAAAGGGACATGGTCATCATTGATGGTGTGTAAATAAATGATTTTGTAGACACACCAAAAGGCATTTTTTTAACGTGAGAAGAAAAATTATTCTAGGAAGCGAACTTTGATAACAATAACATGGTTGTTGTTGGGGCCAAATCAAAAATGAAAAAAATTAATGGATTTGTCATATTGGTGTTAGTGAAAAATATATTATGCTTCGGTGGAGATGGTTTTAATGATTATATTTAACCTAAAAATTGTTAAATTTGGACTCAAAAAACCAAATTTTTGAATTTTTGAAAAGAAATATCTATAATGTTTAGAGTGAAACCTAAACCCAATTTGGATGGATGGTGGGTTGGACAAGAAGCTTTTTCCCCATTGCATCTTTGTCCCACAACTAACCAACATGGGTGGTTTACATATTTTCTTCTTTAAAACTTTCTTTTCTGTTCATTCCCAGTTGTAATAGTACTACACATTTTGGTGTTTTGATGTTACATAAGATGTCTTTGTAGAGTGAATGCATAGATGCACTACAAACCTTTTAATACAACAAACTATGGGGTTACAAGTTCATTCGGCCAATTACACTTAAAGCAACTCCAGTGATTTATTGTATTTGAGTTGATATTAATATTTACAACATAATAATTTAGTGTTAATGTTTTCCCCTCCCTCAGCTGCAATTTTTTTCTTAAAAAAAAATCAGAAAATTTCATAACCTGGTGACAAAACAAAAAGGGACTTGTGATAATTCAAAGGCTTTTTCTAAAAAGAAAATTGGCCCTCCATTGCCATATTATGAGGAAAAGTATTTTTTGAGGTCATTGTGTATAGACAATAGATTGTAACATGTAGCCAAACTATAGCATGATTCCTAAGCCTTTCTATCCTCCTCTTTTAAGTGTAACCAAATGTGGTGAAGTCCTCTTTTGGATGATGGCCAAACCAACTATCTCACAAAATTGCCCCCCCCAAAAAAAACCATTGTCCCTCACCAGTAAAATAATAAATATTGGTCGGTGCACATTATGGGAGTGGTTATATTTAATATGTCTCCCGTGATCCAATCATTGTGACCGATCAATCAACAGCATTCAATGTGTGACCAATCACTGGATCTGCCCAACTAGAAACAATCATTTTCTTTTTGCCAATCTTTTGAAAACCTCAACTATTCAGGTGCAAATTTTTAAAAAAATTCACACATCTAATTACATTAACCTCATCCAAAATTTGGTGTATTTCCATGGCATTTTAATGACCTTGCCTACCAAGGCAAGCATAATGTGTTTAAATTCATTCAAAAGTATAAAAGCTTAAGGGATTTTTGCCCCTAGGTAATAATAGGTCTATTTTTATAGGAAGATTTCGAAAGATGATATTTTGGGTTGTGTTGAAACTTGAGATTAGTTGTAGAATTCTAATATCTCGAAGGATTTTGGTTTCTTTTAGAGGATTTTTTGAAGATTAATTTTTGCATGATGAAATATTTGAGTTTTCATAATTCTACTTTTGCCTGAAGATAAAGGAACATATGGGTGCAAGACTTGCAATAGTTTGCAATTCCTCTTCAGATGTTGTTTGTAGTACACTATAAAACACAATGCCTTTGATATTTTGTTGGATGCCTTTGCATATAACCTTTTGTAATTCTCCATTGGCCTTATCAACTTTTGAAACCTTGTCAACTTCCATTGTGAAGCTTTTGAGCACAAGACCCCCAATGCCATGGCCAACTAACACTATTGTTTGTGGGCGATCAAGTTGCCACCTTGTACTACAATACCTCACAATCCAAACATGAGAAGTGTAAATTACAAGTGTGTTCAATAGCAAATTACCATCAATTTCTTTGCATATACATCTTGAACAAGACTATAACACATTTTTAATTTTCAAATTTTGGGCATTGACATTTTCTACCAAGCTTAAATTCATCACAAACTTAACATTTTCATACTAACAACCTCCTAGCATAGTAAGCCTTATGTTTCATGATTAAAAAGATTACACATTGATTTCTTGGAAAACAATTATTTTTACCTTGTGTTAGTTGGTTTCAATACTTTTCACTTTCAATAAGGAGTAAATTGGGCTTTGAACTAGACTTGTATTCAAATGTTACATTGGAGCCAATTGTTCCAAAATCCAAAACATAATTTTGCTCTAAAATGAAATGGTTTGTCTTGTGCTACAATAGATACTTTCACAACAAAGGGACAATGTAATTATTGGTACATACACCAAAGAACTTAAACTGACCCTTAAGTCATATTTGAACAATAAATTAGGATTGCACTCGTGTTGAGGTGTTAGGACTTCTTGTTATGAAGTCCAAGACACTTATTTGAACTAGAATGCAACTTTTGGACGTTTCAAGAATTGAGTCTAAGAGGTTGGCTATTATTCAAATTATTTTCTGAAAAAGATAACAACTATGTGAAATGGCCCTGCCTCAAGAGAGTGTAAAGTAAAACATACACTGGAAAGCAAACATGGAGCATGATGAGATCACAAGAGGACCATGAAAACACAAATGCAACCAAGAAATAACCAAGGAGCACATTGAGGTGGGAACTTGTGTACTTCATGACCAACTTTTCCATCGAAATCTTTCCGATACCCACCGAGGATTTTTTTATTGGGGGAAGCTAGGGTGGATGGACAACATTAGAATGTTGTCACCCAGTCCCTCTTCTTCTTTGGGCAACCAGTGGCATGGCCGAACCACGGTGTCATTGCCGCTTTTAATCCATGGCTCCCCCAGGCCGAATTTAAAAAAAAAGATTAGCGTAAGTTTGTGGTCATGCTTCAAAGGCCTGAAGTTTGCATGCAAATGGAGTTGACGCACTGCGTGCAAGTTAATCCAACCCGATCATGTTGTTTTGTAGCAAACCTGTTATTATATTTGGTGGTAGAAAAATGTTTTTAGATGGAGGAAAATTTTATGGCCTATTTTGGGTAGATTGAGATTCCATCTATGACTTTCCAAGTTAAATAACTATAGATTACAATTGTGAGCTTCCAAATTACATTACTATAGTTTATAACATGATCTCTCAAAGGTCCATGGGTTGACTACTATCCAAAGCTAGCTATAAGAGGCAACTAGTTATGGTCTAAACACAAAATAACTCCAAGATAATCGCCCTAATCATTGGGTTAGTCATTTGATGCAAAGATTTATTACTTTACACTCTGAAACCAATGGACCAGACCATGACTCTTGTGATTACTATCCAAAGCTAGCTATAAGAAGCAACTAGTTGTGGTCTAAACACAAAATAATTCCAAGATAATTGCCCTAATCATTGGGTTAATCGTTTGATGCAAAGATTTATTACTTTACACTCTGAAACCAATGGACCAGACCATGACTCTTGTGATATAGATCAAGTGATGAGTTAGTAGGGAAATCTACTTACACAACAAAATGCCATTTTCAATTCTGCAATAGTATGAGAGTTGGTGAGTTTGAATGAAAATGCAGTATCACTTGATGAGGCTAGGATTTGAAACTTCAATTAAAATGCCCACACTCGACAAGTTCTTGCCTGGGCTCCAAACTTTTTAGCTTTTCTTGTCCATGGATAAAGACAGAGTTTGGATTTGAAAACAACACAATTGGAACAAGGCCAAGATTTCAAACCTAATATCACTCAGCCAATCACAATCAACAATTTCTTTACATAGATCAAAAATTCCCACAATATTATTCGGTCACCTACAGATCAAGTGTGATAGAAATTATGTTAAAACAACCAGAAAAATACCACAATGTCTCTTATTTCTAGTCTGTATTGAAACCTAATCCAGTGCGGTGGGTGGCTCTTTGTGCTTGTAAAGGAATATCCTTCACTACAACTTGTTTCCAATTAACCATGTCTAAAAAGATGAAAACACAAAGCTACTCTCAACACAAACAAGGTGTCACAAACACGGTGGCCCTGCCAATAGATAAAATGTTGTACATGTGCATTTATGTATGTATACAAATACATATATTATTCTGTGATTTATTTGTATGTATCATCACATAAGGTGATATCTATTTGTAACAACTATATGCCTAGACATTAGTCCTTGCCTTTTGTTTCTTTTTCTCTCCCTTTCTTGGGTGGTTTTTTTTACAAATTTTGGCAAGGTTTCATTATCTTTAGTGTTAGAGTTATTATGTAAATAATTTTTTAAAAAATATTTCTAAGCATTCCATTGATAAAATTTTTTAAAAATGAATTAGATTTTTAAAAATTGACAAAAAAAAATGTATAAAATTTTACAAAAAAAATATTAATAATTCAAGCCCTAGAAACCCATTGATTCACCACTGGTCAAGAAAATTCCCATTATATAATGCAAAATCAAAATTTCAAATTTCAAAATCTAAAATCTAAAATTCCAAAATTCAAATCCAAAATTTCAACAATATGGGATAACTTTCATAAGAATAGGTATTTATCTCCATTCTCATGATGAAGAAAAGACTCACAACAAGGTTAACACTTCTTCAAGAAGCCACATAAATATCCAAACTAGGAAAGACAAGCAAACAAAAATTTAAAAACAAAAAACAGTGGCATTGGTACCAAGGTATTATTCTACACTATTGGATAGATCCCATGTAGTGTTGGATTCTAAAACTTTGTGGATTGACATCAAAACCTTATAAAAACAAAGTTTTGCTCACAAGCTCACATAGGTTTGTGTAGTGGTTGAGTGGAAAATGGGAAGATTTGATAACTCTCTGAACTTTCAAACAAGCCCAAAACACTATGTCAAAGTCTAAGTGCCAATCTTTTGTAAGAAAACCTTTTTAGATCTTTTGGCCTATTTGTGTTGAGCACCACCCACCAAGGCTGCAATTGTTGCTTCAGTATTTTTTACTTCAACCTTCTCAATCAAGACACCCTTTTTTTCATGAAAAATGTCACAAGAACACCTAGGGCAATTATAGTTTCTATAACATCTAGTGGATTTGCCTCGTTGGGTGAAAGTGTATTATTTGGAGGGAGGGTTGATTACATACTATCAATAGCATGATTTGAAGATGAGGATGTCGTAGGTTTTTTAGTTGTTGGTTCTTCAAGCTCAAACTCAAACTTTGCCAGTTCAATAAAGTTGCCAACCTCCTTATTATAAGTGATTCCAATAACTGGTAATTTGATGGAGAGGAATAGATGGAGAATTGTTGTGAAGTTTAGTGGTCCATGGTGGTAGAATACTCCTTTTCATCAAATAAATATTGATCATACATGTGTTCCAAACAACATAACATTCATTAGGAACAAACTTGTCTTTGTACAATTTTTGAGCTAAATTGTCTGAAAATTTGTTTAAACAATCACAAGAAATATTATACTAAAACCACTCCTCTATTCTATCTTAATATATGTGCAATGTCTCCCCTGACATCAAAAACTCCCTTTAAGCACAATACAAACACACTCACATGATATATACCAAGAGCTTAACAACTTTATCTTACCTCCCTTCATTTTCCATTCATACACATGCATTCAATGTTCACTCTTCAAACACAGAAAACATGGCAATGAAACAATGGCAGGTTGTTGAAATATCCAAAAAACAACTTGCAAGATTAATTAGTGATAAACATTTACTTGCTTTTCTTTTGAACCTTGGAATCAGGGGGTTTTGGTATACATGCAACATGATTAACCTTTAACACATCCACATGAAGAAACTTGTATGACCTCCTCACATGTTCATCCACATCCAATCTAACACATGTGAAAACCTCACATGTTTAAACCACAACATATTTATTTCCAAGACAAATCAAAAACAAGATGCCTTCCATAGCCAATGGGCAATGAACATCCATGAAAGGTAGGACCACCTTTCACGAACAATATAGGTATAATGGAAAAAGCTTGCCAAGATTGTACACTTGATTAAACTACATCCTCTTTGTTCATCTTTTCTTAATTATAATGAGAATTTGTGTATTGCTAAGAAAAAGTTCAAAAACATGGTGCCTCTCTTCTACCTAACTCCCTTAAAGAGAGACTAGGCCCCAACCAACATATATCACATGTTAAGCACCAACCATTATGTTGGCCATAACTAGTAAACTTAAAATCCTTTAATTAGCAACGTCACAACATTTCCATGTTTCAATGTTAGGACCTTGTAAAATAATGTTACATATAAAAGTTGTCAAACATTTAGACACTTGGTATGACAAAGGTACATTATCTATGGAGGAGTCTTCCAAGTCCCACATTAATTATTTGTAGAACTCAGTGATATCAAGAATTTGTGAACCAAGGACCTTGCAAGAAGTTGCAAAGATTAAAAACTCATTTGAATATTCTTTGACATATGGTGGCAAGGAGCTTGTTGTAACAAATAGAAAACATGAGGTTGTAAATAATGAACAAAAGTAGATTCGTAACACAAGCTAGACCAAATAAGGTGGGAACTTGTTGTCTACATACCATATTTATTTATTAACTCTTCATGTAGTTGGATATCAAGAGCTATTAAATATTGTTCCTAACTTCCTGTAAATGACTACCAAACTAATGCTTCATTTTCATAATTAAAAAAATGAGGAAATTATCAAAGTCAGATACTCCTACATATTTAGTTTCATACCGAGTCATAAACAAAAACAAGCAAGACCCTCTTATCTACATACCTACTTATATCCATCTAAAACTTGTGTTATATCTATTCAAAGTTCTACATTACAAATTTCCAAAAATAATTTTCATCATATTTGGAGCTGTCAACAAGGCAACACATCATCACAAGAGGAACATCAAACAACATTGATTCCCATCTCTTATTTATTCCTTGGTGGATTTGCTAGATTTTATGCAAATAAATAAAGGACACATGAACTTTTCCACCCAGACTGAAACAAAACATGAAGAGCATAAAACATGGTAACCTTCCATAACCATATAGACTAAAATGATCCTAGACATCATTCCTAGGCATCCAAACATTTAGCAAATCTTTAATTTTTCCTTAAATCCTTACATGTAAAAAACATAACACCAAGGTTGCATGAAATGATCCACAAAAATGATTCAGGTGTGGAACCATTAACTCTATGCACACCTTCCTAGTCTACCCAAGGTGATCACATTGTTCTCGAAGAGTGACTTATTCAAACCCTACAACTATTTTGCACCAATTTTCTTGATGAGCTGCACATTACACAAGCTTTCTTTGCACAATGTTTGAAAACAATCCTTTGCTCCATGACTTCTAACACTCATAACAACCCCCTTCACTAATCATCCAAGCACAAAAATCTCAACCCTATTGCATACCTCACTATTGAAAAGAATGGGAACCAAACATGAGATGACATGATATGACAATTAGAAAAATATCTTGTTTGACTTGCAAGGTGCTTGTAAGCAACTCTACATCAAGATGTTGATTGGTTAACTAAAAGAATGTAGACACTATGAAGTATAATTGGTGAAACCCACCTTGATGAAAAAATTAAAATAAAAGAGTGCCTTACTCAAGACATTTCTATTATCCAAGTGCCACAAATTGGAGAATTTGCTAATGGAGTTTGGAAAACTTCAAAGCATGGTGGAACTAGATTTATCTCGTTGTTCTCAATTGGGGTGTTTACCTCATTCAATTGTGGACTTGTCACAACTCAAGACATTTCTATTGTTCGAGTGCCACAAATTGAAAAATCTACCTATGGAATTTGGAAAACTTCAAAGCTTGGTGGAACTGGACTTTTTTCATTGTTCCCAATTGGGGTCTTTACCTAATTCCATTATGGACTTGTCACAACTCAAGACATTTCAATTGTGGGGTTGTAGCAAATTGGAGAATTTGCCAATGGAGTTTGGGATACTTCAAAGCTTGTTGGAAGTGGACTTATCTTGTTGTTATGAGTTGGGGTGTTTAATGGATTCAATTGTGAACTTGTCACAACTCAAGACATTTTGATTGTCCAAGTGCCACAAATTGGAGGATTTGCCAATGGAGTTCAAAAAACTTCAAAGCTTGGTGGAACTGGACTTATCTTGTTGTTCCCAATTGGGTTGTTTACTTAATTCCATTATGGACTTGTCACAACTCAAGACATTTCGATTGTGAAGGTGGCACAAATTGGAGAATTTGCCAGTGGAGTTCGGAAAACTTCAAGCTTGGTGGAATTGGACTTATCTAGTTGTTCCCAATTGGGGTGTTTACTTCATTCAATTGTGGACTTGTCACAACTCAAGACATTTCAATTGTTTGAATGCCACGAATTGGAGAATTTGCCAATGGAGTTCAGAAAACTTCAAAGCTTGGTGGAACTGGATTTATCTGGTTGTTCTCAATTGGGGTGTTTATGTAATTCAATTATGAACTTGTCACAACTCAAGACATTTCAATTGTCTAAATGCTGCAAATTGGAGAATTTGCCAGTGGAGTTTGCGAAACTTCAAAGCTTGGTGGAATTGGATTTATTTGGTTGTTCCCAATTGGGGTGTTTACCATATTCAATTGTGGACTTGTCACAACTCAAGACACTTCAATTGTTCGAGTGCCACAAATTGGAGAATTTGCCAATGGAGTTTGGGAAACTTCAAAGCTTGGTGGAACTAGATTTATCTAGTTGTTCCGAGTTGGGGTGTTCACCAAATCCAATTGCGGACTTGTCACAACTCAAGACATTTCAATTGTCCGAGTGCCACAAATTGGAGAATTTGCTAGTGGAGTTTAGGAAACTTCAAAGCTTGGTGGAATTAAATTTATCTGGTTGTTTTGAGTTGGGGTGTTTACCGAATTCAATTGTGGACTTGTCACAACTCAAGACATCAATTGTTCGAGTGCCATAAATTGGAAAATTTGCTAGTGGAATTCAGGAAACTTCATAGCTTGGTGGAATTGGACTTATCTGGTTGTTCCTAGTTGGGTTGTTTACTTGATTCAATTGTGGACTTGTCACAACTCAAGACATTTTTATTGTCCGAATGCCACAAATCAGAAAAATTGCCAGTGGAATTCAGGAAACTTCATAGCGTGGTGGAACTGGATCTATTTGGTTGTTCCAAGTTAGGGTGTTTACCTGATTCAATTGTGGACTTGTCACAATTCAAGACATTTTGATTGTCCAAGTGCCACAAATTGGAGGTTTGACCAATTTTACTAATTTTTTAAGCAAAAATGACTTATCACTACTATGTTGTTGCAAGGCAAATTTAATCTTGGCAACCCCCTTTTTAACCAATGTATAGAAATTTCCAATAATACATAAATGTTGATGAGATGTGTTTTCTTGCTACTTTGCAGGTCAAAATGGATGATGATTAGTCATGCAACCCCCCGGGAAAGGGAAATGATCACCATCAACAAATATCAAACTATGAAAATCCATCTGGTTCAAGGTTAGTCTTTTATATACCAAGTATTTTTTGGGTCCAACAAAATCAAATTCTAAAAATATACATTGGTCATGACAATCCATTAAGGTCTTGAATTTGTGGGACTTATTTATAAATATGATTGAATCGAAAAGACTTGGATGGGTTGTGTATGGAAAAATGTGACAATTATGTTACATCATGGGACTAACAAAGGTTAAATGGATGAAACCAACATAGTTGCACCCATGATTAACAATAATTCAATTACCTAGAATAATCTATGTGCAAAGTGCATAATTAAGATTTTAACACCCAGAGGTTGAACGTTCAATTTTTAGGTGCAAGTATAATAATTGGGGTACACAACTTTGTAACACGAACTGGCCGTGGAAAAATGGCAACATGTTTATTGAGACCAAATGTGATTAGGAGCTCATAGATCCATTACTTTGTTCTCAAAATTGAGTATTTTATAACAACCATAATGAGGACACTAATATTGTTGCAAATTCAATCTGAAATAATTTTGTTCCAACAATTTTGATGACCAATTTTTTAATGACCCCATTGGCTATCATGGGTAAATCCAATGTGACATTCGATCAAACCTATAACCACTTGCATGGTTGTCCACAAAATGTCAAAGTCCAAACATTTCCCACTTGCAAGTGGATTAAATTTGTGCACTTAGTATTCACAATTATGTTTTCATTGGAATGTGAAAAAATGTGAATTATGATAGACAAATGTCTCTTTGATATCGACAAGATATGAGAATCATACTCATTTAAGACAAAAGAATATCATTCAAAACAACTTTAATCAATAGTGTGATGCATAAAACTAATTTTGAGGTGTTTGTTTCCTTTGGAAATTGTAGGTATTAAAAGCCATAGTTAATATTTTTGTAAAAGTGAAACATGGTTCTATTGATAGTATGTCCAATTGTTAAATAAATGTTTACTAAGGGAACGTGACTTGTGTTCTTGGTATAGAAAAGTTTCCCTCATTGAGTCATTTGGGAATGATGATTATGTCCAACAACATATTTAAAAAAAACACTTGAAGGTATTAGTTTTAGGTGTTCATTCACCCAAGTTAATATCTTTGAAATGGCTAGATTTTATTTTTTCATGGTGCTTTATAAATTTACAAGCACTAAAATCACTTAGAAGTTGTGTGATAAAATTTACAAGAAAACTTTGTTCAAAATCAAATAATGCCTTGTGTCAATGTTTTTTCATCATTTTACAAAATTTGTTGCTCATTTCTAATTTTCAAATGAGTTCCAATTGAAAAATTTAGAGCATGTTAAATGTTATAATCATCCAACAATGGTTTAATATATGTCTACTAAAGCTTTAAATAATCACAATATTTAACTTTACATGTTACACTTTACACATTATTATGCATATATCATGGTATTCATGGAAAACTTGAATGCTAACCTAAATGTGTTTTTGGTTTTCCATTTTCATTTTCTTTTGATTTATTTATTTATTTTCATCTTCACAAACAAATGAAAACCATTGGGTCCCTCCTCAACCATGTCATCCTTTATTCTAATCATAAGGTATCCTTTTAAGATAAAATTGATTTTACCTTATAGACATTTCACCAATTGCTTGCATTATCCAATGAATGATTTATTTTATGAATACATGGACAATTGCATGGTTCTTTTTTCATTGATTTTTCATCTTATACAAATATCATACATGATTTTATTTAAGAAGATAAGAAAAATTGCACTTTACACAAAATTGATAAATTTGAATTCCATAATATTGAAACTAACAATTATAGATATATATTTTGAAATGATGAAATTAATGATTTTTAATGGTTTGTGTCAAAATTTCATGAATTATGTTAGCCTTTTTTAACCATCTTACTCAAGAGGACCACCATTACAAATGACAACCCAAAAAAATTTGTGTTTCAAGTTTTAAATATCTTCATTCATAATAAAATTAATTGTTAAGCCTTCCAAACCATTTTCTTAACTGGATATATTAATCTAATTTTATAATATGCCCACTCAAAGCATAAAATTGATGACATCCTACCAATTTTTATATTAATTTTTTCTTCTATCATTATTAACATGATAGGCATGATAAACAATGTCCTTTTGCTCTTTTGGGGGAAATGACAATGTATGTAGACCATCATATTTCATGATGAATCAAGTTTTAATTTGTGCATCAACTCCACAAGCCTTGTCACTTTTTCAGTTTTTACTAATCATCATTTATTGTTTTGGGAGTCAATTATAGGGAAAATACATTCATTTCCTTACATTTACATCCCATTAAATGTTTTCTTCTTCTTGCTTTAATGTTATGTATGTACTATTCTTATGCCTTGACATGTCAAATTGTTCATGTTTGTTGAATTTTCCTACTCATATTAACAATTTTAATGAAACCTTCGAGCCTTGTCAATAATATGTTCATATTTTATACTATGAAGAAAGTTTAACAAATGACATTTTATAATCAACCCCAACATAGGTCATTAAACATATACTATGATTAATTATAAAAGTAGGATATTTCATGTAATTTAATTTGTTGTTCATGGATGAAGTTCATCCATCATCGCCTAGATTGTCATTCATAAAATGGAATCCATGCATGAAAGTTGCTACACTAGGTTATATTGATGGTAATTGACGTCTCTTACTTCAAAATTCGTTTTGAAATGCAAAAACCCAAGGCACAAAACTTAGTTTATACAATTAAGAAAATCGGCAAGAGCTTCAAAAGAAATAATAAGACATGTTGACCTTTCTAGTAAAACTTTTAGTCACCATAATCTATACAAAATGAGGTGGTTAGTATAATTTCAAGCCAAATAAACTCCACAAGCTCACATTGATTCCAAAGATTCACCATGGCACAAGTTCTTTCAAGGGAATATTACTTCTTTTATGATGTACCCTATAGCTCGCCTTTGGGAGTGGCATGCCAATGTTTTATTTCCAAAGGTCACGAAAATGGGAGTTTGAAATTTCCCGGTTCTAGTTCCTAAAGGTCACGAAAATGGGAGTTTGAAAGTTCCAGGTTCTAATTCCGAAAATGGGAGTTTGAAAGTTCTAGGTTCTAGTTCCAAATGCCACTATAGTTGTTGAAGTTATCATTATATTGGCAAGAACATGGCACAAAACTTGCAAATTTGAATACACATTTGGTGAACGCTTAAAACATCCCTTTGTTTTCGGTCATCAATATAAATTAAACTACAATTCACTTGCTTCTAATAAGGCCCAAGAATGCACATGTGGAAAAAAAAGTGCAAAAAACGTAGCTATGGTGGGAATTGATGATTAATGACAAATCCCAATTAATCTATCCTTTGTAGTTGATGGGGAATTGTTGCCTTCACAAATTCTGTTTGAAGGTTGACAACTAAATCCCTACCAAAAAGCAATGCAAGAATGGCATCATGTGTGCATACAAGTTTCCATTAGTTACAACTTTGGCAACCAGTAATTAATGAATGATCAAACTTGTTAACATTCTATACAAAGAAAAAGAGGTCCCTAACCATGCACCCCAAGGGGACCGAAAATTGAATGTGCAAAACAACCATAAAATCTAGTGTGGATAATTGATTACTAATCAATGCAAAAGAGTGCAAAATTTTTGTAAAAAAAAGTCTAGATTTTATCTAATTGTACTAGCAAGTTGAAGCCCACTAATGCATCCTACAAAAACATTTGAACATTTTTTCTAGCAATAGTTCCATAGTTGGACATCTACATCTTTTCCCACCAATTACTGTAAGATCAAATGGATTGAAACGTGGACAACTAGCTTTTAGTTTTGTGATCCAATGTAGGTTAGCAAGGGTTTCTGGATGCATTATTCCATCATTATAGAAATAACCCTTCTTTGATCTTGATCTCTTGTGATATTTCAATGATGATGACGATTCATCAAAGTCGGCTTAGGTAGGACAACTTTAGATCCCTCAAGTTGTTGTACCTTGGACATTTCCAAATTGGAATTTGTTTAGCCCATTCCCAAGTGAAGATGCATGAAAATGTGTCTTTTCATATTTGTGTATTTTTGAAGTTTTTTTGCCAACGCCATATTCACAAGAAGATATTCAATACATTCACCACCAATTTGCATACCATTTGTCTTTGATTGAATTCAATTGAATCTTGATCCCATTATGGAATTGAAATTGAATTGAAATTGAATTAAATTGAATTCCAATTTCTAAATTGAATTCAAATACATTGAATGGATTTCAATTTCATGTATGAATGAATTCATGTTTTTCACTTCAACAAAATTCGTAATTTTTTCTTGCTCCACAATGTATTTGTTGTTTCTTTGTTTTTTCAATCCTTTTAGTATTGGTGCAAATTATAGGTAAGCTTTATGGCATGTTACATATTACATCATATCATCATTACTCATTGGTTGAAATTCATCTTTATCAAGGTTATTTCAACTTGTCATGTCATGTCATTGACATATGAACATGTGTTGTCCAATCAAACTTCATATAGATATGCTAACATTGTTCAGAAGATTGTTGACAAAAAATTGTATGTCAATGCAAAAGGTAAAAATGGAAAAGTATTTTTCAAATTTAGCATGTGGAAACAACCATGATGGAGTTTGTTTGATACTATGTATGGTATTCAATCTTCCCTTTACTTGTTTTCTTACTTCATAAATCATAAATTGTATAGATCTGGGATTTGTTACAATTCTGTAAATGTTATGTGAGAATTATATGCACAATACGCAAGAGAGAGAAAATGTGAAAACATCTTATGAATTTGGTAATGATCCAATGAAAATGTATTTCAAACACAAAAGAAAAAATGAAGGTTGACCATATAGTTGAAGATGTTTGAATCGTGTTGAATTGTGATTTTTAACAAAACAATTTTCAGAAGGAGTTTTTTATATCCGGTCACGCACATTTTTTCTTCTTCTTTGTAATGATTTGTGTTCGTTTAAAGTGTTACACACCAAGTGATGTTCACTTCATTATGTATGCATTATGTGAAAAGAATTGATTGAAAGAATTTTTGCACCAAAAAAAGAAGAAAATATTATATTCCTCAATGTTCCTCCTTTGTTTTCTTATTTTAACTAAATTTTTTATTTTATTTTTTATGTTTTGATAATTTGATTAAGTTTTATGCATCACATCATTATTATCCAACACATGTTTTATGATCTCAACCCATTCATACCTTTACAATCGTGTTTTAAATGACATGGGTATTCATCTTTCAAAAGAGAGGAAAAAGATTTAAATATTCAAACCTTATATATTTGTTAAGTTACTTAACCCAAATGAAGCAAAAGACAAAACCATTTGAAAATGAAATAATACAAAACAAATTGATCAATCGATGGTTGAAGAGATATTTGTGAATAATATTATCTTTGAAATTCACATTTGACATTTTCCCCCAAAAAATCAATCTTTAGTGAAAAAATAAGAATTAATGAGTGTTTAGAAAAAACATTATACACGCAAAATGTCATTTTATTATTGTTACAAGATTGCATACATAATATGAATAAAATAATAAAATAATTTTGTGCATGCCTTGTGACAAAATTGATGGTTACTAACAATCTATTGGGATAATGGTATGTTTGACAATTCAAATTCTCCCATATAAGTACATAGAAAGATTTATGCATGAATCTTCTATTGAATAAGTAAATGATCTTTCTTTATATTCATGATCAATATGTTTGATCCTTTCAATAGTTTTTTCAATTAATTAATTCGAAAATCAATTTGAAATATCATTAATTATATGGGCAGATCATCATTATCTTCATTAGAAATGTCATTACTTGATGATATTAAATAAACTTACAATATAAAAATTAATGATTTTTTATTATATGAATTTAAACTCTCCTTGAAACTAATAGAAATCCTCAAGAGTATTATGGATATTACAAAATATGATAGAAGATTAGAATGTTGCTATAAAACAAACATAATGATGAAATAAAATGGTTTTTTTAATTTTTAAAACTCATTTGATGATCCTTGTCCCTTTTCCAAATAAAACCTATTAGGGAAAAAAAATCTATCTTGTTTAAATTGCCTAATGTATTATACATGGATGTCATTTTTATATTTATTATTTATTATTGTAATATCTTAGCATCCTTGTCACTAATTACATTAGTGACAAAAATATATAAATTTCAAAAAAAAGTTGTGAAGGAAAATACATTGTCTTTTCAAATATTCAAGATTATTTTAGACATGCAAATTTCAAAATTCATTGACTATTCTACAAACATGTGTTAAATTTGTCTTTACATTACATTAATCAAAAGTATTTAACTAATTGAAAATATTATGAATCCATTAAATCACGTGTGTTTTTTACATCTCATGAATGTGGTGTGTAGGTGACAACTTTCTTTTGATATGTGTCATTAATTGAATTGAATGCATGGAAGGATGAATGACTTGTTAACATAGGAGATTCACAAGGAGGAAAAAAAAAACAACAGTGACCAAGAAAAGAAAAATGTTTAAAGAAGTGATTAATTTGTGAGCAATTCACCAATACTTGCAAATTGGGTGCAAATTCAAATGGGAAAAAAATTAAAAAACCATAAACCTTGATTTTATTTTTTTCAAATTTTTAAAATTATAAAATTTTCTCATTTTGTAGTTTAAAACATTTTCAAAGTCTTGTTCTTGATTTCAAATTGTATATTACTCAAAGATTTAATATTTTGGTTAAATCAATTGCATGGAATCGTACATCACATGTTTTCAACCTATAATCACTATGTATCACATCTAGGTTTTGAAAACTTTGAAATTCTTTTGTGCATATTGTTATTTAAAAATTCATGATCACATTCAAATGAATTTGTGTTTCATCCTTTCATTCAACAATTACATTTTAAGGTTAACGGCCTATCAAATAATGCATAGTTTATGTTGTGAAAAATGAATCTTAAATTATTATTCAAGTTCTTGACCTACACATCATGATTACAAAGTGTCTAAATTTTTCATTGGATTTTATATTGATTAATTTACATGATGCTCATGATTCTAACAAGTGGGAACATTGATTTAACACGATGATAACTTTTGGTTTGTATTGAAAATAATAATTACAAATACATGAATATGAAATTCTATTGTAATTATAATTATAATTTAAAATTTTATTTATCCGAAAAATTCTAATAACTAATATTTTGGTATTTTGAATTTAATATCAATTTAAACCAATATCAACAATAATATATTAAATTTAAATTAATCATTTTTATTAATTAAATCAAATATGAAAACATTAAAAAAATGAATTTCAACTTATTTATTATTGTAATATTTCAATGGACACATTTTGATCAAAATTAAAAACATATTCAAGTCAACATTGAAATGAAATATTCGATAAACATTTGATCAAAGTTGACAAGGTTACATTATTTTTATCAATCCTATGTTTATAAAATTAGTTAAACTTAATAAACTCATTCTAAATATCAAATTCATTAATATTTAATGGGAATTGACATTTGACAACTTTTTAATATCACCTCCACCCATGACTTGGCGGTTGGACATTTTATTTTGTTCTTTCCAACCACCCTTTCATTGGAAGGCGTAAACATTTTTTCCCCCTTCTAATTAATTTTTCTTTTTGCATGAATTGAATATATTGCCCCTTTCAACTTTGATCTTTTTAAGAATTAATGATCATTTCAAAGATTTTGAGCCTTTAATCTTGGTTGTGGTCTAAGCCAAGTTTCTGAAAGGTCCCAAAATGGGATCCCAACTTAACAAACATTTTAAAATTTGAACATTTCTAGTCAAAATTCAACTCAATGTAATGTTTTGGTTTAAGAATGACATAAGCTTAGTCAATAACCAAAACACATCCAAATAACACTGAAGATGACAAAAAACGAAGGGAGAAAAAAAACAAGAACGCCGACAAGGAACGACAGACAAAAAAACATCAAGATGTTTAGGGTTGAATCCATTGGATATAATGTTGACTGGCCAATCGAAAGCAATCGTTTTCTTTGTACTGGGCCTTTTGGGGGGGGGGGGGGGGGGGGGGGGGGATTATTGTTTTTGTTTTTTTTTTTTCTTTCTTTTTCCTTTTCTTTTTTTTAGTTCCTAGGGTTTTTGGCAAAGGTTATGGTATAAAAAGTGTGGTGCTATCGGGAATGCATTGGGAATACTTTTGTGAACTTGCAGAAAATGATGGGAATATGGAACAAACAGAGAAATCCAA
>Ga0116231_10007380_pt1 | contig 20173 bp, 21 predicted proteins | sample S1TSphgellanicum_2_FD_89695 | JGI IMG/M metagenome (GOLD analysis project Ga0116231, IMG submission 89695) | Host-associated microbial communities from peat moss isolated from Minnesota, USA - S1T2_Fd - Sphagnum magellanicum MG | ecosystem: Host-associated > Plants > Peat moss > Unclassified...
GGGAGTTATGGCGGTTCAAAGTTCCGGGAGTCCCGCCGGGACAATTTCGGGACTCCATTTCGGGAGTCCCGGGAATTTGTGCCATTCGGATGTAGCCTCCGCGACCAGCCGCAGAGAATACTAGATGGGGGAAGGTGGTGGCTTCCCCCGAGTCCAGGCCGTGGTGAGTCTTGTGTGTCCAAGTGCCCGTGGCAAGTCCCAACACCAAAAGGGTGTCCCGAATGCTAAACTAATTCGATTTGGGTGGTTTTTGGATGCAGATTCACATGAGCTAAGTTAGTCCCTCGTCCTAATCTAATCTCGAGGCTCCCAACTCGACCCTCTACCCCATTCTAGAGTTGGAAGCTGGGAGCGTGCTACCAAGTTCAACTTTCCGCAACTTGACTTTGTGAAACCCTCAAGTGGGTTCCACCCCCGTGACTTGGGAGCGTGTCACGTGGTATCAGAGCCCGGAGTTGTCCTCAAAACAAGTGAGATGATAAGACACATTGGCTTTGTTCAATGTAGACATTCGACACAAGCCTGGGAAGGAGAACGTGGTGCCTGATGCGTTAAATCGAAAGCACCAACTTAAAGTGGTGTATGTGGAGAAAATAAAATTTCAAAAGGAAGTTGGACTAACGAATTGCCGTGACGAAATTGCCAAGGAAGTGAGGCAAAACATTCAAAATGGAGCCAAGTCACACTTCCAATTACGAAATGGACTATTGTGGTACGAGCAAAATCGGTTCTATGTTCTGAAAAGGAGGACGAGGGATGTGCTCTTGGAGGAATGTCATGATGGGCCGCTTGCGGGCCATGGTGGTGCAAAGCACACCATAACATTCCTTAGGAAATCCTACTACTGGCTTAACTTGAAAGACAATGCAGAGGAGTATGTGAAGACTTGCTTGACATGCCAACAAAATAAGACTTTCAACAAGAAGCAATTGGGTTTGTTACAACCTTTGCCAATTCCAAAAGGGCCATGGGAAAGTGTGTCCATGGATTTCATGGTAAGTTTATCCCCATCAATGGGATTCGATGCCATCATGGTGGCGATGGATTAATTTAGCAAGATGGCACACTTCATCCCCACCAAGGATAGTGCCACGGCCCAAAAGACGAGAAGGTTGTTCTTCACACATGTTTTCAAACATCATGGCCTCCCAAAAGACATAGTCTTGAATCGTGACGCGCTCCCAAGTCACGAGGTGAAACCCACTTGAGAGTTTCACAAAGTCAAGTTGCGAAAATTGTGACTCAGTGGCACGCTCCCGGCTTCCAACTCTAAAAAAGGGTAGAGGGTCGAGTTGGGAGCTCAAGGATTAGACTAGGAAGAGGGACTAGTTTAGCTCGTGTGAATTTGCATCCAAAACCAACCAAAAGAAGTTAATTTAACATTCGGGACACCCTTGGGTGTTGGGACTTGCCATGGGCACTTGGACACACAAGACTCACCACGGCCCGGACTCGGGGGAAGCCACCACCTTCCCCCTTATAGTATTCTCTGCGTCTCACCGCGGAGGCTACATCTGAATGGCACATTTTGTTGGGACTCCCGAAATGGAGTCCCGAAATTGTCTCGGGTTGGAGTCCCGGGACTTTGGACGGCCACAGCTCCTCGCCCCAAGCTCGGATCGGGACGAGTCTTGAACCAAAGTTGTAGCTCTCATCCAGAGCTTTCCAACTCCATGTTGCATTCCTTGAGGAAACATTGGGAAAGGGTCGATTCCTGACTTTTAGTGGTCGGGAGTCAAACTGCCAATTTGACTCCCATCCCTTCTTTTGCCCATAACTTGGGCTAACAATGTCAGAATGGCCAATGCGAGGTTATTTTCGATATTTACGTTTCAAGACCTTTCCAATGACACCAAAAACACCTCAATGCGAGGTGTTTTGGGCCTTGCTGTCGAGCTCTGAACATTCGGGAGTCCAGGAGGACTCCAAACCTCCAACTTTTCCAAGTGTTGGGCTTCACCCCCACACTTGGCCAAAGTGGGGTTGCGACAAATTGAAACCCAAAGTTCACAAGCAAGTTTTGGCGAACCCTATGGAAGCGAGTGGGGTAGGAGTTCAAGATGAGCACTTCCTTCCGCCCCCAAACCGATGGACAAACCGAAAGAGTGAACTTGGTGATCCAACAATTCTTGAAGAATTATGTGGCGGCAAGTCAACAAGATTGGGTGGACCACTTGGAGTTAGTCGAGTTTTGTTACAATAATTCGAAACACTCCACAATTGGGTTTACCCCCTTTCAAATGGTAATGGGCAAATCACCAATTGTGCCCATGACTTGGGTAGCACATGGACAACCCCCGAGTGATGCAAGTGAGGAATTGCCAATGCTCACACAACTTGATGAAGAATGGCAGCGCCTGTGGGAGTTAGCAAAGGTCAACTTGGAAAATGCGCAGAAGAGGTACAAGGATTTTGTGGACAAGTCTCGACGAGAGGTGAAATTTCAAAAAAGGGATGAAATGTGGTTGAACATCAAGAATTTTCAATTGCCAGAAGGTTAAAGTCATAAGTTCTTGGGCCCATATGCGAGCCCATTCAAAGTGTTGAAAAAGAAACTTTCCAACACTTACAAGTTAGAACTACCAAAAAATCTTAGAATTCACCCCACATTTCATGTGTCTCTTTTGAAACCAGTCGCCCGCGATACCTCAAGGCCTAATCGGGAGCACAACTCAAAGCCCCCATTAGATTTGGTTCATAATGAACTAGAATTTGAAGTGGAGGCCGTGCTCAAGTCAAAGCAACTAAGAGGATGAGAGCAGGAATACTTAGTTAAGTGCAAAAGATACCATCCAATAGAGGCATCTTGGGTGAATGAATCCGATATGGAACATGCCCAAGAAGCCATAGAGGAATTCCACACTAGACCGATAAAGAAGAGACGTGGAACGTGATGAGGACATCACCTTTCTTTTAATGGGGCAGGGAGTCACATAAAATGTACCACATCAAGTTGCAAGTGAAATAAAGGCTTAAAACTTCCAAGAGATTGTATCACGAAAATAATGTATAAGTGCAAATAAGGTTGTCAAAGTTGGCATTGGACAAATGGAACTTCCTGACATAGGTCCAAATCAAAATCAGATTCCTACCTTGGGGTTAAGAGAAACCTTGACCCCAAAAGAGGAGGCAAGCAAGGTGAGCTTGCGGGGACATGCACAAGCTTTAAGTGCATCCCAAAGGGTTGGTTAGTAGTGGCGGCCAACGTGGGAAGTCATGACCCCGTTCACGTACTTTAATTGTGTAAATTAGGACTTGGGTTCTTGGCAAAACCCAAATGTCATTTCTCGTACCTTGATAAGCAAACCTTTTAGTTAAGGCTTGATTATTGTGATCAAGGCGCAAGGTTAAGAAAGGAGTCATGTCAAGTAGCTTAGGTCAAGATTAGACTTGGCTTGAGTTCCTCGTGAGGGGAAGGCGGAAATAATGGTATCCCAAATGAGGGCTCTATCAATTAGGCTAGTCTAGGTCTTTTGACGAAACAAAGGTTAAGGGTTTTTCTTAGGAGATACCCTTGGACTTATCAAGAAAGCATTGGAAACTTGAGGACGCCTAAGTTAACTTGAGGCAAAGTCTTGTCGCAAAAGCAGGCACTTGATGGCCAAGGATCCAAAAGAAAGTAATTGCAATTCTAGAAAGTAAGAAATTATAAGCGTCAATGAGGATATTGACCTTTTCTTCTAGTGGGGGAAAGTGTCGCAACCCTACCTTGAGGGAGTGTGAGGATGAAACTCACACTTTCAAAATTGGGACTTGGGAGTCCTCTGTGACTCCTAAAACTTCAAAGTTGATCACAGGGGTCAAAACACCTTACATTGGGGTGTTTTTTATATCATTAGAAAGATATCAAAGTGTAGATTTCGAAAATGCCTTGCATAGGCCATTTGGACATCTGTACCACAAGTTATGGCAAGAAGAAGGGCCGGTTTGACTCCCAACCACTAGAAGTCGGGAATCGACCTGACGCCGGTGTGCACAGGTGAAGTGCGATACATTGTTGGAAAGCTCTTGAGGAGAGCTACAAGTTCGCTTCAGACCTCATCCCAATCAAAGGTCTGAATAAAGAGTTATGACCTCGCAAAATCTAGGGAGTCCAAACCCAGACAGTTTCAGGACTCCTCCTTGGAAGTCCCGGGACAAAAAGCCATTCATATGTGGGTGCCACAAAGAGGCACATAGTATACTATATGGGGGAAGGTGGTGACTTCCCTCGAGTCCGGGCCGTGGTGAGTCATGTGAGTCCAGAGTTGCCCGTGGCTTGTCCTAGCACCAAAGGTGTTCAGAAAGTGATCTAACCAACTTATTGGTTGGTTTGATGCAAGTTCGAATAAGTAAGTAAAGCTTGTCACTTTTCCTAGTCCCATCGCAGAACTTCAACACACCCCTTTACCCCTTTTAGTGCTAAGAGCTAGGAGCGTGCCCCATGTTCCTCACAATTCCGCTATGTGAATAACTTAGACCCCACTTGGGTTTAACTAGGAACTTGGGAGCGCATCACATATGGCATCCATGACTGATGACAAAATGACATGGATGTTCATTTGTCATTACAATAATGAAAAAATGATTACAAGTCATTTGATATGAACATAAACTACCTTACCCCTACCCCACACCTATGTACCTACCTATTTATCTACCCACCCACCCATCTATCAACTTACATACTTGCTCACCCACCAAACCATCTACCTACCACTTACCAATTACCTACCAATCACCTATCTACCTTTTATTTCATATTTCCTATAACCTACCCACTTCCTACTTATCATCTTACCATTTGTTACCTACTTCATAGTCTTGCGATGATATGAAATAAACATGTGAAATAAAAAACTTGACCAAAATTCTACACCTTTTGATGTTGTAATCCATTGGTAATGAATTGGTTTATCATTGTGAAGGTGAAGGGTTCAATTCCTAATACTTGCAACTTATGTGCATTTTTAAAAGGTTAGGGTAAGTATGTTAAATTAAGGTAGTTACATAGGTAGGTTACATAGGTTACGTAAGTCAAATTAGGTAGGTTAAGCTACTACCTACCCGCCTGCCTTTTTCAACCTACCTAAACCTATTATCTACCTACCTACCTACTTATTAATTTTCTTAAAATAATAATTCAAAAAGAATGATTTTAATCTAGGTATAAATTAAAATACTCAAATAGTTTAATGTCTATTGATCATATTTTAGTCATTCATTATCTAACACCTCAGCATTATATATGGCTTATTTTTTATGACTTGTTGTCAATGACTATAAGATGAAAAATGCCATGTCAAACATTAAATGACTACTTGTCTTTTGTTACTTGTCTGTTACAATTAAAAGCCTTTAGTCATATAATGTTTGGTATGACTACAAAAATAGTCATATATGGATTCATAAATTTAAGAATTTCTTCTAGTGATCATTCAAAGTGTGACTGCCTATTTGTTGATTACAATATCTAATTATAGCTATAATTAGTTCAAAGCTCATATTTTCATATTAAAGTTACAATTGGCACTGACTATTGTCAGAATATTTCACTCCTTGTTCTTATAGATCGTCCATTAAGATCATTTATATAGATCGAGGCTATGGTCAGTATTGACCATAGCCAAAATAATCCATACAAATGTTGATTCAAGAATGAAATTATGTAAATAGTTGATCACATTAGAGATCCTTATTGTTACTTAATTTAATATTTTGTAGATATGGTTGTTACTGATCCTATCCCATAACATTTTTAAAAATCATTATTATAGTTCATTCAAATAGATCATTTTTTAATGATCGAAGTTGTGGTCGTTGCCAACCATATCAAAGCTCAATTTCATGGATCAATCATATAGATCAAAATTATAATTGTTGCCAATCATAGCTCAAATTAGTTCTAGAAATCGATCTCACATATTGGTCTTGGAAATCATCTTTACATATCCAAGTTATGGTCAATGCCCAACCATAGTCAAGATCATTCTTTGAGATTGTTCTTACTAATGGAAACTATGGTCTTTGTAAACCAATGTTGAGATCCTTTTGATAGATAAAAGTTATGGTTGTTGCCGACCATAGCCCAAATTGTTGTTATAGATCGTTGATATTGTTTGTTCTAACATGTCATTCTTCAATATGGAATCACTAGTTGTTGCCAATGATAGCCCAAATTGATTTCACATATTGTTATTTAAAATCACATCTATAATCATTGCCAATAATAGCTCAAATCATTCATGGATATTGATTTTCCAAATCAAATCTATGGTTGGTGTCAACCATAACCAAGATCATTCCTACATATCACTCATAATCATGGAAGCAGTTGTATCTATTCCAACCATTTTTTAGTTTGCTTTAACACATTAGAGCTATGATTGTTACCAACAATAACAAAAATTACTCTTTGCAAAAAAATTTACAGCTCTTTACTGCATGTCCTTCCTATAGATTGAAGTTGTGATCATTAAAAACCATAACCACATTAGATTTTATAAATCCTTCTTATAAATTAAAGCTAAGATCATTTTGCTAGATAGTTCCTGTATAACGTCTTTGCAAATCATTTTACCATATCCAAGCAATAATCAACACTGAATATCAAAGTGTTGCAACTTATCAATGCAAATATTGTTTCTACATATTCTTCTTGCAAATTGAAGATATGGTTGTTGCCAACAATAACCAAGATCGTTCTTCTAGAACTTCAAGGATGCATTAGACTATGAATTGAGAGGTTCTACATACAAAAAACTAACCTACCTATGTACTGATGATTACATTGCTTGGTACACCTCCGTCGAGCTTTTCTCTCCTCGTAATCATCTACAATGGAAATTTATAAAATATTGGATGAGGATCAAGATGCCTCAAATGGAAATGACAGGTAGGCATAGATGTTCAACATTTTCATTCAACCTTCTTACATGTGCTCCACTCAAATATATGCATATTCATTTCCTTCCAGACTCTTGTTTGGGTTTGTTTCCTACTAAGAACATGCAAAAACATTACAAGAAATGAAACAAACAAGTTTTATATGATTATGCGGACATACCTCTCCTCCTTTCTCTTGCTAGTCATCAATGCCACCCATGTTTTCCATCGTCTCATCCTTATCTCCCTACACAATGACTACCGAAAGCATTAAAGTTCATGGAATGCATGATCCATTTTACATTTTCAACCTCCCATAATGACCTAAACCTTTTGATATCATAATCGCTTTATCATTTTCTAAATCTGTGTTTCAACTAAACTCTTCCCTATTCTTCAAAAAAGGTCTAACTATAAAATGTTAAAATAGCTTCAATCAAAAGAATACCTCACTTTCCCAAATTGTCTCCATCATGTTATCACTTAGTGCTTCCTCTCCCTCTGTGTCATTACCATCTTCTATGCAACTTGTTTGGGATCCTCTTTCAACTTTGTTTTGTTTTGAGGTATAGAGTTCTCATCTCCTCCTCCTCCCTAGCTCTTTCCATTTCTTCTTCCTTTCTTGATCTACCATATTGATCTTTAAGGTTTCACACATTGCCATTGATCTTTGCTTGTGGTTAATCCTATTATTTCCATTCTTCTTTCTCCTCCTTGTTTCTTTTCCTCCCACCTTTCTCTCTAGAATGCATTACATTATCAACTGTAAATCCATTTTTGCAATCATAAAACCTTATGGGGGAATTTTGGTTTTAAGGAAACTATATTATCCTATAATTTTTTTAGTCTTATACCCGTCGTTGGATATTTGGTGTTTTTAATCAACAACCAACACACCAAATTTATCTCCGTTTGCCCTAAAATGGACAATATATCTTTTTTGGGTAAATTGCTACCAGCTCTACTTTCAATGCATTGTTGAAATATGGTAAAAACATGGAGATGTTTAATTGCAAATTGAAAATTAAAAAAATAGAAAAATATTTTATTAGTTTATATTGTAAGGAAAATGGAATTTAGATAATATTTTTCTTCAGCATGTGATTGGGAAAATTTGAAATATGTTTTCATTTTTTTTCCATTAAAATTCCCAAGAAATCTACCCGATATTTGGAACTTATGGTTTTTTCATTTTCTCTAGGCTTAAGAATATTTAATCAACTAATCTAACATTTACTCCCATAGTCATTGTTCAAAGTATTGAATTGACACCCTTGTAATTTAAAAATATGTTGTAATATCTTTTCTAATAATGAAAGGACATCGATGTTAAACTAGATTTTAATCTCACATTTTTTTATTCCCAATAAAATGGATACTATGTACTAATATAACAATTTTTTAGTATATCACTATTGTTCCTTTTAACCAGCTTTCATTTCCTTGAAACAAATTTAGCACCTCTAATGAAACTTTGAAAATTTTGCTTGACCATTTTAAAACTTTCAAGGGCCTTTTTTACACATAAAATAATCAGCAATTTTTAAAATATATGATTCTTAAACTATAGTTATTGTTTTGATTCTTGGGGTGTATTTATTGTATTGATTTTTGAAATGTAATTCTTGGAATGTCATTATTGTATCAATTCTATTCAACCACTTGATGCTTTTAGCATCGAGCCTCAACACCTAGTGACAATAGAGTAGTAGGAATGGAGGGAACCACAAATACCTTCAATTGATTACTTTTGACACCCCAACATTCATCTGAACAACTAAGGCTGAATGCATTACCAAATGGACATCACGCCACACTTGAACACATGTTCAGAAAATATTTTTTGCAAGTTAGAGGTGGCAATTTACAACACTTGGCTAATACATTCCCAAAACTATTGTACCATCATGATTAATGTTGGAACAACTATGTAACTTGAAATGAAGACCTTCACACCAATTAAGTTTTCAACCACATGTAAAATCAATGGAAGTAGTTATAGTACTTATTGTTGTTCGACAAACATAACCACTTAACCAAAATGTTTGGTTAAATGTACTTGTCATGGGAATTGTTGAACAACCACCTATTCAATGAATGAAGTAAATTGATTCCAAACATAAATCCCTGTTACCCCCCCCCCCCACGATGAATTCCTGGGTGTTTTTGGGTATTTGATTGAAAATCAATGCAAATTTGACACCTCAAGTTTGCTAATAGTTAATGATAAATAGACATTTTAAAACATGGGGAAAACAATTAGGAAAATAGCCTACCACTTCTTTTTTATTTAAAAAAAATTAATAAACATTCCTATAACATTTCTAAAGTCAAAACAACAATTAGGAAAGACAATTTCAATTTAAAACAAAAACTTGAGCAAAAACAAAACTCACTTCATTCAAAGAGCTTCATAGTGCAAAAAATTACATACACAATGGCATAAAAAACAAGGATTAGAAAAAAGACCATTCGAGCTTGCCCAAAAGAAGACTTCAAGCTTGTAAAAAAATGGTGGGTTTTTTAAAAAAATGAAAATCCATAGAAATCCTCCTAAACTCCAAGTTACCCAACCTTATCCTATATCTAAAATCTGGAACTAAAATAATAGGTGACAATTAATTCTTCGATTCTATAGATAAACAACTTTTGAAAATTGGTTATGGAAATTTTTTGGTTTTGTCTCAAAATTGGTATTATTTCAAAATCAATTCTATTTCAAAATTGGTACTACCTCAAAATCGATACTATCCCAAAATTGGTAAAACATGATTTTCGGTTCAAAACTAAAAACCAACCTAGAAAAACTTATAGCCTTAATATTATCCTCCCCTTTATTTGAATCATGTATTCATGATCAAATAGTCCTATCCTATAGTTATACCAAAAACTATCTACTCTACCATATGAACAATTCCCCTTTTGAAGGTTTTCAGTAACCTCCTTTGTTTTTACAACGGTAGACATGATTGAGGGATGTATAGTTTCGGTGGCAACTTCAATAGATGCAACCTAAGTACTTTTGGTTGCCACTTCTGCAACAATGGAATCCACCTCCATCGTGGTTGTGGTTCCTTCTTCTACTCCTCCCACATCGACAATCCCATATTTGGTTTTTGACAATGTCTTGGCTGGAGAGGGGGCAATAAACGAACATAAAACAAAGTTTGGGAAGGCGTGGGTATAAGCGATGAACCAAAGTTTGTACAAGTCCTCATCTTTTAGGTAGCTAGAAAAGGCCTTGTTCAGAATTTTTGTTATTTGTGCCTTATAAAATTCCCACTTTTTAGCTTGGTTCTTCTTGACTTTCTATTGATAGTTGAAGGCATTTTCAGTTCTAATCCCCTCCAATTTGGCCATTTGTGGAAGGTGTAATTTGCATCCTTGGCCTTTCGGGTAAGCAATTGAATTTGCTGTTGCAAGTCCTCCAATTGTTCTTGAGTGATGGGAACATGGCCAGACAACTCTTGGATATTTAATTGTAGGCATGCAATGGTTTTGGTAAACTCCTTCAAATCATTCACTTAGGAGCACAACTTTGTGTCTAAGTCTGCATTTTCCTTCTCAAGACACTTAGCTGGTTCTATTGTAAATTTGAGTTCATGTGCATCCATAGCAACAGCCAGCTCCAATGATTTTCAATTTGTTTCCACTTTTTGGTATTTAGCCTCCAGTTCTTGCCTTTTGACATGCAAATGGTTTAGGTTGGCTTGGATAACAGATAGCCTATCTTGGAGGGTAAGGAGTTGAGTTCAATACTCCTTGTTTTCAACAAGACTTTTGTCCAACCGAGTTTGCATACTTGCAAAGTTGGACTTGGTAGCTCCAATGCCTAGATTGTCAAGGCATCTTGCCAAGCTTGCGTTTGTGGTTAGCGTAACTCGTTTTTCAAATGTAAGACCTCAACCTTTGCATTGAAAGCATCTTCAAATGCAACCTCCTTTTCGATATTGGTTGCCTTAAAAATGTGCTTCAAGTGCCTATTGTCTGCACATAGGTACCAAAAATGCACAAGTGGTCCTCCAAACCTTACAGAGGAAGAAATTCCGTTTCTAATGGTTTTGTTCCAATTGAAATGGGGGTGTTAAAAAGGTGTACCAAAAATGATGCCTCTACATCTCAGGGAGGGAACCTTGTTTGGGTCCCATTGGAATTGAAGCTCAAGGGAATGTCCATTTGTGGTATATGGTCAATGGGAATATCCTCACCTTGCAACCTATCACGCAGCCTCTGGGACAAAGACTGGGTGTGAAGGTATGGTATCAAAAAAAGTGAGGGTAGGCCTTAGAGGTGAAGTTTCAAGTGGCACATCTGGATTTGCACTCTTGGTCACATCCTGCCTTTTCAAGCTTGGCTTGTAAGGTGGGGATCCTCAGCAGGCATCCTCTTCCCTGGTGAGCGCGCTGGAGGTTGTTGTTGTAAACGTCCCATGTATAAACTACCCATTGCTAGTAGTATGACTTTTTTCGATGCAAAATCAAAAAATGGTTATTGGCTCAACTTACCAACTTCTAGTTGTGTTTGGGGAGGACTATTAAGGTTGATAGGCTTGGTGTGAGAAGACGTTTCTAGCCCCTTTCTCTTCACATCAATATCAAGTTCTATTGAAGAGTTATCTTCCTCTTCATCTTTGTCTTCAAATTCCAACACCCAAAAAGTTGGGTCAACTATAAATTAATTTCAAAGGATGATATCAATAACTTGGGCTACACCGAATTCCGTCTCCTTTCCAAGGTTTTTTTTTTTAAAAAAAAATTTAGTTTGATTATTGTGGATAGATGTTGCAACTTGGAATGCAAATTGTTGAAAACAACTTGAACCCAATTTATCGGTTTTTTAAGTTCAAAAAAGGCCACTAAAAGCATGAACTTCTTGTTGACATACATTTTGTAGCTCCCCTTTAGCTAAATAGCTTGAATCAAGGTCAAAAGTTGAGCGAAACACTTCCCTTTTACCTAGGAAACTCTCTAGCCTTCCTTCACACAATTGCGTTGAGTGACACCATCTAAATGTAGAGGTTCAATGCTTTTGCAAATCACATCACATGCAACTTCTTGATTTTGATTTGAAGTAGACATAACATCTTTGTGACAAGATTTTCAGTAATGATTATTGCAATTCCCTACACAATGGATTTTATCGCATCTACATTCAACCGAATTATCGATTACAAAAGTTCCTTGACCATATGTTGTATGGGTGTGTTAAGGGAGTAATTACTTGTGGTAACTATTAGTTAGTATATTTCTATTTACCTAGTTACTGTTTTAGGAATTACTAGGTAGATTACATGGTTTTTATCACCATTTGAATTTGAATAGAACATAGGACTATTTTTGTTGAAGAAACTCTTGGGAGAAAAGGAAGAGATGAGGACCATTGTATCATTGTAGAACATGGAGCTTTAAAGGAGTATGAGAACAATATATTTTGATTTTTGGGAGCTTTAATTTCATAGCTAAATTTTTTTGTTTTGATGTTTTAATCCTATTTTCATTATTGGATTTTAATTCTGAAACTAGTTTTAAGTAGATTTGAATGAACAAAATTTTTTATTATTAATTTATTGCATTTTAGTCTAGATTTTAAACCATAATATAGAATTAAAGATTTTGTATTTACCATTTGGCAACCATCTTAGGGTTTGAATTCAAAGTGAATTTCAAAATGTAATTTATGTCTTGTTGTTGAAATTTTTGTTTCTATAGATAGATAGTGAACTTCACTTTTGTTTTTTACATCTTTATCATAATTTTTGTTTAGGAAGTAGAACTAAGCAAAGTAATTAACTATGAGGATTTTGCTCTAATGCAAAACTTTGTTCATATTTGAATGAGGATGTGGAGAAATGGAAAATAGAATTGTAACTAGAAGTTTGAGGAGACACTTAGATCAAGTTGTATTACATGAACAAGTGGAAAATGGTGTTGCCATTAGCTATAATTTGAGTGCAAATCAAGTAGATTAACAGTTTGAAACACCTAGAAGAGTTTTTTAAACAAATTATAGACATTCATGGATAGAAGAGAGACATGCAAGCCACAGAATGCCTCAAGTAACATCAATTATTCCTCATGAAATGAAAATTGGTGAAGCATAGAGGCACACCAGTAGTCTACTGCAAAATTCAAGGAAGGAAGAGCGTCAAATTGAAAATGCAGATTCATAGGTTGAGTTTAGTTTATAATTATAATCACTAAAGTTTCGTTTATATCAGCACCAATCCATACTGTTGATGGTGTTCAATCCAGACCACAAACTCCAAGGGGAACAAAATTTGTGGGTTTGCATGAAGATATACCTAGACAAGTGAATAAAGTTCTTGTTAGGTAGCCATTAGATCCAAGAGGAGGTGGCTCAAATGCACCAGGACCATTAGAACTTCGAAGACCTCCAAGATATTTTGGAGTGCCAATGATGAATCCATGCAGGCCATCATTACCACCAAACAAACCTTATCATCGACCATTTAACTATCTAGAGTATGTTAAGGATTCCAACCTAGATGTTCATGTTAAAGTGTTTAAAGTTGCCATCAGAGCAAATAGTGAAATAGATGATGCAAAATTTATTAATTTGTTCAGTTTTAACCTCAAAGATATTGTGTTTAATTGGTGTAACAATTATATGGGAGATTACCCAGATTGTATTTTTGTAGAATTGTTGTTGGCTTTTTGTAAAAGGTACAGAAAAGTTTAGAATGATGAACAAGTTTATGTGTAGTTGAAAAACATGAAGCATGAGAAAAATGAAAGAGTGGAAGTCTATTATGAGAGATTATTGAAGTTGGCCAATGGTCTTCAACACAAAACAACAAATCATTTCTTAATTATTGTTTTCAAATCTAAATGACAACCATATTTGCATGTAGCAATAGTAAGTATGAAGAGAGAAACTTTGTAGCAACATAAAGAAACAACTTTGGTTTGTGAAGAAGGAATTTTTGAAGTAAAGACCATAAGCAATATGTTGGTACCACAAAGTAATAAGATAGTATTAGCTCAAAAACCTTAGATAGGCCTAAAGAAAATAGGAATGTACTATACAAATTGTCAAAGGACAAATCATAATGTTGAAACCTATAGATTCAAAAGAAAGGAAGATCATGTTTTTGAAATCTTTGAGGTTACTATTTGACAAATTAAAGTACAGAGGCCTGTGAAGTATTCTTGTCATATTTGTGGTGACACTAGACATAAGATCATAGATTGTCCAAAGTACAATGATACGAAGAATATGTTTAAGAACAAAGGAGCGAAGCCAACAGAGAAACAAGTTGTGGTAGAACCCAAAGTTTCAAATCCTTCAATCCATATGGTGGATGTGAATATGGCCATCACGAGGGGCAAGGTTATTGAATAACAAGTGTTTAAGGACAAAGAACTAATAAAAAATAAGTCTGTTGTCGATTTGGAAGAGGAGTAGAAAGTACAACAATCTTTTGTCAAGACTATACAAGAGATGCAAACAAAAGACCCACCATAGAATTTGATTCCAAAGGAGAAACATAATGGAATATAAGTTGTGCAAGATTGCCTCAATCTAGGGTGTCCACAAAACTAATTGTATCACAAAGTTTATTTGTTAATCCTATTAACAAAGTTATGTATATTTTAAGATATTAGCAAATAGATGTTAAAGTCTACCTATACTTTGAAGTTAGGTCAATTGTTGAAGATAACACCAAATCTTTAAAAGTACATGTGGCAAAAATTGAAGCTAGAAAAACCTAATATAGCTATTAAACAAATGTCAGAGTCTAGTGTAGCCATAATGGTTGAAACACATTTTAAACTAGACACAATAGTTATAGAGGTAAATAACTAGATGGTAGTTATCCAAGTGCAAGTTAGGAAAAACATTGTTGAAGATGTTTTGAAAAATGGAGGAGCAAGTGTGAATATTATAATGGAAAATCTCAAAACAAAATTAGGTTTACCCAAACCAAGACTAGTTCCATACCACTTTAGAATGGCAAATCAGAGTACGACCAGACCTTTAGGAATCATCAGAAATTTAAAGATTCACATACATGGTATTCCATATATAACCACATTTATTATTTTGAAAAATAGTGTGGTAGATTCTAGTTATTTTATGTTGTTAGGAAGACCTTGGTTTAGAGATGCAAAAGTTACACATGACTAGGGTAACAATGTCATTCTTGTTCAAGGTAATGGAACAATCAAAACAATATCAATTAACAAGAAATTAGGAGTAGAATCCATAAGGCCCCAAGTACTTGTTTGTTATGACTTGATGGAAGAGTTAATAAATGAAGAGGAAGATATGATCTTTGAGACAAAATTTAAATTGTTCTCAATTGGCACAATTACTTTCTCAAAAGAAACAGTTTCATTGTTGAGTGTTAGAGTGTTAGAAATCAAAAACAATGAGGAATCTGATCCTGAGCAATGGACATCAAATCAAACAGCTATAAAAGTGGTGCCCTTCAATTGTGAAATCAAAAGACTTTTTTGTTAGACCAAAGGTTTCATTGGAAGACAAGGCTTATCTAAAAACCTATTACCATCACAACTAGGATGTGTTAAAGTGAATGAAACACCAATAAAAATATAGGTGCAAAATCTTTAGATGGCATATTGGACTTTGACTGAAGAACAATAGCTTATTAAATTGAATCTTGGCACAAAGGCAAATCCACAATACATCAAGGTTAATTCACAATTGACAAAGGAGAAGATTGAGGAGCTTCAAATGTTACTTAAGGAGTTTAAGGATGTGTTTACTTAGACTTACAAAGATCTAAAAGGCATACCTCCAAAATTGGCTCAACATAGAATTGAATTAGATACCTCAATTTCACCAACACATCAAGCAAGGTACAAATTGAACCCTAATTATGTTGCAACTATCAAACAAGACATTGACAAACTCTTAGTAGCTAGACTTATTCAATTGGTAGAAGAGGCTACATGGTTATCACCCATAGTGGTAGTGCTTAAGAATAATGGAAATTTGAAAATTTGTGTGGATTTTAAGAAGCTTAATAAGGTAACCAAAAAAAATCCTTATCCTTTGCCATTTTCTAATGAAGTATTGAACACTATAGCAGGGTATGAAGCTTATTCATTTCTAGATGGATATTCAAGTTACCATCAGATTTCTATAACCTTTGAGGATAGATACAAAACAACTTTGTAACATATTGGGGAGCTTTTGTTTAGATGGTGATGCCATTTGGTGTAAAAAATGAGCCACCGACTTTCTAGAGAGCGGTTAGTAGATCCTTCACATAATTTCAGACCAATTCATAAAGATTTTGGATGACTTCATAGTTTATAATGATATGGAGAGTCATTTGATGAAACTTAGATTTTGCTTTCAAAAATGTAGAGAATATAGAATCAACCTTAACCCATAAAAATGTATTTTTAGGGTATTTTTAGGACTAATTTTAGGGTTCATAGTTTCCAAGGAAGGAAAAATACTAAACCCTAAGAAGGTTCAGGCAATAATGAACATGCCAATACCTACTAATCCACAATAGATTTAGGATTTTAATGGTATGGTTCAGTTTTATAGATGTTTCTTCAAGAACTTTGCTTTTTATCATGGCACCAATCACCAAGTTGATGAAAAAAATAGAACCCTTTATTTGGACCACAAAATGTCAAGACGTTTGGGATTAGATCAAGCAAAAATACATGGAAGCACTGATTTAATACTTCCAAATCAGTAGTTGGAGTTTCATGTGCACACAAATGCATCATTGTTCATAGTAGGTGCAATGTTGGCATAAAACCCAACTGATAAGTATGACCAACCTATAGTAAATGCTTCTACACTACTCAATAAAGTATAACAAAATTATACTACTATAGAAAGAGAGGCCTTAGCAATGGTTTATGCTTTGCATAAGTTTAAACATTTTTAATAAACAAATTTGTTTTTTATGTAGACCATATGGCTTTGGTGTACTTGGTCAACAAACCATAGGTATCTGGAAAGATAATAAGATGGATGTTGTTATTCTAGGAGTATGAGTTCATAGTAGTCTACGAACCTAGAAGAACACATGTAATTACTAATACTTTATCCAAATTGCCAAATAGTTCATAACCATTGGGTCTCCTAGATGAGATTGTGGATGCATCATTATTTTCTTTAGAACCTATATGGATGTAGGAAGTAAAAACCTATTTAGAGATGGATTAGATGCCTGAAACTCTAAGCTTAACTCAGAAACATTGGCCGGAAAGGTAAAACCTTTCATTCTAAAAGAAGGAATTATGTACAAAGTGGGATAAGACAATAGAATGTGTAAATGTTTGACCACTTTCAGAAGCATAGGTTGTTTTGAAGGAGCTACATGAAGGAGTGGCTAGAGGATATTTTGTTGCACATATTATTGCAAAGAAAATTATGGATGCAGGATATTGGTGGCCAACTCTATTCAAAGATACTCATGAATTTTGTAGAAGTTGTGACAATTGTCGAAAAAATGGACTTAAAAACAAAAAGTTTGGTCAAGTTGGTAATAACATTTCTAGAGGAACCTTTTACGAAAAGGGGTCTAGATTTTACAAGTCCAATCAAACCAACAGGAAGACTAATAGGAAACAAATACATTTTGGTAGCTACAAATTATGCAACCAAGTGGGTAGAGGCAAAGGCATTAATAACCAATATTATAATAGTTATAGCCAAATTTTTGTATGAGTATATTCTGATTAGATTTGGATGTCCATTGACCATAGTTATATTTTAGGGAGTACATTTCATCAATGATATAATAAAACATTTAACAAAATAGTTTCTATTAAAACATGTTAATTCTACTACATATTATCCATAGGGAAATGGACAAGTAAAGTCTATTAACAAAGTCATTGGTAGAATATTGACCAAGTTGGTTAATGAAAAAAGAACAAACTAAGATGAACATCTATCTATAATTTTTTTCATATAGGATTACTTACAAGTTGGCAATAGGTTATGCACCCTACTAGTTAGTTTATGGTTTGCATCCTCTAATGCCAATAGAATATGTTCTGCCGGTTATAAGTGGGAACCACATAGATGCAAAACCAGCTAGAGTGCTAACAATTATAATTACAAAATTGGAAAAGTTACATGAAAACAGATTGGAAGCTCAAAACAATGTGGGAGCCAACTAGTGGAGTCAATAGAATTTTTTTGAAAATAAGTTCTAATTTAAAGATTATGTTTTATGGTTTCCCAAAGGAAAAAAAAAATGCATCTAGGAAAATTCAAGAAAAGATGGTTTGGTCCATTTAGGGTACAATATTGCTTACCCAATAATATTGTTATTTTTATTTATGTTAATAATTTTGAACTAAACCCAATATTGGTCAATGTTAATAAGTTGAAACCATACACATATGTGGATAAGAAATTGAAACGGATCCAAAGTTTAGAAGATCAAAAGTCTTTACAGTCCATAAATGAAAGCAACATGGAAGAAACATTTGATGAAAATTCATAAAATTAGAAAGAAACAGGGACCGTTGGGACTGATCATAAATAATATAAAAAAAAACCTTAGTAAATTTAATAAGTCAATAGGTTATGAACAAATACTCAAACCATGGTTATATAATTTCATAGTTACTAGATTGTGGGGTATATAAATCATTGACGTCAGAAAACGATTTTGTTGATTTGATGACTTAGCATAGGCCAAAGGGAATCTATAGTGTAAACTATACTAGGTCATTAGATTTAGGAATGTCATCATAATTACTCAATACCACATCCACATAATTCTTTGGTCAGTAGGTGTTAACACATGCCCATGTTGATGTTAGTATGAATTTAAGCAAGAGACAACAGATGTCAAATAATCTGAAAAAATACAAATCATTAAAACGTTGGCCTTAAAAGGAAAAGTGAAACGTCACTTCATGAAATGTGGTGATAACATTTCAAAAGGTGACAAACATTAGAATGACTCTTTGTTTTTATTTTCTATAAGCAGGTTTTAATCATTTTTTGTTTCCAGAAAGAATGTTGAAAAAAGTCTTGTGGAGAAATTGCAAAGATAATCTAAACAGCAATTGAAAAAGTTGAAAGAAGAACAAGAGAGATTGAGAGAACATTAGAAATTTGTAAACATTTTGCCTATGTAGTTTAGGTTTCTAGAAAGAGGTTTGCATTATCCTTCATTTATTTATTTATTTTTAAATTATCTTCAATATCCAAGTTTGAAAGAGCTTTTGAAGCAATCATAAAAAGCGAAAGAGATTGTAAAGAAACATTGAAAAGATATAGCTTTAGGAAGCCTAGAAGACTAGTCGGTCCTAGTGAGTAAATTGGTCCCATTTTTATTTCAGATTCTAAGGAAGAATCAAAAGGATGATTTGGAACAAAACAACAATCACCGTTACATCAAGAGGAGTAAACTAGGAGCAGATTCCAAAGAGAGTTCATATTCCTAATAAGAAGCGCATGAAGAAAATAAGTCAGCAAGCAATGGTTGCAAATCTGCGTGGGAAGAAAGTGCTTACTCATTAGGATGATGAGATTAAGTATGTCTTTATTCCAACACATAAGTAGATGGCCTTTCATGAAAAGTCAAACAAATTTTTGGAGGAGAGTCATAAGAAAAAACCCTTCAATTATGATATTGTCTTTGGAGAAAATAATGAATTACGGACACATAATACTTTGTTTCAAGTAAAGCTCAAGGCATTGTCAATGGAGGAAAAAGATGCAGACTTATGAGGGATGTAATTCAGGACATTGTTCAAAAGGATATTGGGGAGGTCTATAGAAAGTATGACATGAATGAAAGGTTGTACAAACACAAGATTTCTCAGATGGAAAAAGTTATGCCATTATTTGAGTATGAGCCTTTAGTTTTGTCTCTAGAATCAGAGGCTTTAAATGAGGAAGAAAACATAAGGGATATAGATGGGGTACGACCATTAGGTACAAGAGTAACAAAAGAGCCAAGAAACCTCAAAGGAGGAAAGGATAGCCTTGAGAGGGAGGTTACTAAACAGACTCTAAAATAATAAACATTTGTTCTTCAGGATGCAAGAAATCAATTCTTAGGAAATGCATTTGCAGCCACAGAAATAGGGGAGTAGATACAACTTAAGGAACATATAATTCAAGAGGATGGATAGGGTTAAATTGAGCTTGTGTCAAAATCACAGTAATTGGATAAGACTCGGATTACATTAGACCTATAGTCAAATTTATTGGAAACAACTTGAAAACAAGCAAGAAATGAAACATTCAAAGTTCATGAAATGGAACAATTGTATTAACTAACAAGAAATCACAAAGGTTGTATGCTTCAAATGCTACAATCACAAAA
>Ga0116231_10007381_pt1 | contig 20171 bp, 27 predicted proteins | sample S1TSphgellanicum_2_FD_89695 | JGI IMG/M metagenome (GOLD analysis project Ga0116231, IMG submission 89695) | Host-associated microbial communities from peat moss isolated from Minnesota, USA - S1T2_Fd - Sphagnum magellanicum MG | ecosystem: Host-associated > Plants > Peat moss > Unclassified...
AAAAGAATATGTATCGAAAATGAGGGTTAAGAAGCGGCTCTCATGCCGCGCCTTAAAGAGACACGGGTTTTCCCGCCGTGCGTATAAAAGAGAGAGAGATATTTTTATGGATGAAAAATGTAAGGAAAATATTGGACAATTAATTGGGAATAAATTTTGAAATTTGGAAATTATTTCAAAAAGATTTTACAAGAGGAATTGTTTTTTATAAAAAAGAAGATGCAGCAATGTTTCGGATGTTTTGGTCTTAAATCAAACTTGAGATCTTATAAAATAAGAGAACTGCAATTTAAATAACATTTTATGTTGCTCATTCCATTTTTTGAAATCAATTGGAATATTATATTGTTTTTGCCATTCTTTTATTTCTGCATCATATATTCTATTGCCATTTATCCACCATTCTTGTTTGCCATTTGCGCGAATAACGGCTGGACCATCAACGCGATGACGTTTGTAATTTATCCAATATTCTTGTGTTCCATTTGACCAAATAATTGCTGGACCATCTTCTCGATGTCTTTTACCATTTAACCACCATTGTTGAGTACCATTTGCGCGAATAACAGCAGGTCCATCAACGCGATTATATTTTCTTTGCGCATTTATGTAACTACTATCTTTTGGGTTCATCATTCTTATTTCCATAAAAAATTCTACTTCTCGATAAGACTATCAGAGATTTTTAATTCGTCAACGTAAAACAACATGATCTAAACAGAGAAAATAATTGTTGTAAACCGAGAAAACCTATGATTTATTGGTTCTTGCGAGAGTTTCCTCGTGTGCAACAAAAGGCGTTCAAACCATGAAACGTTCCGAAGCTAATATTCTTCCATTCAATAAATCAAAATCCATTTTTGCAAGGCGTATTACACCAGAGGAAGAACAAACCATTATTCGTCTTAATAAAGAAGGACATAACAAAAAAGAAATTGCAAAAATGCTAAATCCTCCAACAACTTCACAAACAATAAGCAATGTTCTAAGACGTGTTCTTTCTAAGAAACTTTCTCAGCATACTGTAAAAACCATGTTGAAGGAAAAAACATCCGAAGTTAAAATCATATCGGATTATAGTCAAAGTATTGAAAGTTTATCAAAAAACCAAAAGCGCATCATGGATGTTGGTGTTGCGGTTATTTTGGGAAATCCGGTCAATCAGGATGAACTTATTTCTTTAAGAAAAGAATTTAAATCGCATATCGAGGCTACAACTCGCACTGTGATCGTTCAGGCTGTCAAAACTTTTTGAAACTTTTTTGAAAAAAAGAAAGGCGCAAAAGCGCCTTTCTTTCTATCATGAACACAGTCCATAAGATTGTAAAATTGCAATAACTTGCGCTAAAGTTGTTGGTGTGGCTGGTTGTGATCCAGGTAAGGTATGTCCCCAAACAGAAAAACTGTTATACGTTTGAATAGGTCCACCGAGTACAACGGGTGTATTATATGGCAATGTATTATATGTTCCAATATTCAATGCCCCCGTTGAACCATTAATATAAATTTGCCATCCCCAATTTCCGACTCCTGTAGCAAGTCTAATATGATCATTTAAATTATTTACGACAGTTAAAGAAGTATTTGTTCCGGTTGTCCAACCATTACTTTGATTTTGTTGTGCTGGTTCCCAACCAGCTTCATAAATAATAGGAGATTGAAAACTTGCATTTACCGAATAATTGCTATCTGTGTTAAAGAAAATAGTTGCTCCTGCTTCAATAACTGGAAATTGCACACCATTACCAGTATCAAGTTTATCAATAAAATTTGAAGATGATGGACTTATTCTTGTGGTTGTTCCTCTGGCAATAGGATTACCACCTGTAAAATAACTAACTTTATTGGCGTATGCTCCTCCCATTGAACCAATTCCTCCATCAAACACCAATCCATATGAACTAGAATAAACATAACTGATTAAATAATCAATTGTATTATTATCAGTAAATTGAAAAGTAAATCCATCTCCTCCGCAATAATTAACAATACAAACTCTACGAAATTGATTTAAACTTGTGTTTCCGCAATAACATGCCGGAAAATTTCCTGAAATATTTGTATTATAACCAGTTGGTACTGTCGTGTTTTGCGCACATGTTGCCAAAACACCTTGAGGAGCAAATGAAATTACATGACCAGAAGTAGCATCTGAAACGGCGACTTGCGATGTAAAAGTAACATTATTTCCAGAAATACTAGAAATAACATAATAATTTGGACTGTTTCCAAAACGAACTTGCATACCAGCAAAAAATCCAGAAGAACTTGAAAATTCTACCGTATCATTTGGAGATGATAATGTAGCCGCTACTGTTGTAGTTAACCCATATTGGATAGCTCCATTTATAGTAAAATCATTAAGTTGTGTGTCATTCGTTTCCCATGAACCTGCGGTATTACTACTTTGAAGCCATACAGTTGTAATTAAACAACCACATCGTAATGCATTTGCATAACCAATATCAAATTTTGAAAATGCAACAGAAGCAATTTGAATGCATAATCCTGCAATATTATTACCATCAAATAATATACCCCTTACATCACAATTCGATTTTCTTTTTCCAGCAACAGGATCTTGCATTGGACCAACTTCTATCATTGTTCCACCTGTAGCACCAATCCATTTTAAAACCGTACCAACATCATAAGAACCTCCTGTATTATGAAGAAGTTGTGGAACACCAGCACCAACCAAATGTACATTGTTATTTGGTTGATAAACCGTATTTGCCAAACAACCGCTACCCATTGGAAACAATACTATGCCGCCTCCTTCTGCTTCGGCAGCAGCTATAGCTGCCGTAATTCCCGGTTGATCATCATGTATTCCATCAAAAAATGCACCATAAGCCATAACTGGAAATGTATTATGCAATACATTAGCAGAATCTACCGGAGAATCAGAAGTCCACGATATATATAATATTGCATTGCCACTCAATGAAATCGGAGAGGTTGATCCAGAACTGGTTTCTTTAACTGTAGTTCTTGTAAATGTTGAAACACTTGATTTTGTGCCAACTCCGATTTCCCAATTTGGCAAATCTTCAATTACATATCTAACTGATTTTCCGATTGGTACATTTGTAAAATCTAAAAATCCAGAAGTGCTGGAACCAAATGTGATTTCACCTGTACCAGTTGTGGATGTTGTAACTTTTACTCTGTCATAAAAAGGAGCAACCATTGCAATATAGCTTTCTTTTGAAAACTATATTTATCTCAAAGTTTAACTCCATTTATGAAAGATCAGAAAATTTTCTAAGTTATCTGATGAAGATAAAGAATATTTCTATAAGAGAAGTATCCTTATTGGCGTCCGAAAAATCAGTTGACAAACTAAAAATCTATAATAGACTTCGGTTATTGATATTAATTTGGTAGGAGATTTATCATGATGAGTCCAGAACAAGAAGCTCGACGCATTGAACGCATGATCCGGGTACTTGATCCAGATAATACGTCTGAAGAAAAGAAAAAGAATGATAAGTTTTTTGCAAATAAATTTGGTTATCCGAATTTTGAAGCATATTTGCTGGAAACCAATCCGAAACTTCTACATGAATTGCAGATGCAAACTCCTGGTGGACGTTTTGCCATCCTTATGCGTATGCCACCAAATTCTCCAATTCCTGCTGATCCATCTTTGAAACTGTCCATTAAACATATTTTGTACTGGGGTGGTACAAAATCAAAAGCTATTTCTGAGCATTCTATTTATTGGACATCTGATGTTGCTGTTATTGAAAAGTTTGCTGTAGATAATAACGGAAAAAAGCCGTCTCAAAAATCTGAAAATAAAGAAGAAGCCAATTTGGGTAGAAAATTTCGGAGATTGTCTGATGAAGACAAGGAATATTTCTATAAGAAGTATCCTCATTGGCGTTCCATAAGAGAAGCAAATATTATTGCTATTGAGCAATTTGCTGTAGATAATAATTTAAGAAAGCCAAATAATAATTCCAAAAATAAAAAAGAAGCCAGTTTGGGTAATAAATTTAATAATTTGTCTAATGAAGACAAGGAATATTTCTATAAGAAGTATCCTCATTGGCGTTCCATAAGAGAAGCAAATATTATTGCTATTGAGCAATTTGCTGTAGCTAATAACGAAAGAAAGCCATCTCAACATTCTAAAAATAAAAAGGAAGTCAGTATAGCGAATAAATTTCAATATTTGTCTAATGAAGACAAGGAGTATTTTTATAAGAAGTATCCTCATTGGCGTCCGAAAAACAATGTCTGATTATCATGCCAAACAGCGACCGAATAAGATAAAAACTTATCGTCGGTTGTTCATCAAACCTAAGCAAAGCGTGAAGACGGCATTTTTAATGCCGTCTTCCGAATGCCGAGACGTGAAATATCTTCTTCAAGCCAAAATCATCACCAAAGATACGCATCTTTACGTTGTGGAACGTGAAGAAGAAATCCATTATCAAATGCTACAAAAATTAAAATCACTCGGTTTCACCAGAGGCAAAAATTTAAGTGATTGGTGTTGTAATCTACACGACGTTCCAAATCTTCCGAAACCTTTGGATTTTTGTTTTTTGGATCTGTTCGGTTCCATCCTTATGAGAGACGCAAAATGGATGGTGGATGTCTTAGTACCAAACCTTGTCCGAAGTTCTCAAGTTTATATTACAATGCTTGCCAGTCATCGTGGCAATGGGTGGATCATTGAATTTTGGGATATGATAAATAAAAAATATCCGGATATTAAAAATGATTTTCATCAAACCCATCAATATCGAGATGAATATGATGAAAAACCATTGCTCTGGTTAAAAGCGATATTCCATCAATTTGATTTTGCTTTCGGAGAACTCTATCCATATACCGATGGAGACAAACGAGGCGAAATGCTGTCTATTGGCATGAGCGATTTTGAACTTCGCCCGGATCCGGAAAATTATCTTTCAAATGAAGATATATATCGTTCAATTGATCATAATAAAGTCAAAGAATTCTATTCAAAACCTGACACAAACCAAAGCAATGAAGAAATTGATGTAGAAAATAAACTTCGTGAACAGATAAAATTTACACGTAAGGATAAACTTGAAAAATTACTTAAAAGCATGAATCGTAAGCTTTGGCGTGACGAGGATGGCGTTTATGTTATGAATAGCAATAAAACATTTGAAACTTTTTATACCATATTCGAAGCCTGTCAGCATTTTGGTATAAACTAGGTTGACAGAACCAAAATCTATAATATCTTCATATTCATAATTTATGGAGATTTTGATATGAAAAAGCCTTTTGGACGCGGAAAAGACGCCGGTGGTGTTGCCGGTGAACATGTTCTATTTGGCACGTCAACAAAGCCCTCAAAAGCTGAGTTGATTTCGCGTGCCATTAATGGATACAACGGAGAAAATCTCCGTTGGTATCAAAAAAATCTTTTGTTTCATGGTATGCCATCAAAGCATGGCAACGGCAAACATCTATCTATTTTTGATATTCTCAAGAATCATGATCGTGCTGCTCTTGTGTCGCCTACCGCGACCGGAAAGACAATCATGATGATTGTTTTGTCTGCTATTGTGGCTTTTGATGGAAAAACAGTTATTTTTTCTGGTGGAAGAAATGCTCTAAGAGATCAAACCACCAGGGAAATGGGAAAATTCCAAAAGTTTCTTGGTATTGAAAGTAACGCAACTGCCATGAATTGGCAGACTGCTGCTATTCTTGCCAAGCGTATTCTCAGCGGCATCAAACCAGAAGATTTGTCACCAAAAGACAAAGCAATTTATGATCTATTGCATAATATTGCATTGATGATTTTTGATGAAGTTCATCTTGGCGGTTCTGGTGAAGCAGTCAGCTTCAATAATATCATCAACGTCTTCAAGCCGAATAAGCTTGTTTTTGTTACCGCGACCCATTGGGACGTGAATAATAAAATGTTTGATAGAAATAACCAAATGGCAATTTTCCATATTGGTGACGCGATGTTGCCGGGACCAAATGGAGAAAATCCTCCATTGAATTCCGTTGAATTTAATCGTCTGAATTCGTCACTTGATATTGGTGCCGTCAAGTTTTCTGATATTCTTCATGGAATCAAGCGTTATACTGTAAATGATGCCGGAGAAAAAATCGATCATTGGGCTGATATCATCAATGATGTTCTAAAAGGTAACACTACCGCAAAAGTTGAAAATTTCAAAGATACTGATGCTCGTTCTCTGTCGAACCAGATTGGCGGCAGTGCTATCATTCATAAGCAAATTAAGGATCTTTTTACTAGAAATCGCGCAAATACGGCAAGCTTCACATATTTTCAGGATGCCGTAACAAACGGTGTTGCCGAGAAAGCTCTTTTCTTTTTTCATACACGAGATGAGGCAGATGCTGCTGTTGCCATTTTCAATAAAATGGCAAGTGATTATAATTTGCCATGCCGTGGAAAGGCTTATCACGGCAGACAAGATAATTCCAATGAACCCCATAATCGGAATGAGGAAAATCTTAATAAATTCGTGGATCCCAATAGCAATATTTCTGCTTTGTTTTGCGTTGGCATGCTTAATGAGGGATTTGATTTTCTTGATTTGCGATTTGTGTTTGATTGCGCTTTTTCCACATCTTCTGATAGAATTGCGCGGATCATTCAGCGTCTAGGTCGGGTCTTGCGTCCGATTTTTGATAAAAACGGAAACAATATCAAGAAGGTTAGTCAATATTATTATGTTGAGGATGTTCCAACTTATGTTCCAAACGGATTTCCTGCTAGCAAAAAAAGCACTGTATTGGATGTTCCTTCTGACAACAAGAAGCGCAAGAATAAGCTAAAGGCTGCTTTTTCCGAGACTGATATCGAAGAGACAGCAGAAGAAGCTGATATCACGGCTACTCGCAAGGCTGCTGCCGAGTTGGTGATGGCTGCATCTGGTCATGAAAAAGAGGATGAATGCACTGCGCTGGATGCAGAAGCAACACGCGAAGTCATTGCACCAGATGCGGTTGGTAAGCCACATCTTATCTCTCATAAGCTATCCAAGACAAAGCAGCCATTGTGGATTATTAATAATGTTCGCAATTCACATTCCAGACAAGAAAGACAGACGTATCATCAGCTTTTTAAGGACGAAGATGCCGGAAAAGACATTAGTGATATTTGTTTAGAAATGTGTGCGTATTACGACGCGCAAAATGAAATAGTAAAATCTTAATATTGGAGATTGTGAGCCATGACAAACCAAATTGTAACGATTGATGACGGACAAATGCAATGGTGCGCTCTCATTTGACGTTAACGCTACGCCCTGATATGGATAACGCGTGGTTATTGTCACAGGCTTTTTAAGAAATATAGCAATCAGAAGAAGACATTACCCCGGCTAGGGCTAGCCGGGGGCACTTTGTGTGTTTTTGGTAGATTTTAAGGGTTCATAAACTACTAATATTTCATCCACTGAATTTCTATTAGCGCCATCCGTACTAATAAATCTTGGCACAGAAATTTTGTGATGATGCGAAGCATGTTTATAGATTTCTAAAGCTTCATCTGTCCAATGATTTGAAACCACCACGCGTGCGCCTCTTTGAGAGGCTTCTAGAGCCATATCAGCCAAATCCTGATGGTCGGTGCCAGAAAACTCTTTAACCCCATAGGCGCTGAAATTAGCGGTCTTCGTAAGGGGCAAATATGGCGGATCGCAATACACACAATCTCCATCATTCGCCATTCTCAAAATATCTCGAAAATCCACATTTAAAATTTGAAAATTTTGAAGTTTTTTTGCCGCCAAACGAATTTCATCAATTGGTAAAGTAGGAGATGTATATTTCCCAAAAGGAACATTAAACAAGCCTTTACTATTAAATCGACACAAACCATTAAAGCAATGTTTATTCAAATATAAAAATAAAACACCCTTTAGAAAATGGTCATCAGTTTCATTGAAACACTTTCGCAATTCATAGTATTTTATTTCATTGTTAAATTCAGGAGTAAAATATTGAGATATTATTTCAATGAAATATTCAGTATCATTTTTAATAGCATTCCAAAAATCTACCAATGCTTCATTTGAATCATTCACAATGAAGGTATTTTCAATTATATTGAATGGATCAATATTCAATCCTACACTTCCACCACCAAAAAATGGTTCCAAAAACCGTTTTCGAGAAGATGGAAGAAGAACAGGAATGATTTTATCCAATAGTCTGAATTTTCCACCAGCCCATTTTAATGGAGAACGAGCAGAATCTTGTGTTTTTTCAGAAAATGGACTACCATCGGATGAAATAAAAAAATAATCGCTATTCAAAAAAGAAGTTCCAAAAATTTTATATTAATAACTTATTATATAATAACAAAAGGATGGGACTTATGACGAAAAATAAAATAAATGAAGATCATATAAAAACTCCCAAAGAACAACCATTTGAAGATCCAGAAAATCCTTTTTTACGATCAGATGCTGTTTTTGTTCCATATGCACCAATAATGGCAAAACGTGCTGCTAAAAAAAAGCATAAAGCTTGGATTAATAAAAAAAAATTCTGATCTATAATCTAACATTTTATCTTATGCCGCAATTTTATCAAAATACAAGAAATTATTGTTTCGATTTAACCAATCTGAAAATTGATCAACAGTTGCTAGAACTAAATTTCTTGTTATTTTCATTTGATTGGCAACTGCTTCAAACAATTTCATACGTCCAATCATTTCCGGACCATCAAATAACATGACAATCGTTTTATCTTGTGGAATATCACTCAACGCTGTTGAAAGAGACATCATGGCAAAAGGAACTTTCTCATATGCTGTTCCCAAAACAAATTGATATTTACATTCTATTAAACAATCAACATAAGAAATGCCATTTTCTTCTAATAAATTAAACATTCCATATTGTTCATCTGAAATTTTTGGATCAATACAATATTTTATAAAAGAAATATCTGTTCGTTTATTTTCTTTTGTATTCACAAGATGATATGGTGGTTGTTTTCTAAATTCAAATTGACAATAGTTGAAACTTTCAAAAGGTGTTACCAATACAGGATTTCGATCAGCAGAAATACATTTTCCGCCATGATTTTCCAATAAATAATGAACAGAACGTTCAAATTCAATACCGCTTATAGAATTTTTTGAAATAGATACAGCTTCATTATTGGCTAATTGCTGGATATTTAATTGATTCATAAAAATTACTTTCTAAAATTAATATCAGTCTAATGCATTATTCTTACGATCAATCACATTGATACGTCAAGAAAATATTAATAAACGGCTAATCTTCTTCGTCGCACATATAACGATAAGGTTGAATCAAACCACCAGGACGAATACTTTTATCATAATGACTGGAATTTATCTCATATAATTTTCCGGATTCACTGATGATTGCATTTTTGAATCTTTTGTTAATTAACCAAAATAATTCAGATGCAATACCTTTCTTTTGAAATCCAGGTTTTGTATATGCATTTTTTGCAATTAAAATATTTTTTCCTGCTTCAAGAAAACTTAAAAAACATACTGGATCTTTTAATCCTAAATCATGATCTATTGCTCCAAAAGCCGTGGCACCATTACCTCTAATTTGATAAACTTCTAATGTACCGGCTCCTGTGTTAATTTTGCTAACATTTTTTGAATCAGTAAAATCAAGCGGTTTAAAACCTTGAAAATTATTATCTGCTATTTTTCTATATTCGCCAATAAATTCGGGAGTTTTAATTTTCTCTTCTTCAACAATGTAAAGATAATCTTTAAGATATTTTTGCATTTTCCTTAATTAATCTTCTTCATCATTCATATATCGATAAGATTGCAAAATTCTTCTGGGACGAATACTCAAATTTAAATTAGCATTATATTCATATATTTTTCCATTTTTTGTACTTTTAATTTTTTTATTTACTTCCAATAAATAGAAAAATCTTTGTCCATCCGGTTTTTCATCGTAACGAAAATTTGATTTATTATCATAAATTGGATCTATTAAAGTTTTTCCATCACTTGTTTTCTTTTTTCCAATATCTGAAATATCAAATATCTCTTTAGTTGGTATATAAAATAATTTTACAGAAAAGTTTTTAGATTTTTTTAAAGAATTCCATAAAGCTTCTCCTGCATCTGTCATTTCAGTATCACTTATTATTTTGTTTTTAAATCCTTGATTTATGAGTAAAAATAGCTCCGATGCAATTCCTTTTTTCTGATATCCGTTTTTTGTATATGCATTTTTAGCAATCAATATTTTCGGTCCTTTTTCTAAAAAACCGAGAAAACACACAGGATCTTTTAATCCCAAATTTTGATCAATTGCACCAAAAGCAGTTTCATTTCCACTTCGAATTTGATATACATCTAAAGTACCAACACCGGTATTAATATGTCCCACATTTGGGGCACCAGTAAAATCTAATGTTTTAAAACCAAGAAAATTATTATCTGCTATTTTTTGATATTCGCCAATAAATTGAGGCGTTTCTTCTTCAATGATGTTTTCTTCAACAATATAAAGATAATCTTTTAGATATTTCGGCATTTTTATAATTTTCTTATATATGGAGACAGAATTCCATCACGAACGTATCCTTCGTGAATAACCCATCCAAAACGATATTGTTCGTCTTTAGATACTATTGGACGGTCTATTCCTTGAATAACCATATCATACATAGGATGTTTTTTATGAGAAATCATATCAGGATTATATGTTGTTAATTCACCAGTTTTTCTATCAAAAATCGAAGCATTTATTTTTTTATTTGCAATTAATTTTTCAAACATTTGAATGGAATCGATTGATAAATTATCATCAATAAAAACATTATGATATTTTTTGCAAATAAATTTAATGAGTTTTCCAGCCAAACCCTGATATCTTTTATCTTTTTCAGTAACCAATTCCATCAATGTCATTCGTCCTTCTCTGTTTCGAACAACACAATAGGATTCCACAGGATTACCAATAAAATAAAGAAAATCTGGATCATAATCTTTACCCCATATATCTCCTTCGATATATGTTGCGCCTTGAATAAGATTGTTTATTTCTGGATTTACACCTAATCGAGAAATAACTGAAATTTCATCTAATATTTCCAAACTCAAAGGAGGCGCGGATAATTTTTCAACAATTTTAATATATTTTCTCATGCCAAAGGAAAAGCAACCGCAAGAACCGCCATAAGATCTCCCATAAGAGAAGTGAGCATGGATTTGACTTGTAATTCATCGGCAGTTGTTGCAACCATCTGATCTACTTTCAGATCAGCAATTAAATCATCAAATTGTGATTTTGTAATTTCATTATTTGTCAATGCGTGTGTATAGGCAATTGTTTGCGTTGCCACATAAGAAGCTTCAGAATAAGAATTAACAGATAGTTTGGATAAACCAGAAAGAATATCCACAGTTCCAGAAATAATCATTTAACTCTCCATAAATATATACATAGTTATTTATCCAAATAGAATTTTAAATTCTGCCGCTTTTTCTTTATCAAAAAACCAATAACATAAACAATATGGTTTAATAAATTCAGTTGACCATTGAAATTTAACATCGTTTCCCCAATCTTTAATATATACTAAAAAAACAATATCAGCATTATTAAAATCTGCGTCATCATTTATTTCTAATACTTTTAATTTATTATCATTAAAAAAACTTGATATATTTTTTTCAAGTATTTCAAAATCTTTTTTTGTAATTATTTCATTCAAAAAAACTTGAACACAAAATCTATTATTCATACAAGTAAAATTTCTTTAGATGATTTCTAAATTGGAAATAAAGAAACGCATATGCCGGTATTTTCTATCTTTTCCCCAAGCCTTTTGCGAAGCAACCCAATCACCAATACTTTCATTTTTATCATAAACAGAGATTTCATTTTTGAAAATCAATCCAACTGTTTTTGTTTGACTATTACCTGCAATTTGTGTTCTCCAAAACTCTCGTCCTCTATCAGTTTGATGAGAATCTGAAACAATCGTGTCAAATCTGGTAAGGAGAAATTCATCAAAAACGGTTCTCGCTAAAAACTTAACCGAAGCATCCATCGATCTCCATAATTTAACTTGAGTTGCACATCTTCCAAGATGATTAAGACTATGGATCTCATATTGAACATAATAACTAAGTTTCCCATCGCGTTCAATCAAGGCAACTTCGCCACCCACATTACCCTCACGATACATTAATTTTGCAATAGGATATTGCTTAATCAAAATCGGATCACTCGCTAAAAAACGATTTGCAAGCATAATATTGGAACTCTTATTACCAAGATTCCAATCTTCAGGCTCAATTAATTGGGGCGATTCAACAATTTCCAAATATTTCATATAAACATTTAATCACAAAATATTAAAAAAATCAAGAAGCTTTTGTGCCTTCTGCACGCAATATAATTGAAAGCGTATGACGCATACCATCTACTTTCAATTTACAATATGTCGTGGGCGGTTTTGAAGGGGCTACAGCGGTTGCATTCTCAATGACCTGTAGCTGTTCGGAAAATCTATTGGCATCGTCCTGGATACCTTTTAAAAGCTTTACAGTGTCAGTATTTCCTGGCAATCCGCTTTCATAAAGAATTAACCAATCCATCTTGCTAAGAAAGCTATCTATGTTGGTTTGTATAGATTTTGTATCATTACAAATATTCGGATTAATCAATGCGGTGGCATCCACGATTTTACTATATTCTCCGCCATCAAATTTGGCAGCACAAGAAGACAAAAATAAAATTCCTATAATCGCGAAAAACTTAAACATGGTTTATTCTTCCACACAAAAGAGAAAATTATTTATTCTTCAGAATTTGATTAAATAGAATAGAAAAGAATAAAAGATATAATAAATGCTTATTTCTGAGGTATTTCAGTTAAACGAAAGATATGAAGACATTGGACAATCTTTGGCAAAATACAAAGATCACGATGATATATATTTTCAGATGTCAAATATTCCAAAACTCGGAATAAATCCGCAATCAAATTATGATACTCCTTTGGGTATCTATGCATATCCTCTTAAAGAAATGTATCAATCATTATGCAATAATGATCTTCCATTTGCGAATGATAGAAAATATGTGATTGTTCTTAAAACAAGAAAAAATATAATAGATTTATATGATTATAATGAATCAAATTACAAAAAAGATTTGGAAAAAATAAAACAGAAATATGCAGAAAAATTCTTGGATCTTATCATGTATGACTATAGAGAAAAATTTGCAGTGGAACAACGATATAACACAAATAATCTTGAAGAAATAAAAAATAAAAATGAAAATTTAGCATATTATGATGCAATTACAAAAATTTTAGAAATTGTTCCCGATTATGGAATTGGCACAGCAAGAAAATTTTTAGCACATCCTCTTAATGTTGATCGATTACTAAAAGATGGAAAAATTAATTTAAAAACTTCCGATAAATTAGAAGAAATTATTAATAATTACTATAAAGTAGATTTACAAAGTCCATATTTAAGTCAAGACATAGATAATATATTTAATTTATGGGCAGGTGAAGCACATTTTGATAGTCCAGCAGGAAAATTCTGGAATATCATTCGAATGCTTTCTATAGAAATCGGAAAAGAATATGGGAAAAAATCTTCTATAGTTTGGAATAATATCATGCGTTCTCTTGGATATTATGGCGTTAGTGACAAAGCCGGATTGGGAATTATTCATCGCAATGAACCAACACAAGCCGTATTTTTTTCTAGTGAAGCGATACAAATGTTAGAAATTTTACCAAATGTTCATAAAATATCATTAGAAAAAAACGAATCACTTGATATAGATACTTTACAACATTTAATTGGAATAATGACTGAGACAAATAATAAAAAAGAACAATTTTTGCTTGATATTATTTTAAATAATGTAGAAACACTTCTAGACACTGGAAAATGCAGAGGTGCCAAAGTTGCAGATCCACAAAAATTCATTGAAAGTATTCCACCATATTTTGGTAAATTTATTTACCAAATGAGTTTTCAACCAATTGTGGTTAAAGATGAAAAAAGAAAAAAATTACTATCTTTATTGCTTTGGTATTTAAAACATAAAGAAATTCATAATCTTAAAAATGATACTACATTTATTTTTGTTTTATTTTCAAATTGGACCACGTTTCCAATGAAAACATTTTTTAATAATAAAACATGGTGTCATATTGTTACACTTCCAGAAGTTATCGATATGGTACTAAGAACAAGAAGCAAAATTAGTATTGTTCAATTATTAAACGATATGATTGATGTTGATCCAGATAATCCAGTAACTCTTGCTTATAAAAAAGCAACAGAAAATATAACTGAAAGAAATTGGTAATGCGTCAATTTATGAATCTTTTTGAATCAGAAAATCTTCTGATGGACGATGCATCACGAATGCAAAGAGCCAAAGAGCTTGGCTTTACTACACTTGCATATCACGGAACTGGTGCATCATTTACAGCATTTGATTTAGATAAAGGAAAAACAAATGTTTTATCCGGACATGCTCCACATTTCACAGATTCAAAAGCCGAAGCCAAAGGTTATGCAAAAATAAGAAAAGAAAAAGGACAAAAAACAAATGTTTTGGAATGTTTACTGAAAATAAAGAAACCATTTTATTGCTCTTTTTATCATAAAATTAACAAAAAAGAATTCAAAAAAATTGTTGGAAGATTTCCAAGTGATGAATTAAAACACCATACAAATGAAGAATATACTACACATGATGCTTTACGAGAATTATCCAATATTTATGGTTGGGAAAGAGATAAATATAAAGATAGAAAAATGATGTGGACTCTCATTTATAAAAGATTAAAATCCCTTGGTTATGATTCTATTATTTTTCCAGATACACCAGCAGATCATTCAATTAAAAATTATAACAAAATTGTTATTCTTGATCCAAAAAATGTACGTTCCATTAAAGCCAAATTTGATCCAGCAGAATCCGAATCTTCGAATTTAATGGCATAATTTTTGAAAATTTTCATCGCAATTTATACCAAAAAAATAAGGTGACACGAAACCATATTGGTGATAGGCTTCTTTTTATGTAAAAGGAGTTATCTAGAAAATGTTTAAATGGCTTCCTTTGTTTATTTTCATTGCAAATCCGGCAATAGCCGAACCGCCCCCAAAAGACAGTCCGGACTGGAACCTGACACACAAAGACAGCACTGCCATTGAAAATTCATGGAGTGTTAGCAACAGTCATTGTTGTGGCGTTGCCGATGGTAGACCGGTAAATGACAATGGTTTGCGTTTTAATATCAAAAAACATCATTATGAAGTTCGGTTTAATATCAAACGTTGGGAAGCGGGAACCGTTAGTCAAACACCGCCCGAACCAGAACCCGGTGATACATGGTTGGAAGTGCAGCCCGGCATTTTGACATTTGATTATCAACCACAAGCATTTACTGAAGTTTGGATAAGCCATTGGGAAAATTATGAAAACAACATCATGAAAGTAGATCAATCTTTACTTTGTATTACTGTCAAAGGTGGCGTATAAATATGAATATCAAAAAAATATTCTTTCTAGTATCATCCATCACTTTTCTTGGTTTTTCAGTGAATGCCGATGAACTGAGAAATATACCAGATTATGATGCCATTTCTGTTATACCACCAAAAAATACTACTGATTACATGAAGGCGCAAATACAAGAGTTTAACCGCATAGAAGCCGCAGCCAAAGCAGCAGCAGTAGCACGAGGAGATCTTCTTGGTTCTTTGATTATTCGCTTAAATCAAAATGGCGAAATACAAGATATTTATAAAGTTCCAGGAATATGGGTTACGGTTCTCAATGGAAGAATTTCTTTTCGAAATATGTATCACGGAATTGATGTTGATATTTCATTGGATTCCAAAGATTATATAATTCAAGTCTTTCATAATACACCAGGAACTGATAATTATAAAACCTGGAATAATACCATTGAGTATCATCACAGTGACTTGAAACTGAGTAATCAATAGGATTTGACGGATTAAAAATGAGTTATCAGGACATTCGACATCAAATAGCAAATAACGGCTATAACGTTCGTGATGAATTCAAGTCTTATACTATTCCAATGCTTCAAGAAGCAGTTGAAAACGATAGGCTGCCATATTGTGTTGCCATGTTGAATATAACAGGCGATTTAAATGTTGGTACGATGATTCGCACATCTCATTGTCTAGGTGCGGAAAAAGTATTGGTTTTTGGTAGAAGGGCGGTTGATTCTCGTTCTTTGGTTGGAGTTCAAAATTATTTTAAAATTGAAAAATATGCTGCCATGAAATCAGAATTGGATATTGATGAGGATTATGTCGCATCTCACATGCGCGATAATTCTCTTTTGCCTGTTTTTGTTGAGCATGGCGGAGAGACATATCATCAAGTAAATTGGAAAAAATTGCATGATGAAACTGTGAAATCAGGAAAAAAACTATGTTTTGTTTTTGGTAATGAAGGAATGGGAATTCCATCATCATTGATGAAAAAACAAAAAATTGTATCAATACCTCAGAGAGGCGTAACTCGTAGTTTTAATGTATCGGCTGCATGTGCAATTGTGTTGGCGGAATTTTCTAAAATATTTCAATAATATATCTATCTCGCAATTAAATATCGGATTGAAGCCTATTTATTTTCTTTTCCAAATGTATCCTTGTCTTTAATCCAGTCTGTGTAATCACCATCCACGGTTTTGTCATACCAAATTATTTTTGGTACAGAAATATACCAAATACCAACCTTATGCGCCTAAACAGCATCAGCCATTCTTGCACGCCAGAAATCATTACCGTCAATCGTTTGTAACCGATCGTTTGTAACCGATCACTCATAATCGCTGGATATTTTTTCAACAAATAATCAAAAAAATGTAATTCCATGTACATAAAGGCTATCCCAATCACGCCATAAAATGCATTGTGTAACCGTTTTTATATTTTCAGAACGAATACTTTTCGTCTCATACTGCACACAATAATCCATTGAATTTCGAATGAAATTATATAAAAATATCTCCAACCATTTACATTATTACCAGTTAATACAATTTTGTATTCTGGTGTTTGTTCGATATAATCTCTTTGACGCGTTTTAATTTTTCTTTAACAAATTCCTTGTTAAAAACAGGATCATCAAAATTAAAATTTGTGGGCGGGTGGCGATTCAACAATTTCCTTATATCGCATTTTGCTAACTCGTATCTTACGATATCACACATTAAAAATTTTAGTCAATCATTTTAACTTGCCAAAAATATTTTTTCAGCATATAAACAATAAATATTGTTTTGAAAATTGTTTCATCATGAAAAATCCCAAGCTTCCTTATTCACTTATTGATTTACGAAATCGTTTTCGTGAGAACGGTTATGACATCAAGCTTGTGGGTGGTTGTGTACGTGATTGGCTTATTAATGAATGGAAAGGTAAATTACCTCATGATATTGATTTGTGTACTGATGCCAATCCAGATGAACAACGTGCCATTTATCGTACTTATAATGTAAGACATATTGATACCGGTCTACAACACGGCACCTGGACTGTTGTTCTTGATGATATTGCCTATGAAATCACCAGTCTAAGAACCGAAACTGATTGTGATGGGCGTCATGCAAAAGTAAGTTACACACATGATTGGTTGTTAGATCTGTCACGTCGTGATTTGACAATAAATGCCATGAACATGAGTTTTGAAGGCAAAATTTCTGATCCGTTTGATGGTCAGGAAGATTTATCTCAAGGTATTATACGTTTTGTCGGAGAACCCGGAGAACGTATAAGAGAGGATTATTTAAGAATTTTGCGGTGGTTTCGTTTTCATGGAAGATTTTCCAAAGGACATTATAGTCCAATTGATGCTGATACCATGATTGAAATTGAAAAAAATATGCATGGTTTACAGAAAATTAGTCGTGAACGTGTATGGTCGGAATTTAGTCGTATTATTTCTGGCGAGAATGGTTTACTTGAAATATTGGAAATCATGCGTTCCGGCATTGCCAGTCACATAGATTTCCCTGTTCCGAGTATATATGATCATAATATTTCTTTTATACGTTTAGAAAATGCATATCATTTTATTAAAGATCCGGTGACTTTAATAGCAATATATCTTGGTTCCAAAGATAATATTGAAAATTTGGCATCAAAATGGCATTGGTCAAATCATGATCGCCAAAAAGCACTTCTCATTTGCGAGTTTCTAACCATAGAAGATAAATTTAAAATGGCAAAATACAAAATTGCGATTGAAGATGTTCCGATTGCATGGTTAATAGATACGTTATATGCCTTTGGTAAACCAACACTTGCCAAAGAATTAAAAGAATGGAAAATTCCTGTTTTTCCCGTTGGTGGTGATGATTTATTGGCAACTGGAATGAAACAGAGTCCAGCAATAGGGAAAATGCTTTCTGTTATGCGAAACATCTGGGCAGAATCTGATTATAAAATGAAAAAAAATGATATTTTTAATTTATGTTTAAATAAAAATTTAGTTGACAATTGTTCTTAACAATGTTTATTGTGCTTAATGTGTTTAACCGTTGAAAGGAGTATCACTATGACCAAAGATGAAAATACTGAATTTCTTCGCGGACTTCTTGAGACTGAAAAGTTTCATGAGGAATATAATAAGAAATATGTAGTTGCGTTTGATAATAAGATTTATTCTTTTGATAAGTCTGAAGAAATGCAATTTTGGTTAGATATCAACGATAGAAATAAAGAAGGGGTTATTGTTTATGTAATCCAAGATGAATTTTCTATGATCGGTTTACTAACTAATACAACACGTCCTGCGGTAAGGGTAAATTAAAAATGAAAGTCTCTCTGAAAAAAGCCAATGAACTTCAACGTTTGGCACTTGAAACAGCCAATAAACTTTCTGTTTCATCAAATGTAAATGTTTCAATTTATACTGAGGGACAGCCGGAAGATTTTATCCCTGTAATGAGGGAAGTGGCGATTGCAAAAATTGATGCCACAATGTCTAATAGTATTTCTTTGATTGATGCTGGATTTATGATTCGTCATTTATTGGGAGAAGAAAACGCAAAAGCTGTTAATCAATTACTCAATGAACGCGCATGTCTTGAAGCAAAAGAAAAGCGTTTAAACGTTTTTTTGACATCTTTGGATGTTAATGAAAGTGTTTCCGGAGAAGTCATTGCGCGTGTCAATTCAACACGTAAACTTCTTGAGAATGGAACAGATCGGCATTATGTCGAAAAAAGTTTTGATATGCATGTTGTATCCGAAGATATGAGAAATCGATTACAAGATGAATTACTTGATTTACGTCGTCTGAAATCCGAAATAACTGATAAACTAGCTGGTATTAATCTCAATTATACGATTACTTTGCCATCTGGTGTTGTACAAGTTCTTAAGGATAATAAACTTCTATGAAGAGTGAGATGACAGATCCTTTTGAGGTTATAACTAAACTTTTGAAAGATGATCTTGTTTCTGCTCATGCTAATATCATGGAAACAAAGCATCTTGCAGATAAATTTGGTGTTGACCTTGATCTTGCAGTATCAGCAAGAAGCAGACCAAAAACATATGTTTCTGGTTCTAAAGGAAAGTCTAAGCCGCAATTGGATCAATGGTTAGCTCGTGCATTGGATGATGATGGTCTTCTTCCGAAACCCACAGAACATCTTATCATTTCAAACCGCATGGTACGCCAAGCTTTAGAACAAGGTCTTATTGAAGGCAATGCACACCCATATCGGATAACATCAGCAGGAAAGCATTTTGCAAAACAGAAATATAAGTGATTATATGCGATGCAAAATGTATTATTTGGAAGATATACTGATGCAGACGGAAATAAATTTTGGTATGTAAATAATGAATTACATCGCGTTGATGGACCAGCTATTATCTATCCAGATGGACATCAGGAATGGTGGATAAATGGTAAAAGGCATCGAGAAGATGGACCTGCCGTTACCAACATGATTGGATATCAAGAATGGTGGGTAAACAACAATAGAATATCTGATGAAGATATAATAGAATGGCAAAAGCAATATAATATTCCAATTAATTATGAAAATTGGAATCAAGAGCATAAAATGCTATTTAAGTTGCGGTTCTTTTAATAAATGAAAAATGGATTAGTTGTTGATTCAGATGG
>Ga0116231_10007382_pt1 | contig 20170 bp, 17 predicted proteins | sample S1TSphgellanicum_2_FD_89695 | JGI IMG/M metagenome (GOLD analysis project Ga0116231, IMG submission 89695) | Host-associated microbial communities from peat moss isolated from Minnesota, USA - S1T2_Fd - Sphagnum magellanicum MG | ecosystem: Host-associated > Plants > Peat moss > Unclassified...
CCCCCCCCCCCCCCCCCAAATAATCACAATGTATTAAAAAATGCAAATATATTCAAGGAATGATTGAAACGATTTTTAATTTTTATGAAATTTTTAATATCTATTTAACACTTAATTTTTTTGATTCCATATGATTTGGAATAAATTTGTGAGCCACGTGAATAATTTGATAATTATCATATCACAAATGGGTGTTTTTTAGGGCAATGACCATAAATATGTGGTAATATAACACTTTGACAAACAATCACTTTCAAATGGAAGATAACAAGATATGTGAGATGGGCCATTTAAACAAATTTCCTTTCAAATGGTCTTTGGTTGACAAATTCAAATCAAAACCTAGTGGAATTTTAAAAATGAAACATGCTCTATTATATTACATATACCATAAATATATTGACTATTCTTTAAATTTAATCTTTTAGATTTATTTTTTCTTTTCAAATAATATTAAATAGTATTAATTTTATGAAAGTCAAAAAATATAAAACCCAAACACCAAAGATGAAACCCAAAATTAAATGCAACACATTTTGTAGGTGTATAATTTACACACACGTAATGAAATTGCCCAAGTTGGCCCATTCACAATGTGTTTTCCCCCCTTCCTATAATGTTAATAAAAACATATTTCATGTCATTATTTGTAAAGACATTAACACGTTGTTTATAAAAAATAAATTGTTGGTGCCAACAAATCACTATCAACATCATTGTTTACTAACACAATGAAATGGTGCACATTGGTAATTTTATCTTATTTTATTCCTTGCTACCAAAATACATTTTTGTGTTATTTGTCAATGCTCATTTTTCAACTCCACATTTAAGCATTTATAAATCCGAAAAAAATAATTTAAAGCTCTTGCTCCTATTTTTAGGCTCCAAAATGAAATCAAATCTTTGTACTAAGTACATTATTTTAACGATGTATGGGGTGGATCCTCCACATGGTTGTCAAATGTTAGCAAACTTCGACTTTTACCCATGAACATAAAATAGAGGAAATTAACAAGTGTTAAGGGGTGAAATTGCGACCCCCAATCAATATTGTCCTCTAGGGGTAAGACCAGGGGGCAAGGTCAACACCTTATTACTCCACAAGAAGAATTACCTTCACCAGCTTACTTTACTACAACTATTCAAGTAGTGAGTAAGAAGTCATACAAAGAAGAATGAAGAAAGTAAAGGTTTGCTATCTAAGACCAAACCTACCCTTCTATAAGTACTTTAATCTAAGGGGTAGGGGGAAAAAATAAAGTGGAACAACTTGAAAAATGGTTAGAACTTGAAAGTAATTATTCTATTTGGTTCTGCAATATTTTTAACACCCTTGGATATACCACTATTGTCTTTTTTCTTCCACACTTGTAGGTCCTTTAGTGGTTATGCTTGTTGCTTATAGTGCCTTGGGAAGTCCTTCCTCTATTTTCTACTGTCTTCAATCGATTGTTTTCCCTCATAACTTGTGCCTATCGCCTGTTATTGTACCTTTCAATCTATAGGTGGTTATTTGCTAGTCTTCCCCCCTTGCTTTCTACCATTAAAGGGGGAAAACACACTAGGGTGTCACAATTTCGGCAAATTAAAATCCCTTTTCAAAGTCTTTTTTTAATGTAATTGAAAAATGGCTTAAAATATGAATATTTAAATGATATTGAAAATAATTATTTTTCCATTTCCAATTTCAAATCATGATGCTATAAGACATAAAAAAATCTCAAAAGAAATTATTTAAAAATAGTTATTTTTAAATGCTTAATTTTTTTTAAATTATAATTTTTGGAAATTAAAAAATCCATAACATAATAAATTAAAATCACATTCCATTCATTCAATGGATTTTTAGTTTCTGAAACATAATTCATTGAATGTCCCAAAGTTTCAAACACGTAAGATTAACACATTGTAAAATAAAAATTTCATATCCATGAGTTTTGTAGGTGTGACAAAAATTGTGGGCAAAATTCAAAAGTCCATTATTTATTGGCTATCCACGATTTTTGATTTGGTTTTTCATTTTTGAAAGGTTGATTATGATAGCTTTAGATAAGTGGGGCCCTTTTTTTATTATTTCAATGGATTTTATTTTATTTATTTTCTTGTACCTAAGGAATACAAGAAAAACTACCATTGTGACATCCATATAAAGTTACCGTAATGTGTAAACACCATGAGGACTGACTATTAGTATTCTTGTGGTAGCCAGTAGCATAATGTTCCAGAGGCTACCAAGTGGGAAACTTCGTTACTTTATGTCGTAGAATAAATGAAAAATAATATTTCAAGGAAGCATCCTACTTCTATAGCACCCATTATTTTACCTTTCACTTTTAATAAAATAATAATACAACACAAGAGACTCGAGTCCTTCAACTCTCTTCCATTAAAATCACACACAAAACACATACATCTTTTTTCACCCCTCACATCCCTCTCCATGATAATTTTATAATCCCAATGTCCTATTCCCCAAAAATCTCAAATGATTCCCAAGTCCCCCCAACACTTCCTTTAATCGTTCTTCCCCACATACCACACAAGGCCCACATTGACCCCTAGAAAATAGGGCCCTCATTCTAACGCCTTCCTAAAAATCTCCTAGATGATTAGGTGAATTACCCCTCAATCACTCACTAACCTGGGCTATTTAATCCCATTAGCTTTCACCCTTTGGGTAAAGGATGATAAGTCTACCACTAGTAACTATTAGTTACTAGGAGGCCTATAGAACTAACTAGTCTAGAGATTTCTATATGTTAACAACAAGAGTCGACCATCAAATCAAAATAAAAGTTGGAGTGTGGGTAGCAAATAACTTCATGCAAAATTAAAAGATTTATGCAACAATGATCAAAATGTTCTTTCCAAATTTCATCGGCAACTTGCTTCAACTTCTAAGACAATCCATGGCCTTTACAACCCATAAATCAAAATTATAAAACCCAATTTAAACGACAAACTAATTTTTTATTGGGGTATTGTTATAAATGAAGACATGGGTTTGATAATGTAGTTCTACAAAAATGGCTTAATGTTTTTGCAAACCCAAAAGATGATGCTTATGAATTATCTATTTCTTAATTGTAATAGGGAGGTGGATGCACTAATTTCGTAGGATGTCATAGGTGGAGAGGTGGAGGATATGCCCAAATGTCCAAACACATTTAATTAGATAAGAAATGCAAAGAATTGTTAGATGTTATCATCCATGGTTCATAACGATTCATTCAAAAAGTATCGAGTGCATATTTTTTCAAATTACAAAAATTGCATAATTGAATAACATATTTATTAAAAAAATGACTCAACCAAAATTGCATAGTTGAAGCGACATCTTCTTGCAAACTATTTATTTAAAGAAATGGAAAACTACAATAATCCTCAAATGCAAGAGGCAAGACAAATTGATAGTAGGTGAGGAGGTGAATAATAATATAAGAGGTTACAAATCATGTTAGGTTGTAGTTTGTTTTTTCATCTAATTCCTTCAATCTATGTTCACATTTGTCACATTTACTTGAAATATTTCTATCTTATTCTAACATGACTATTTCAAATATGAAATTTATGTCAAAATGTTTTTCTCATGCTTGTGCAAGAAATTATTGCATTCATTCAATTGTTATAATTCTATGTTTGTTCAATTTTAAATCTAGATATTTTATTGTAAGGTGCATCCACAATTGACCTACCACAATACAAACCATGACATAGTCCTATCCTATATTCTTATGTTTTGAAGCAAAATGAAAGTTTTCACATGTTAAAAAATGAACTTGGAAGTTCATCCTTGGTGTGTTCCCAAGTCCTCTTTGTGCATGTTGGGGTTCCCCATGTGTGTTTTTGGATCCTTTTGTTTGGGTTTCAAATGTTTCCTATGTGAGCATTTAATTTTTCCTTGGCATGTTTTTGGGTCTTCTTTGTGCACACTTAATTTCCCCTTGTGTATTTCCATTTTTCCTTGGCATGTTCTTGGCTCCTCTATGTGCACATTTGGGTTCCCCTTGTGTGTTTTTGGTTCTTGTATGTGCGGGTTTTCAAATTTTCCTTTGTTAGCATTTGGTTTTTCCTTGGTGTGTTCTCGATTCCTCTTTGTGCATATTTGGGTTCCATTTATGTGTTTTTGGTTCCTTGTGTGTGGGTTTTTGGTTTCTCCTTTGTGGGCATTTGGTTCCTCCTTGGCAAGTTTTCAATTCCTTTTTATGCACATTTGAATTCTCCTCATGTTTTTTTTATTCCTTCTACATGGGTTTTCAATTTTTTGAATGTGGGTTTTTAGTTTCTCATTTATGGGCCTTCAGTTCCTCTTTAGTGAGTTCTTACTTCCTCTTTGTGTCCATTGGGGTTTCCTTTGTGTGTGTATTCAATTCCTTTTGTGTGGGTATTTGGTTCCTTGTTGACATGTTCTTGGCTCCTCTTTGTGCACATTCAATTTTCCCTTGTGTGTGTTTGGTTCTTCTTTAGTGAATTCTCGACTCCTCTTTGTGCACATTTGGGTTTTCCTTGGGTGTTAATTTGAGTTCTTTCTTTGTGCACATTTAGGTTCCCCTTGTGTGTTTTAATTCCTCCTTGGTGAAAACTTTACTCTTCTTTGTGCACATTTAGGTTCCCTTTGGGTGTTCTTAGTTTATTTTTTGTGTTCATTTGGGTTCCCCTTGGGTGTTCTTAATTTGTTCTTTGTGACATTTGGGCTTATCTTGTTTGTTTTTGGTTCCTTTTGTGTGGGTTTTTGATTTTGTCTTTGTGGGAATTCAATTCCTCCTCAGCATGTTCACAACTCCTTTATGTGTACATTTGGCTCTTCTTTGTGTTTTTATATTCACCTTTGTTGCAAAATTTATGTGTACTTTTTTAATGTTTGGTTATGTCATATTGTTTGGCCTTCTTATTCATTTTCTTAGTGTGTTTGGGCCTCTTTGTGTTTGGTTCCTATCTATGATTTGGATTTGACTTTTCTTTGATTTGACTTTTCTTTAACCATTGATGGTGGACAAATTTTTGTGATGGATTCATTTGTCATGTTTGCTACAATGAAAAGTTTACATTGTGATAGATGAAAGTGGTTGATAAATTTCATCTATAACCTCATCCAACACTTTCATCCAATTATGTATTACTTAACCATGTTTCATGATTTCATCAGTTTTCATGATTTTGTTTGACATTCCATAAAAGGCAAAACAATCACACAATGAGTTGTTTGTTATTGGTTGTTTTGTTGGAGGTTTATATTTGGTTGAAAATGGTGTGTGTGTTCTTTAGTCACATGATAAAGTTTGGAGGAAGGTATGTGGCTTTTTCCTTTCAAGAATGAAAGAATTATAAGGTGGAAATGAACAAGTGCAATTGGTTTGGTAGAGACTTTAATTGATTCTTTTTAAACCTCATTTTTTTCCCTTTGAAGTTATGAGTATTGAGAACAAGGTTTTTATTTCCAACTTGGTGACATCAAAATTTTGACAAAAGTTTCCAAAAAGAACACAAAAGTAGTCTATCTTACATTTTACACTACAAAAGCACATTTATCCAAAAGTGTCCCAATTTGTTCATTGAAAAATGACAAAATCTGTTGAAAACAAATCCACTATTGGGAATGTTATATCAAGTTTCATTTATTTTCCCTTTCAAGGATGTTTAGGTTACCATATTTAGTTGAAGAAAAAAGAGCAACAATAACATGAAATTTGGTTACGATGGGTTCTCCTTACACCCCTAATGCCAGGGCCACATCCTCATCCGTCATTGAATACTTTCCTTCATGGTGAATTTTGGGAAATTGTTTTGAGAAAGAAAACTTGAAAAATCAAATAAAATTCAGTGTGAAATGTATGATTTCACCAAACATTCACCATTTAAAAAATTAAAAAATTAAAAAAAAATTAAATATAAAAAAAATAGCCACTATAGACTTAAGCAAATTACACACCCACCACAAAGAAAAAAAAAAAAAAAAACCTCCTCAGCTTGAAGAAAACTTGAAGGCCAGCATAAAAGCACTACAAGAAATTTGAAGTGATATATATATTCATTGATATAAGGTGCACTTTGACACACTTGGGGTTGCTTTTTCTTAAGGGGAAAAGCAGGGCATTCCACCTGCTAACCTTGGACATTATACCCACTAACCTTGAGCTCCACCCAAGGTCAGTCAGTGGGTGTAATGCCTTGCTGCCAGGGCTTTCCCATGCATAAAAAGCACGTAGCCGTCGGTCCCTATATAGAGAGTGGTCGGTGATAGGTCCTTATAATCGGATTGCCATTTATGGCATTTTCTTTAATTACAAACTTGCATAACAAAATTTTCAAAAAATAATGAATAATTTATTCCTTGATTGAAATTTTTAGATACCCGTGTTGGGGGTGAGAACATTGATTTTTAATATATCAATCAGGGAAGGGTATATATAAGGTACTCTAAACTTTCAGTCTGGGTAAGGGTAAACTGTATATATTACCCCTTTAAATTTTTATTTTTTTTGCCATGTAAGTAGATGCAAGGTTTTTAAATGAAAATTCTCAAACATATTTGAAATGATTAGGAAGGGCATTTTGTTCCTTTTTTTTTTTTTAGTAATAATAATTATTAACACATAATTATATTTCTAGGGAGCAATACATCATATTTTGGTCCATCTCCACTAATACTTGATACAAGTTATCATGCATGCAAATGGGTGGAAAGTAGAATGTCTTGTTAGAGAGAGAGAGAGGACCAAAGGAATAACAAGCTGACCACTAGTCACACACTTATATAGCCTACTACTCCACTTGCTCTAGGATGTTGTGTAGGATGATCCACAATTTTCCATGCTTAGATTAAGGAAAGCTCGAGAAATAGTCTCCATTGGTTTGCATGTGTGGAACTAGTCAAACAACAATAAGATTCCCATTGAAAAATATTAGGTGATCTTAACCTAGCTAGAATTGATATAACCGCCTTTTACCCGTTGATCTTATACTCATGGATATATTAAAATGTATACCCTACTTCGTTATGAATTGATTTTTACATACCCAACATTTATTTTGTCATGTTGATCATGCATATGTTATTACAAGCTAAAGCATTAAAAAGATTTCTAACCACATAAGGGTTAGGTTATATTGGCTTTGCAAAACTATCAATCTAGGTAAGGGTAAAGGTAAATGACACACAATTAAAGTGTTCACATGGGTTAGGGTTAGGGGTTCATGTTTCATCATTTTACTACACTATGTTTTATCAATATGCAAAGGGCAAACATTATTTAGCCAATGGGTCATTCATTATTGGTGAGGCTATCAAATAGAGTTAGGCACATTTTTGGAGGTGGGTTCAAAATATCTTCGGAATCATGGATGACAATTGGAAAAAAGGATTGGCTATTCCAAACAATTTCATCTAATGACTATGCTTAGAGCTCTATCTTGTAGCCAACATTAATTCAAGTAGAGGAGTGAATGAAGGTGAAATTCATAATTGCCACTTAAATAATAATAATGTGAACTAACACTATGTTGGGAATGACTTTACAACATTGAGGATCTTGAATGACATAATGGATGTTTAATTGTCACAATATTTTCATAGGCAGGGTATTTTCAAGGAGATAGCAAAATCACCCATCCTAACATTATTTTGGTCAAAGTGGGTTTAATTTCAAGACTATTATGATTTTTAAAAAAAATCACCTATCTAAATATATAGATATTAAGGGATTCTAAGACATACCTTTTCAAGTTTCTTATGGATACAACTTTCTAAAAAATGTCTTCAAGGCTCTAAGTGAGAGGATTTTATAGAAAACTCAATTGTTCAAAAAACCTATGAACATTCAAAATAAAATAAAAACAAACCTCTTCAAGGCTCTAAGAGACACAACTTTTCAAAAAACTCAATTGTGAGAAAATCACATTAAATTCAATGACTTTTTGTTTCATTGGTCTGAGAATTGTCAAACAACAAATGTGCACATTGCCTCATTGAGGGTTTTTCGATGATGCTAAAAGCTCAACAAGGGGCCCCATGATTTGGGAGGGGTTAAGACATGCTCACAAAACAAAACAAACACCTATCTTATAGTACATAGGATGTGCTATGCACAAGGAAATTGTTTAAGCCCTTATCATATTGTGTGAAAGCCAACATTTTTTTATGTTCCTTATTGAACCTCTCATATTTGGAAGGTTAAAACATAAATCCATTCGAGAAAGTTGTCTACAAATGCTAAGTTTCCAACAAGTAAATGAAAGTGGCAACAAGTTTTTCACAACTTTCCAAAATGGTTTCCATAGAAGACTTCCATATAAGTCCATTCAAGAAAATTGTCTTCAAATGGCAAGTTTGTTGCAAGTAATACGAGTTTTGCCTAGAAGGTAGTAAAGATCCATAAGAAGTCACTTTTGATTTTTGATGATGCATGCTCGATGATTAATGCTACTTTCCATTGTGGAGCTTGAAGACTACCCAAAGCTTCCTTCTATATTTCTCACTACTTATTGGAACTAATGATATAGTGCAATATGGCGGATTTTATTTTGTTTTGCGTGACTTGTGGCCAAAACTAATGTCATTTCTGAAGATTTCATTTTAAATTTGGCCTTTTGGTGAAATTTCACCAACAATAAAAAAGAACTTTGCTACAAACTTACTTGACCACATCCCAATGGAATTTGTTCACCTTTTGTTGTATTGTGTTCATAATGAATTTTTTTTTCTTTTGGCTAGATTGGCAAATGAATAAGAATTATTTATTTAGGCCAAGGATGGGTAAGACATTACTAACTAAATAAAGTAACTCAATATGTGATGTAATTGGTACTTTGTGCATACCCTTCTCGTTTGTTGTATTCTAATGAAATTACCAACACCCATTATTTCAATGTTTGGCAAATGATGAAAAAACATGCCAAACCATTCAAGATGATAAATTCACGTGGGAGCTTGAGCCTCAAGCCGAGGAGCTGTACATCCTTGACATTAGTGTTCTTTTTCATGCACGTGCATTGAGCTTGAAGGAGTTACCATTAGCTTGGATTTGTTTTTTATTAAAATTCCTTTTCCCCTTATCTCAAGCTTTCTTGTATCATACATTCAAAGCATAATAGTTCATCTTTTGGAAATCATGGCAATTGTCGTTGACTTTGTCTTATAGGTTCCAGCAATGTTGCCAACATCTAATCCCATCCACCCTGCCTCAACTTGGGACTAAAAAAACTGCAAAATCACCTCGAAGAAATCTCACTCATCAAACCGCATCAGGGCTTTCCAATTTCCATACAAAAAATAGTTCAAATTTATCGAATTTCATTTGACAAAACTGTTTGATATTGAATAGCAGCTCTTCGACCATCGGCCAGACTAAACATTATGAAACCACTTCAGTGTGCCCCTACAGCATATATCAAAACTTCATGTCATGCATATCAAGCAAACTACCTTTGTGTTTTGATAGATGACAATAATCAAGCAAAGCTGGCCAATAATATGATCTCACTAAAAAGCATCTCCAGCAGTGCTCAGTATGTGATTGGAAAAATATTTCTCACATCCAAGTTTTAGTGACTTTTCTCCAACCCCACCAATAAAACTGAAACTGGGAGTTCAAATAGGTGGGAGACTACTAATAGCAACCCACCTGGACCAATCGAAGTATCTCACCAATCAGAAACAGGGAGCAGCCAATGAATATGATTTCACTGTGTTTCTTAGACTGTTCTTCTAAGGCTCCTCAAGGGCTCTGAAAGATGTTCTTTTGTCAGGGTCATGGCAGTCTTCCAGTGAATTCCCTGGGTTTGACTGCAATCCCTCGTCCAAGATTGCCAGGGCAGGGCCACATACTGAATGCTGGTGGAGGTGCACTTAGGGTGGGTAGTTAAGAATGAAGCTCTACATCACCACTTCAAAAGCCCTTCAAAAACTATTCAAACATTAGGTTACTAACTTTCTTTCAACTAATACAACTAGTTGTGGTTTAGCCCGCACAAGCATTCCTGTTGTCAAATCTTTTCCCAATTTTAGTCAGAGTTTTTGTTCTCAACAATGCCAGACTCAATGAAATCTGCTAAGTCTTGCAATGTCAAGAACAAAAACTCCCACTAAAGTTGCGGAAAGATTTGACAACTGAAACCTGTCTGCTAAGTGCATTGCATTGTCAAAAACATTGTGAGACATCTGCTGTGTCACACATCTGCAAACCTTTCATACTTAGCAGATTTCATTAGCATGTCAGGAAAAATTTCTGTGAATGCCATTCTACAATATACACAATCAAGGCCCAAGAGGGGGAGCCCATACCTCTTACTGCAAGAAATGGACTTGCCACAAGGAAAAGGCTCCACCTCATCAGCCTGCAAGGAAGTGCACAAAGTCACAAGCCAGTTCATTAGCAACTAAACCTCCAAACACAAAGCATTCATCCTACTAACCTACTCATTCTTTAAGAGCAACCAGGCACTCATTATGAGGGTACAAACAACAGGGGATGTAAAGGGATCAGCTAGATTGCACCACAAGTATCAAAAATACCTCAGACATTGACATGCAACATTGTCACTCTGCATCACACAAAACAGGAGACCACACAAAGATAACCTGAGTCACAGCACTGAATAATATTGCTTGGGTGCAAATGTAATTGCATTGTAGGTTCTCCTAAGTCTTGCAGACAACTCTATGACAAAGATCTTCATGTTCATCGACTTCATCTCTGCTTCACATATTGAGCGCTATTATACACCCGGCCAAGTGAGAGCCGACCAGCCAATCTAACAGCCTACCAGGGATGTGGCATGAGTCATGTCTACCAGAGGGAAAAGGAATCATGAGCAAAACTGAGCACACAGCCCACACATTTGAGCAATATGTGAAACCCAACAAAATTTAAGCAGTTTCTTGTCACCTAAGCTTAATGCAAGCTCTCAAAAACCTATCACTGTTTGAGGGTTGACTCTTTACTCTATTTGTTAGCAACACATCTTCAGGTACCATGGTATGACATCAATCCCATGCACTGCTTCCACCACCATAACCCCCATAGCTGCCACCACCACCACCACCACTGTAGCCACCACCACCGCCACCACCATAACCGCCCCCCCCCCCTCCTCTGCCACCCTCTCTGCGGAAGTCACGACCTCCAAACTTGGAACCTCCCCCAGACCGCCTATTCCTGCCACCTCCTCCATAACTTGACCTGGTAGCATAATTTAGCAGCCAGCCTGGGACTTCTTGATTGGACTCTTGCATCAGCTCAGACAAAGGTCTAGCTAATGAAGAATCTTTCTCGTTAAAGAACGCAGTGGCTAACCCACTCTTTCCAGCCCTTCCAGTACGACCAATGCGGTGGACATAGTCATCAATGTCACTGGGCAAGTCAAAATTCACCACATGTGCAACATGAGGAATGTCCAACCCTCGAGCTGCCACATCTGTGGCTACCAGTATGGGTGTTACCCCTGTCCTGAAAGATCTGAGCGCATGCTCCCGCTCCTGCAATCCAGATGAGGAAAACCAGATATAATTTCTGCCGTGCACTGAATCTCAACCAACATACCACACTGCATTGAGATAGTGCAGTGCCTGCAACTAATGCATCCTCTACAAGGGCTGAGGTAATTCACACTGAGCCATCCAAAGACAAGCATGATTTTGATATACCTTTAAGCACATGTATCCTTGCAAAGACCCACACTATAAAGAAGGGTAGAAATACTGTTCTACTTTAAGATCAACAACAGCTGGCACAATACAAAGACCTAAAGATATGGGAAAAGAACTTAAGACATGGGAAACATTGCAAAGAGGATTGAGCTGAGAACTCTACCGATTGTGATCGGTCACCATGAATGGTGGTGGCTGGAAAACCCATGCGGCATAACCAATCCTCCAATGCATCCGCTCCTTTTTTGGTTTCCACAAATACAAGTGTCAAGGAATGCTGCAATTGCCAAGCCAATATATAGGTAGTCAAGCACCTTCACAGAGACATGCTCGAGGGGAAATAGTAGTCCATATATCCATAAAGACAGATCAACTATGGCAGCCTTTGTATGCATCTACAACATACCAAAAAAAGTGATGCAATCAAATACCTGGCCAGGTGGAGCAGTAGCTGACTGCACATGTATCAGATCCATAAGCATGCTGCGCTTGTCAGCATCTTGCACATACTCAACACGCTGTACTATAAGCTCTGTGCTAGATCCCACTCTTCCAACTGCGAGAAAAATATAATTTGAAAGAAAGTCGGATGCTAATCTCTGCAATCATGTCAATTGTTCACATCAGGGAGGTTCCAGGTCATCCAGCAAGAAACTTTGAACCCATGGCAGCTCATCTACTGAGCCTAGATAAGACGAAGATGATTCATTATCTAATAGTAATTTGCTGTGTATGATGGAAGGCCATAGTAAATACTTCATGCACAAACCTTGGACCTGTCAAAGAGTGCAGATTAACTACAAAGAGGACAGACAACCATAATGCCAAAACTCCTCATGGTTCAGCAACCTCAAGCCAACACCTGCCTTGTGTAAGGACAAAAGTATTCAGGGAAAGCTACCTGAATTTCCCTTGGAAAAGTTGCGCTAAAAAGCATGGTTTGGCGAACACCAGCAGGTGGCATATCCATTTGCTCCACAATTCTGCGAATTTGAGGCTCAAAGCCCATATCCAACATGCGGTCTGCCTCATCCAAAGCCAAATAGCGCACCATTGACAATGAGACTCTGGCTCTCTCCAATAAATCACTCAATCGTCCAGGTGTTGCAACCAAAATATCCACACCTCTTTCCATGTCTCGTAGCTGTGCACATACATCAATCAATCATCACCCATTCATTCTCCAGATATCACACACAGTGCAAAAGATGTAAATTAGGTCACAAATTTAAGTTTCAAACATTACAAATGCAAAACAGACTTTGAATACAACAGTGAATGTGTCAAACCTGTTGTTGAACAGGAGCACCTCCATATGCAACCACAACCCTGATTCCAGTCTGATATGCAAACTTCTTTGCCTCATCATGTATCTGCAGACAAGGAACTATTCTCATGTTATATAAACACATCCAGTCTCATTCTAAACAAGTCAAGAACCACAAAGTCATTGGTTCATGATGTCCTGAGGGTTGCTAGAAACCTAACCAGAATGGTGCAAAAGAATGGACTATATAGTCCACTTGCAGCTTAATAGCAACAATGAGCCAAACAGGATCAAATCTCATTTCTTCGATTCAGATCTCTGCTGCCACGAACATCTAAACAGATACTTGACCACAGCAATGGAAAAGAAACACATCTGTTGCTGGGTTCAACACATACAGGCAGAATTTACATGCTCAACAGCACAAGTTATGATGTTCAAGAAATGAAGACTGGTTCATTAGCAAACCTGACAAGAAAGTTCACGAGTGGGTGATAGGATCAATGCCAATGGAAGAGCTTTCCGGCCACCTCGAGGGCGACCAGGTGGGGTGTTCCTCATAATCCCTGCAATGATGGGAAAACAGAAAGCAGCTGTTTTTCCTGACCCAGTTTGGGCACAAGCCATCAAATCCCTCCCTCCTAGGGAAATGGGGATGGCATACTTCTGCACAGGAGTGGGCTTCACATACTTGCATCTTCGAATGTTCTCATTCAGTGCATGACCCAAATCAATCTCTGCAAAAGTGTTCACTGATGGGGGAACATTTTCTCCACTAGTCTCAACTGGAATATCCTCATAAGCATCAAAGTTGATGCCAGTATTCTCCTGATCAAAGAGAGCAACATCAGGGGTTGCCTCCTCAAGAGCAAATGGATTCACTTCTCGGTCTCTTCCTCCACCCCTACCATGGCTCCATGCTCTTCCACCACCACCGTTTCCCCAGCCCGCACCAGGCCCTGCCATTGCAGTTGGTGCCCATGCGCTCCCGTTACTTGTTTTCCGGTCATCACCCCATGCTGGTGGTGGTGCTCCTCCAGCAATTTGAGGAGCTCCCCAAGCACCACCTCCTTGTCTTGAGCCCAGAGGTCCACTGGCACCCAAAACTCCAGTCCCACCACCTCCAGCGTTTGGTAGTGGTGCAGTTGCTCCTAACCCTCCGTCAGCAGCAAGAGGAACAGGTGCGATATTTGGTCGGTTCCTCAAGTGAGGAGGAACATATGATGATGTCCTGGTTGGCCGCTCAGCTGTCACCATTGCTGCTGTTGCCCTGCTGCCTCCACGCTCCTCTGCCACCATCGTCGATGGTGACTCTGCCCATGCTGATGGCATATCTCTGCTCTCTCCCTCCTTATGTCGTTCTCTCTCTCTCTCCCTCTCTCTCTCTGTGGATCGTGTTTCCCACTGCTGATTCACTGAAATCCACTTTTCTTTCTCGTAAGATAAAATACAGATCCTGCACCATGACCATAAAAAGAGCAACTGTGGCAGACCATCCAGAAACACATCCTCATACAATTTTCACTTGACAATCCTAACAACAAACTGTCCCCACTCAGCCACAGTTTTTTCGCTCAACCTATCATATCCACCTGAACTCTACACTCAGAAGCTCCTCTGTGTCTTCCAGTGAGTGAGTGAGTGAGTGCGTAGCAAAAGTTGCTTCCCATCCTCCCCAGAGCCTTAGTTCCACTTCCTTCACTCTTTCCCTTCTTTCAAGTCAAACACAGGTTCAACAACAACATACCTTACTTGCTTTGCCAGTTCAAAACCAAGCCTCTGGAACTTGCTTTGCTTTCCACAAGTTCTTCTTCCCTCCTAAAAATCACCTCTTCGACTTCTTCTTTCTGCAACACCACCAAAAAAACCCCAAAGAAAGAAACACAACCCACCAGCAGCATCAACATCCAAGACTCATCAGACCTAGCGAAAACAAATCGGCCGAAATCAAACAAAAGCTTGACAAAGGAACGAACGATCGGCGAGACAACAAAGCTAAAAAACAGACAGACATGGGGGGACTCCTACACGGCCCTCACCACACAAGAGACGCTAGAGAAATCGAAGGAAGACGGCCACGCAACTGTTCCTGCTCATCTCCAAACTCGTAGAATCCTTTAACCCTGATGACAAAGGCTACTGCCGCAAACACAACAGACCGAAGACGAGAACAGAGCAGAGCTACTTACCTTCTCTTGCTCGTGCGGCGCTGCTCCTCGTCCTCGTCCTCGTGTGCGAATTTCTTTCCGTCTGTGTTTTGCTTTCTGCGCTTCCTCGCGCGCTCGTTTCCTTCTCGTTCGCGCGTACGCACGCACGCAAAGCAGGCAAACGCGGCCTGCCTCCCGCCCCACTCGCAAACCCTAACGCGGACCTACTCACCTACCTCACAGCTACTGACCTACCTACAAAGCTAGGTACTTTCCTAGCCTACTACAGCGCGTTCTACAAAGTGGCCGTTTCACACACACTCCCGAAAAACAAGGATATTCGAATAGCCGGGACTATCGCCAAAATTCAAGGCTGGCCAATTAGAGCTAGACAACATGGCCGGGACAAGGCCAATATCTTGGATGAGTCCCCCAGTGAATTTTTTTTTTTTTTTGGGGGGTTACGAAATTTGGCTGTTTTTTTGGAACTGAAAAAAGGGATAGAATTTTTCATGGAAAAAAAAGGGCCAAAATTCGCCACACATGTTTTCAGTAAAAAAAAGAAAAATCCAAATCTCCATATTTTATATAATAGATTCCCAATATGTAGCCAATTTTAATAGAAGGACCCTTATATTTATTTTTATGTCTGGTGTATAGCCAAAATTTGGCTAAATTTCAACCCCGTGTTGGGTGGTGGTCATTCCGTGCTGTCAACTGGGCCTTTTGAAATTTTGGAAGTTCCTTTTTCCGGATATTTTCTGGGAAAAAAAATGGGGTGTTAGACACCGACCCTTCCTTCCGGATATTCGGCCCCCTCCACTTGGTCTACCTCCCTTGTGATGACGGGAGCCTCAAATTGAGAAGAGTCCAAGAAGCTTAAACCCTTCTCCATAGTTCTCGGATGCTGAAATATTTTTTAAAAAACCCCGAACTGGCAGTTCTTTATAAATTCAAATAACCGCACAACACTGGTTTCGACTCGTGACTTTGTCTAAGGAACAAAATTGAAAAAAACAAAAAAAAACACTAATTCGGTCGGTCGGCAACCATCCAAGACAGGCCTGTTCAACAAGCATTCAAAAAATATTCAAATAATGGCCATTGGGAGGAGGACCTGGTCGAGTCTGGTCTGGCCAATGGAATGGCCATTATCTCGCGTAATCAGCACTTGAGAGACGTTCTGCCACCATCATTCAGAACTTTTTGTAAACTATTTGCTAGAATCATCCAAGACGGGCCTGTTCAACAAGCATTCAAAAAATATTCGAATAATGGCCATTGGGAGGACCTGGTCGAGTCAGGTCCGGTCAATGGAATGGCCATTATCTCGCGTAATCAGCACTTGAGAGACGTTCTGCCACCATCACTCAGAACTTTTTGTAAACTATTTGCTAGACCCCATTACGGTCAAACAGGGAGGTAGGTTACCAGGGAGGTTCTTAGGATTCATAACCGTGGCTCTCAATCAATCAAAGACCCGGTTCAGGTAGTAAGTATATATACATATATAATCACGGTTCTCAATAAAATTGAAAGAGAATCAAATAACGGGCCAGGAAAGCACAGGCGCTTTCATGAGAACCTCCGGTTCTTTAAGGTCTCTGAAATGGCCACGCTCTACAAGGGTTGTTCGGTTTTTCAAAGAATTTGGAACCGACAGCTTTTCAATGAAAGATTCAAACACACTTCCAGAACACATAACCGACGGTTCTTTGATTTTCCAAAGAATTGGAACGGACAGCTTTTTCCAAAGATGGGAACACACTGAAAACAAACACATAACCGGCGGTTCTTTGAAAATTCAAATAACCGCACAACACTGGTACAAGGCACAGGGCTGATGATGAAATGGAAAGAGCAAACAATTGAGAAGATGGGCTTCACATTTCTCACTACTTCTTACATCATCATCATCATACCTTTTTGTTTTTATGAACAAATTAATGGGGTTGTTTTAAACATTGAAGCATTGCCCTGACTTTTTTTCAAAGGGAATGACATCTCTTTTAACTACATATTTCAGGCCAACTTTGCTGTTGGTTGTTGTGGCCTAGCAAACCTCGGTGATGACATTGGAGAAGAAGCTGCAGCACCTAACCTTGACAAGATATCAATTGGGTTTCGAGGTTTGGATTCTAAAGCAAGACAATTTTGAATGATTCCCTGTATTTGGGTCATGGATGGCCGCTCGTCTTGTCTCTGGAAGTTACAGCAAGCACGACCACATTCCACCATGGTGTCCACCACTTCTTCCATGTAAGTACCTCTCGGGATCCTCGAATCCAGAAGTCCTTCAGGACCACATAAAGGGAGAGTTGCATCAACCCAGAAAGGCAAATGCCATTCATTCTCAGGTCTGTTTTCGTCAAAAGCTCTCTTTCCAGTCACAAGCTCAAGCAACACGACACCAAAGCTGTACACATCACTCTTGTGGGTTAACTTCTGGCTAATGTTGTAGAAAGGATCAAGATATCCTGTGGTACCCTTCACACTTGTACAAGTCACATGCGGTATATTGTCATCATCCTCATCATTGTCATCATCATCATCATCATCATCACCACCACCATCACCACCACCACCGCCATCATCTTCATCATCTTTGTTCGACATTATAACTTTTGACAAACCAAAATCTCCAACTTTAGCATGAAATCTCTCATCCAACAAGATGTTAGAGGATTTGATGTCTCGATGAATGATACTTCGTCCTGCCTTCTGCATAAATACACATATTCATACAATTTTTCCAAGTTAGCTTTGACAAAAAATCATTTCCTCATAGATCATGAAGTTGATCAATGGGTGGTGTGGGCTAAAAGCATGAGATCTGTGGAGAGAGTAGCAAGAATATATGTTCTTTTGTAGTATCTTTGATGTGAGCTTGCAATTACAAAACATGGGTTTTTGTGAAAAGCCAATGTGGAAGCATGGGGTTATCAACCTGTGTATGCAGATATGCAATGGCACTGGCTGACTCATAAGCAATCCGCACACGAGTTCTCCACCCTAAAGCTCGGTGGTGAGAGAATTGACCAAACAAATGGTCTTCCAGTGTGCCTTTTGGCATGTATTCATACACAAGCATCATCCGCCGCTTACTCGAGCCTGGCATGTAATAGCCTAACAATGGAAGCAGGTGAGGATGGCTCAACTCTGACAAGATCTTGATCTCTTGTAACATCTGTTCATCACTGTCCTTTGATGAATCATCTCCACATTGCTGTTGCTTCACAGCTATGGCCACTCCACCGGGAAGCATGCCCTTGTACACAACCCCTGAACCACCAGTTCCAATCACATTTGTAAACCTTGCAGTCGCTTTGGCAAGCTCTTTGTAGCTGAAAGTCCGAATATGGGTGCTGCTGCTGCTGCTGATATTGAGAGTTCTTCTTATGAGTGCCATTTTTTTTCTGTCGGGATTTGGCTTGTAGAGTGGCAAGTAAACCAGCCTGATACAAGCTAGTGGCCAACAGGAATTGGCATCTGCTGATGATGACTCCTCTGAGGAGGTGGCAGCAGCATCCCAGTTTTGGTGACATTGAATATGTGCTTTGCACCACAACACCACACTCATTGAAGCAAGCAATACAATCACTCCTGCAACACTGATCCATGTGATTTTGAGATTGAAGTTGGAGTCTGAATTTTGGTGCAAAGGAGGAGGAGGTACAGGCAGAAATTGTGTTGGTGCAAGCTGACTGATGGTGCAGTGAGAAGTTGGGTATAATAAGAACTGGCATGCTGTTCTTCCCGGAGGTTTGCACAGCTCAGGATTGGAGCCGACTGAGAGGTTTGATCCAAGAAATTGACACAGTGATGGAGGAATCTCTCCTGAGAATGAATTGTTGTCCAGTTCAAGAAAATAGGAATGGGAAGAGGAAGGTGGCAAAGATTCAGGAAGTGCACCTGACAGTTCATTGCTGTGCAAGTCTATTCTACTGATTGCAGGAAGGTTTAACAGTGATACAGGGATATCACCCGTGAGGTTGTTGCTAGAAAGATCCAGTGTTTCTAGCTGCAACAACTGTCCTAACTCGTTCGGGATTCCACCCACCAAGCTGTTGTTTGCCAAAGACAGATATGTCAGATTCTTACAAGCAACAAGAGCGATTGGGACTGACCCACCACTCAACAGATTTGAAGACAAATCCAAGGATCTCAAAGTAGTGCATGTAAAGTTCGCTGCAGCAGCTGAATCTGCTGATGATAACGCAAGTCCACCGAGTGTAAGAAGATTCCCTGAGACATTCAGCAACTCCAGAGCTGGTAGGCTGAGAAGCTCCACGGGGAAACCTCCACTCAGTCGATTGTCTGCCAGCTCAAGGACTCTCAACGAAGTGAAATTGGTGATCAAGGATGATGGGATCGTGCCACAGAATCCAGCGCCAGTTGCAATAATGGATTGTTGGCTCCGGTTCGTCAGCAACAGAGAAGCAAGATATGAACTAAAATCTGAACATAATGTGCTTGTTGTTGTTACTGCTGGAGAAGAAAATTCAGCAAATAGATGATATTCTTGTGAGGAGGAGGAACTTATGAGCCTTCTTCTTCTTGGCCCCGGATCCCACTCTTTATTATCCTCACCCTGCATTGCTTTTGCACACAACATAAGGATCACTAGTATTGATGACAACAACAACACCAGACTACTGAGTTCAGACATCCCTCTCATCAATCCCACCTCCTTGGATGCAAAGACTCTAGTCCCACCACCACCACCACTACTACTTACTCCTCCACAAAACTCATCTCAACACTAAAGCCAAACTCCTCCCTTTATCAGATTCAAAACAAACCCATCTTTTCTCTGAAACTCAGGGAGCAGCAGCAGCAGCAAGCAGCAACACATATTGCAAACAAAAACATGAAACAGAACAAAACAAAAACAAAACAAAAACAGCTTGATGGAGCAACAACAGGGACAGAAACAAAATTCCAGAACTTGCAAGTAAATGGGTGTTCTTCCCAGTTTTCAGATTTGCAATACCTACTACTACTACTACTACCCATCACACACAATCTTTCTTCTTTTCTTCTCCGATTCCTCTTGCTGGCTGCTGTTTTTTTTTTTTTTTTTTTTTTTTTGTTTTTTTTTTTTTTTAA
>Ga0116231_10007383_pt1 | contig 20165 bp, 10 predicted proteins | sample S1TSphgellanicum_2_FD_89695 | JGI IMG/M metagenome (GOLD analysis project Ga0116231, IMG submission 89695) | Host-associated microbial communities from peat moss isolated from Minnesota, USA - S1T2_Fd - Sphagnum magellanicum MG | ecosystem: Host-associated > Plants > Peat moss > Unclassified...
AATTTGTATTTTGGTGGACTAAATTCAAAATGTTTCTCCCCTCCCCAAAAGTTTAAGTTAATTAAATTGTGGTTTTTTTTGGTTTTTTTTTTTTTTTTTTTTGGGTATCTATTTATTGCAGTTTTTATGTGTGATTTGATGCTAATTCAATCCTAAGCCAAGTTCTTTCTGGGACTTCCATCATAATTATGGTTTTCATTGCATAATTAAAATATACATAAAATGATGATTAAAGATTTGTAATTTATTTCTCATTTATAGCCAGATTTGGCTAAATTTTCCAAGGGATGACGGTTGTTACTTTTTCAACATCCTCCTAGTATAGATGATAGCCAATTTGGCTACAAACCAAAATTCCTTTAGAGAAAAAACACACACACACACACACACACACAGTGTAGAGGAGCGAAAGAAAAACATCAACTTTCCACTCGAGTGACACACACATGGGATTCGTGTTATTTTTGGACAGTAGCAATTATTGCATTTAATCCATCGGTAGCAACCCAACCCCACCCCAAAAAAATAAAAATCATTGCAAATTGCCCCCCCTTGGATTCACTCTTTTAACATTACTATGACCCAGTTTTTAGAAAATTAAAAAATAAAAATTTTAAAAGAAAAAAAGAGTACACTACAAAATACAAGTCATGCAGTCGAATACGGATATGCAAGTATGTATGTGTGTATGAAAATGTATAAATGTATGTATTTTATTCGTATGTAGGGGAATGGCGACGACGCCGGCGGACGTTGCAGAAAACCAACGCTCTGTTCTTTTGTCTCTTGCGCAGCCGCTTCCCATACTCCTCTTCTTCTTCTTCTTCTTCTTCGTTGTTTGCACACGTTTTTGCTCCTCTCTTGCGTGCTCCGGGAATGATGACATGAGATCCACGAATGGCCTGTTACTCGTGTAAGTATGCTTGACTTTTCTTTGTTTTTCATAATTCTTGCTTCTTTTGCGTGCTCCAAGGACAATGACATGAAATCCAAAGAATGGCCTGTTACTCGTGTAAGTTAGGATCTGGACCCTGTTTGTAGTTTTATTCTTCGTTCTTTGTGGCTTCTTCTAGCTGCTCTTCTTTGCGTCTACGTTTTCCGATGCTTCTACAAATTGGAAATCCAATTCGACGAGAGCGGACGAATAGGTTTTCTGTTTTTTTGTTTTTCCCGTTTTTTTCTGTTTACCGCTTTCTCCCCGTGATCGTTGCGATCTCCGAATCTTTCTTCTTCGCATTTTGGAGAGGAAGAAAGCATTGGAGTTAACGGGAAGGTGCGGCGGTCGGGGGGAATCTGCGAGGATTTTGTAATGTCTTTTGTTACGTTCTTGTTTAATATTTTTGTTTGCTTCTTCGGTTGAGGTCTGTGTTTTTCAGTACGATCAATTGTTTTTTCCCCCCCTCCCTTCCCCTTCAATGCTTCTCTGATTCTTTTTTTTGTCGCTTTGCAATGCGGCGTCAGTCGCGATACAATGTCAGATTCTGTAAAGAATTTTGTGCAGTGCTTTTCTTCCGGGTTGTCGTGATACGTGTTTATAGGATTGGCATCTTCGTGCACACCGTTCCTGAGAACTTTCGTCATTGCAAATCGGTTGTCATCATAACATCAGTTTCTGAATTTGTCTGAGAAAAGTCTTTTCTTGAATGGCCACTCCCCGAAGAAATGTGTAAAGGAAGAGGAGACTGTGCAATTCGAGACGCCCTTTTGAGATTAGATTCTTTGTTTTCAATGCTCATGAAAAACACTGGTGCCCCAACATTAAGTTGTTGCAGCCCCTAGAACAATCGTGGTTGTATCTCTTTCAGTGGATCTTGTAGAGGACGAACATGAAGCTCTGACCATGCTGCTCGTTTTCCTTTACAGATTCAGATTGCAGAGTTGATCCAAAGCAGCTGCAATCACTGTAGGAGACACTTGTAGTTCCTGTGGATAAGGACACTTAAACATCATGGTACGATTTCTTTCACAACACCAATGCTGTCTGCAGGGCCTGGTATTCATTCATCAAGGATGTGACAGATTTCTTTGAGCTTAAATTTCCTAGTTGAATGTGCCATATAATTGCAACCCTAGTTTCTGAACACTGTATAGGAGATTATGGCTGTACAATTGCACTTCTTGCTCTTACAGCTTTCCTCTGGAGTTTTCCAGTCTGCTGTTTGTTAGTCCCACAGTTTTGAATTGAGATCTGGAGCCCTGCTGTGGTGGTGATTCAATAGTTCGAAACACTTAGGTTCTTCAGACCAGGGTTTATCCTGTCAAGGAGATTTGAAGGTGCAAAGACCCATTGAAAGAAAGGAAAAATATGGGGGAAAGAGTGAGAATGCAAATGAGTTGACACCTTTAAGCTTTTTGGAGGGTGTGTAGGAGAGTCGCAATGATGGGGCCCGGTATGCATTTATTGTGAGATGGCATGATCCAATGACAGAGATTGTTTGGAAGTATCAATTCTTCTACCACACATTTGACAAGTCTATTGAGATGGTTCGACTCTGTTTTTCTTATTCACGTGTCTAGATAGCAATCATGGAAGCTCACTAGGCCACAACTAGTAACTATTCTAACACTCTGCCAGTTCTATCTCTTTTACCTTTTTCTTACAATGGAAAACTGTCAGAAAGCAGGTACATCAAACATGCAATAATAGAGAAATTGCCTGTTTTGGACGAAGGGTAACAGAAATGAAAGTGATTTTATCAAAGTAACTGTGGTAATGTGCAGTTTGACATTAAGAACCACAAAATGTTTCTCAGAAGGGTAGCCTACCCAGCAATTAGCTTGGAGCAGCTTTTCATAGGCTCCACCATCCTAGTGTACACACGTCAACTTTTAATTGAAGACTATGGGGATGACTTCACAAGGAAACATCTGCAAGGTCTGCAGGAAACGTATGTTCCTGTTCCTCTCTGAACCATTATTGCTGCTGTCCGTTAAAAGTCATATACAATATTTTACTTGATGAATTTGATTAAAGCTACAAGCAATCACACATGAGACTTTGTATTACTACTAGGATGGAGAAAATTGTTGACAGTATGAAGCTCCAGTGATGTGGTAGAGGGATTGTGCTTCATTGTGGGCTCTGAGTTGAGTTGGTGGCCAGGACACTTGCAATGATAAAACCAGATGCCATACAACATACAGGCAAGATCTTAGAGTGCATTACTAGCAGTGGGTTCATTGTTAAGAACATGCGAATGTGTGAACTCAACATTACTCAGGCTGAAACATTCTACCAATGCCACAAGGGCAAGCCTTTTTTCTCGTAAGCCAACTGTCCACTTCCTTGTATCTAGGACTCTGTTGCACACTTCTTTGAGTGGTGATGGAAGGTTTGGAGATTGAATCAGGCTTTCAGCTTAGTCTTCTTTATTGCTGACTGAAGAAAAACATAGAGGAATTCAGTCTACAGATGGATTTCCTTGTGTTACTGTCTAGTGTCAGATATAAATGGGTGCCGTGACAATCAGGCATTGCCATCCTACTCAAGATTTGACTCAGAATATCTGGTAGATATTGGGACTTGTTGTGCAATGTCAACTCCTACTCAAAATTTCACTGTAAGCAATCACTTTGCCAAGGTGTTTGCAGATGTCAGGGATCTGACTGTGTGGTGAACATCGTGGACTTTATGGACATTCTGGTTTGACAGAATGTGATAATTATTGAGCATCTTTGATGAGATTTCTGCAGTCCTTAGAGAACAGAAAAATAATTCAGTAATGTGAGAGGTTAGGTGCCAAACTACCATTTAGTCATGAGATTGTATCTTAGACTTGCCGAAGATCAGGTGGACTTCATGGTGACATGTGGCTATTCAGATGCCTCACACAGTTCATTGCAAGTGGACCAGTTGTGGCTATTGAGTTGGTGGCTGAGAATGCACTTTGCAGATGGAGGTTGCTGCTTGGTAAGTCAATCTGCTACTCTGTATCTCATTTCAACCACGCCAAATGTTTCACACTTATCATCAGTTGTGCTAGCAGGATGACATTATAGCAAGTTGCATTACATAGCTTTGGACAGTTGGGTCATTTTGAACTTAAAACTGATTCATTGTTCTTTCTCCTTGGTAAGTGGATGAGTCCAACAACACATTTTAATGTGGAGCAGGTCCTACAAGTAGTGAAGTTGCCCGGATGAAAGCACCCAGTTCCATCCGTGCACAGTTTGGCACAGACTGCACTATGAATGCCTGCCATGGTTCAGACTCTCATGAAAGTGCCCGCCTGGTATTCCTCATTGATGCCTGTAAACAGAGATGCCTCTGAGAGCTTATATATGCCTTCTGACTCTACTTGCTATCAACCCACCATTATTAACTCTTCTTGTGTTTTATCTCTTTCTATTGCTAAAGGTTCTGAAAGCAGCTTCATCACCCTAATAACACCTTTCTATGTACAAGAGAACTTCAACAACCTTGCAGCCCATTGTTAACTGCCCAAATCCTAATTTGGAGTGTATGATGGCTTGTGCAGGAAACACTCTTCTTCTTCACATGTACAAACATGGGGATGTGTGCCAAGTTCATAAATTCTACTCTTTGTATTATTAAACCACATGCTGTCATGGGAGGTATCCTTATATCCAGACCTGGGAACATTATGATCAGAATGATTGCATGTTGATGAATATGCACTTTTGAGGGTAGTGCTGGAATGACAGTGGCCTGCAGAAGGGACACAGTGCCTTGAAGAAAGGTTAAGACACCCTTTCAACCTTCAGCTGTTTGAAATTATGAAAGCTGTGCAGATTGTGACCCATAGGGACTGACACCCAAAGATAGATCAGGGCATGGGATCCTCATGTAGAGTCACATGTGCAGGCTGTGTTGGGGCTATACTTGATCGGATCCTACAGAAGTTCAAAGTGACAGCCTTGGAGATGTGCAATTTTTCACGGGTCACAGCTGCAGAGTTTCTAGAAGTTTACAGGGGAATTTGCCCAGATTTCTATGTGATTTCTCACTTGTACACATTATTGTCGTTCTTCCGCTTTGTGTTTTTTCTGATGTGTCTTTGTCCTGTATTTTACTCTTCCTAGCTTAGCTGTGCTATGGTGCAAAAAGTGATGGACTGCGTTTGTCTCTCAATGCTGGCAGGCTATGACACATGAGCTGGCATCAGGGGACTTCCTAGCTCTGGAAGTAGCTGACTTATGTGATCCAGGTGTATGCCCTGTTAATGCATTCCGAGAATTTTGTGGGCCTTCAGATCCTTGCATGGCGCGTGCCCTTCGGCCTCACACGTTGCGTGCTGAATTTGGGATCAACAAGGTACCATACCAACCTCACTTCCTTCATGTGTCTGCAATGATTGGCCAACTTACTCTCATGATGAGTATGTATCTATCAATTGTCTTGCCAATGTCTCTATGCTGGTCACAGGGAGCTTCTTTTCTGCAATCTTTCTCTGGGTCTGTGGTCTGTGGTGCAAAGTTAGCAGAAGGTTTCCATGGGGAACTCAGTTATCTAAGCTTGCTGAAGAGACCTGGGAAAGAGTTTGCTCATTGAACTTGGCTGCTCCTTGCAGGTGAAGAATGCAGTACATTGTACAGACATACCTGAGGATGGAGAAATTGAGGTGCAACACATCTTCAAGCATCTCTGGGTGTACTAGTGGTGTAAAAAGGGTAAATTTGTTGAGGTGACCACATGAGGCCTTGCCCTCTAAAGACCACCCTCATGGTGTATTTTCTCTTTTGGATTGCTGTACCAGTTGTGGTCTTAGGAAAAGGTTGCAATGGTTCTGCGAGAAGATTGTTGGGAAGATGATTAATAGTAGGTAGGGCAGTTTCTTCACATGGTAACCACTGGTTCATATTTTCATGATACAAACGTGATTCCAATTAGTACCTATGGAAATCAAAATAAGGGCAAGAAATTTAGGGGTGGAAAACTGTGCAAACTGTGGTTGCTCCTTCCCACACCCCATATTTACAGGCCAATAGCCAAAAGAATAGTAATTTGTTGGTGTAAGCATGTAGTTTGGATAAACAGAAGTCTGAACACTTCTCTGGAAGACCATTGTTGCATGATGTGGTTTTGTCAGTGTGTATATGTTTCACAGCAGTGGATCTTTGCACACTTATGTACAACACACTGCCATTTGAGGTAAAACATCCACCAATGCCAGTTCCTACTGTTGGTGTTTTCTGGCTAGAAATTTCATTAATAAAAAAGCTTTAGATCTCCGTTCCACAAGTATTATACTGTCATCACCTTGTACAAGAATTGTGCTGGAAATTTGTCGGCTCCTAGTATCCTTGGGGAACTACTGTTGGGCAGGAATGCTGCTCTTGGAGAGATGCTGAGGAAGTGTGTTTGCATCAATTAGTGAGAGGGCAACAATTGGATAAGAGATTGGTTCTCAGATCCTAGTTTTTGGGTTGAAGGAATCATAAGAGATAAGTGACTACAAGCCTCAGTTTTGGGTGGGGCTGATGGAAGTGTGAGCACCGTAAGTATCAGGTGGCCTAGTTTGATGGTACCATCATGCTAGCCTTGACCACTGTGATTGATGATAAACGCTACTGACTTGGGTTTGATGTGCAAATAGCAGAAACCTTGTGTGGGCACAAACAATATGAAATTGTTTTACACTGCTGCATTTCGCAAATTGAAACACAGGCCACATCCCCATGAAAGGAGATGCTGAGTGACAAGGTCTCTTCTGATTTGGATGATTTCTTCATTTGACTTTCAATCAACACAGGTGACTGGAAGGTATGTTCTACTTTTGAAAATTTTCCTATTCTAGCGATTAAACTTGTATCACATATCCATTACCCAGTATGGAGGGCACATTGTACACACCTAGGCTCTCCAATTGTTGACAACTGTGGCTTTGTGATATAAAGCCTAGAGGAAACCAGTGTCCTTCCTGGCCCTATTCTTCCTCCAAACTTCACTCCATTTTAAGTTAAAGGTCAGGGGCAAAACATTGGGCCACTTTTCTAAGATTTTGCATGATAGTTAGTCTCTGCTATTAAGTAGTTTCTTTCCTTTCTTCATAGTGTACTCCGTCCACAGTGCACCATCTCACCAAATCCACTGCTCAAGGTTGAAGTCCAATGACTCCATCACCCCATGAAAGAGAAGAAAGGGTGCTCTACTTGGGCATTTTTTAACAAAGGAAATGTGAACTTTCTGCCATCGCCCATTGGTCATCAACGAAATATCACTATTGTGTGGGAAAGCACAGCTTCAACTTCCAACGTTCATGGAGTTTTCCAATCAATCTTTCCCAAACATATTGTAAATCTTCTTCCAGCTCATGGTATGTGGCCTTCACATCTACCCATCTTTTGATGTGTTTTGCTTGAGGAGCCCAGAGGTCCCTCACCATTCATATTTCCTCCAGGTGTAGTCTTTCAGCATCAACCACTGCCACATCAAACTCGCTCCTATGAAAGCCAATTGACCAGCAAATGTTTAGCTTCTTTAATGGCATCAGTGAGTCTAGGTGGGTTAGGTCTTAGAAACTTAGCCATAAGCTTGCATGCTTTGGCTATTTGGGCCCAAACTCTTGAGCTTCTTGATGTTTAGTGCCCTTAGACTAAACACCCTTGCCTCACTCTGCTCCTAATTTGGAAAGATGGCCAAATTCTGCCATTGAGGTAGATGGCAAATTCTACCCCTTGAAACATAAGTCTAACCACATGTCCATCAATTTCTTTGCCATTCATAGTCTTTCCATGGCATGAACTACAAGTTCACAAGAGACTTTGTTGAAAGTGTTTGGTAGTTTTTCATATGGAATTGAAATGGTTCAATTAACTCATATGCAACATATATGATAAGCATTTAATCAAGTTTGACAATTGTTTGAATGGATATTTGTGACAACATTTTCTTTTCACTATATTGTGTTTTCACCTTCCAAATCATTGGTTTTTCACATTTAGTTTTTCAAAAATCTCATTTTCTTCAATCACTTTGTAAACATAAACCTTTTAATGCCCAACATGAGCAAATTGCTTATGGAATTAACACAAGTTTCTTTTTGATATCTTGAGTATGGAATATGGAATAACACATTCCTTTGCTTAAAAGAAGATTTCTTGTTGCAAATTGATAAAGTCATATATGAATTCACAATGGGAATTTCATTTTTGACACATGTGAATAACCTTGATGCATTCCATGTGATTTTTCTTTCATGGAAATTTAATCTCCATTTCTTGGATCAACCAATCATCCCTAAAGGTCTAAGTTGTTTAATGATTGCAATCACCTAATCATCTTCACACAATTCAAAAAGGTTGATTGTTTCAAGGGAAACCATTTCCAATCAAATATTATAAGTTAACAAATGAAGTTGACAATTTTGTGTTAAGATTGGGTTTCTATATTTAGTGTTCTATGTTCCAATAGAACTAGAGTTGTAAGAAATTGAATTGATTAATAACATTTGTGCAAAAATTGCAAAGTGTTATTTCTTTGGCAAAATATTCATTCGACTTTTTTTTCAAACATCATAATGTCATCTAGCTTGCTTTGAAAGACATATTAATATGAGTTTGGCACCAAAGGGGGAGTTCAACATCAAAACATTAAATCTCAAAGAATCTTTGATTCAATTTGCACACATTCAACCTATTAGGATCACAGTTCAATTGTAATACATAAATGAATTGCAATTTGCCAAATCACCATGACTCAACTCACAATCAATAGAAATTGATGCTAAGGATGAACCAAAAAACTAACTAGCAAACATTCCACTTTTCCTTGATGATAACTAGAAAAAAACAACAAAGGGATCAAAACACACTAGTAGGAGGCAAAAACAATGTCAAGAATCATTGAAATTATAAATTATAATAATATGTTTTTGTTTTGACATTTTAAAGTTATGATAATCATCCCAAGTTGTGTTAAATGACTAATATGAGTGTTGAGGAATTCAAATTCAAATTTGATTTAATTTAATTTTTGGTTTTGATTCTAATAAAGAACTTTTGAACTTGAACAACATCTATGTAAGAAATACTCAAATTTGCAAAGGATTAAGCTAAAGACTCTTGTATATTAAAAGTTTGATGGAAAAATTTGAAATGATGATAACTTATTACTAACACTCAAAAAAAATTCACTATTTAAAAATTGGGAAATTCAAAAAATTTATAAATTCAAAGCATGTTTCAAATTCTTAGAATTTCAACAATCCTTTACCACATGACATATTAAACAAAGTTGTACATGACATTGTAGCTTATGATACAAGAAATTAAAGTTTAAAGTAATTAACACATCTTTGTATGATTTGAAATTATCATTTCTTGAAGCAAAACAAAGAATTGCACATTGTTGAAAAATTCATAATTTTTTAACAAATATTAACCAAAGTACCTAGTAGGTAGGTAAATATGTATGTACTTAAGTAGGTAGTTAGTTATTTAATAAGGAGCTACCTAGCAAATAGGCGCCTAGGTAGGTGTACCTACTTACCTACTATCTAGGTACTTAATAGGTACGTATATACATAAGTACCATAATGGGTTAAGTTGGTGGGTAGTTCAACAGCTTATACAATTCCTACTTATTAAACTACATATTTAATTGACAAAAATTAAGTTTACAATATACAATATTGTTAGATGTCAAATTAAAAAATTGATAAAAGTTAACAACTTATGAAGTTGTACTACATTGGTAAGGACATGGTCTATCATTATGAAGACGAGAGGTTCAATTCCTAATACTTACAACCTATGTTCATGGGTCTAAGGGGCTATGTTAGGATGGGTAGCTAAGCTACCACAAGTACCTACCTACACATATTTAATACCTACTTACCATTGTAGTTTTTTTTGAAAATAAAATATTTCAATTTTACCAATAAAAAAATGACCACCCAATCAAATTATCTATTTACCATTGTAGTTCAAATTGACTTGTCCAAAATGATGTCGGATTTTTTCTTTTGTTATTTAATTGGGTCTTTTTAAACTAAAATTTCTAATTTAAAAAAAATGTTTTTCAACTAGTATAAGTTTATGCCAAAACATTGGAATGGATGAAAATGTCCATAACATGTTTATTGAATGTTCTCATTCCAAATTGGATTTCAAATTTATATGTAAATCCCAAGACTTGAAATTAGGGCCTTGGAATTATGTTGAATCAATATTTAACAATATTAATGATTGACACATATACTATGCAAATTAATTAATGACCAATGCATAATAAGAAACCATACAACCACAAAAAATGAAACATTAACATTATATATGTTGTGAAGAAATTAATGAAGGAATAATTTGATATTTTCTTTGTGGATTGTCAAACTTTGTAGTGTTTAATAAACAAATTGATTGTTACTACATAATCAATCTATGGTTTCGTTTTAAAAGGAATTTGATTTCAATGTGATACATAAGTTGAGTTGATTTTTTTAAAATACAATTAACCCACATGTGATTGATGGTTTTTTCTTTTTAATCTTCTTGAATGATAGCTACGATATTGTCACTACAAATATTTTCACAATTAGGATGGGATAAGTCTTGTCACCTTATGAAGATTTAACTAATTACTTAACTAATTGTTGATTTTTTGATAAAATTCTTGTACAAGTTTCCCTTTGTTTTTATTTGAATTTGAATTTTCTCCTTTGAAATGCATGTAGTTTCAATAATTACTTTTGAATTCTTCCCAACATTGGCAAAATAATTTCAACAAATATTTTACAAACCTGAATCAAATCCTTCTCTTTGTTTTACTTTTCACCAAGTTCATTTGATTAATTAGCAATGTACACATAATAGCACCAAAATAACACAATTTAACAACATCAATGTTTGATACATCCCATATCCATATAAAACCATCCCCATGTTTTTACTTCAACCACAAAAAACCCTAAAGTACAAAAGTTCAACATTGATATGCCAAAATGCACAATTCACTCACTATTCTTTTAGCTTACCTGTTATTGTCTTTTTTTCCCTCCCTCCTCCAAAGAACACAAAATTCAAGGTACACAAGTTTAACCCTAATATAACTCCAAGAACTCCATTTACATGTACACTCTTAGATCACCCCTTACTTTAGCTTCAAAATTCTAAATACCAAAAAAATAAAATCAGCCACATTAAAATATTGAAAAACCATTCATAGACATTCTTTAAATGTTCTTCAATGCATAAAATGTTTACTCCAAAAGGTAGTCCTCTGATCTTGTTTCAGCCATTAAAATAATGTTTCCAAAATCAATTCCAAAACAAATTTAAAATGTATATAATTCAACCCATGAGTTTTGACAAACACATCACATGCACTTTTCAATCACCTTAGTTGTACACAAACAAACAAAGATGGTGGCTAATGTAATTTTCTCTAAACATGATCACAAAACTCACACAAGCACACCATGGTTCAAACTCTTATAGGAAACATTATTCCCCTTATATTATACTTTGCATGCTTCATGGGATGGCAAAGTTCTTGAAACTCCCAAAGTTTTCTTTCGAAATCAAAATATTTTGGTGTTTTGCAACTCTCAAGGCCCATTTAATTCCCAAGAATAGTAACCAAATCAAACATGTGAATCTACCATCTTGTAACTTTCATTAAGAAATCTTTAAGTCATGTGAAGCTCCCCAATTGGAGTTCATTTGCCTCTCCAAATCAACATTTAAGTGGTTGGATTCTATTTTGGCAAATTGTGTTTGAACTCTTCTACTAAACATAACTTTCCCAAAAAATTGTTCAGGAAATTGGGTTATTTTGTTATATTGATTTTTAGGACCTTATTAATGAACTAAAGATCATTTGATTTGATTTGGATTCACCTTTTCAAAACTTGCCCCCAAAATTTAAGATTAGTCATCCATATTTTTCGAAGTGAAAATGCAACTTGGGAGTCTTGAAGGTGCTCCCTATTGATTCCCAAATGTTCTCACCCTCATTTGGGTGAATGTTTCATTCTCACCATGTCTTGTGCTTGTTTTAGGTTTGCTTCTTAATTACTTTTGCTTAACTTAGATCACAAGCCCAATACTAGGTCACAACATGATATTTATCCAAATATATGATTTGATACATATTTGGAGGTATAATATATGATATTGTTCACAACAACATGAATTCACACCTTAATGTGAAGCATATTAAAATCATAAAAAACATTCAACAAGGTAACTATCATTGTATTTGTAAAAATGAATATAAATAATACCATAATAAGTGGTATGAAACATTTTGAAAGAACATAAAATGTGAAACAAAACACAAACTAATTAAATAATTCTAAGATGATTAAACATTTAGGCTTGCTAGTGAATATCCATAACTAAGGTTTTGTTAACAACTAACCACATTTTGGAAGCCCATGTGAATATAGTTAAGTTTTGATGATTGGTTGCCATCCTCTTTCCTCCAATTTTTTTGCAAAAACTTTAGATTTGTGGACACTACTAACATCATGAAAAAAAACAACTTATTTGCATTAATTGCTATGATGGGATAGAAGATGTATCATGGAATACATGTAATCATTTGTGCATATCATCAAATGACATCTCCACAATGAAATTCTTGATTTAAAAATATAATAGGTAATCATAATAAATGTTAACATCTAAAGTTTAACTTATAATGAAACCCAATAACTTATAAAATTCAAACATTTTCATAAAACGTAATAACATGAATGAACTTGTTCCAACAAATATAAGATCAATTCCAAAGTTTTGAAAGGGCTTAAGTCAAGGTTATATTGGTGCTACCACTTTGTTTTGCAACCCTAGCCTTCAAATCATGACCAAGGTTAGCACAAGGCAAACACAAAATGGGCCAAAAACAAAAATAAGGAAGAAAGGGGTTTAAAACATTGAAAAAGTGAAAAGGAAACATTCTTGGGATGAATTTCCACTTTGGGAATTGAGAGTTTTAAAAAAAATTGAGTTTTTGGGACAAAATGCAAGAGGTAATTAAACATTATGCAATTTATATATATATATATATTGGAAATATTCTAAAGCATAAATATCAAAAGTCCAAATCACCTCAATATGTAGTTGTTCTTTCAGTATAGTTTTGCATGCACATGATTTTGATGGAGTACACCAGGGGTAATGTTAAAGGTACAATTGTATTGTCTTTGTTGTATAAACTAAATGGAGGCATTAGATAGAAGTTATGTTGACCCTATTGGACAAGCTAGACAAAAGTAGTTTCAATGAGTGGCAGGGTGGACAAAGATGATTATGTAGATTAAAATGTATGAAATTTAATTCAAATTGGTTCATGGTGGGAGAATTGAGTAGGTCTAGGATGCATTATGAGGATGATGGGAAGATTATCATATTAGTTTTTTAGAGTTTAGGAAGAAAAAAACTTAAGAAAGATTAGAGATCATTTTTTATGAAGAACAATGTTACTTTGATATGTTTTGTTTCTATTTTGTTTTCCATAAAAACAATTTCCATTGAATATGAATAATTAAATTTGTTTCAAATTTACTACAAAGCCAAAATTGTATAGATCTTTGTGTTATAATGGAGTTTTGGTTGAGGTTTGATCCAATTCATGTAGTTTTTACAAGACAAATTTTGTATTTGCAAAAATAACATGTTAAAAAATAGATTTTAGACTAAACACAATGTTGGGATATTAGTGTTTACCAAATGTATAGTATGGATGTCCCAAAAACATTTTTGTAAAACATTTTTTACAAAGAAAAATATTAAAAGATGACTAGTTTGTTAGAATTAACATAAGAAAATAAAATTAAACATTAAATGTTCATGTATATTGATAGGTCAGCAAATATCCAACATAATCATGTGTGAACAATAGATTTAGGTGCAAGGTCAAGGATATAAATCTTCATTTTAACTTGCTAAATTGTATTTATTTTTTACTTAAAACCTAACATTCTTGAAAAGTTTTCAACAACATTATTGGGATTTATTTCATTTGGCCAAAGGAACATAATCTATATATAGACTTTAGAATTTTAAAACACTCGTGATTTTGCAATTTTTGCTAAGATTTGTGATGGAATCCTACTTTTTAAAAAATAAATAAAAATTAAATAAGATAATTGTGGGGCATCAAAGATCCTACAACATGGCAATATATTGTGCCACAAAAGGCATGAATTAACCCAAAAAAAAGAAAAAAAATCCTTTCCAACATTTTTTCAACCAATTACATGTTTTGAGTATATAGAACCCATAAGAGTCCTTAGCATGTGTTTAAAAATCATCCATATGGATATGATTTTAAACTTTAAGATTTTATTTATTGTAATCTTTGACTACTACAATTTCATTCACTTATGAAACCTCTTAAAATTAGGTCAAAACCCATATTGAAAAATGTTGTTATTAGTTAGTATGGTGAAATCACTTTGGAAATCTTAAAAGAAGAATCTTAAAGTTCATTTGAATTAAAGCCCATTTAGATATTTCAATTATGTACCCATTGGTCATAGAAATTTTGACAAACACCAAAAAATTCATTACAAAAGGACTTTTGGGAATAAGGTCCAATTATGACTTTTCAAAAGCTCGTAACTACCATTTGGTTAAGGTTTCATAAAAAAAGATTTCACACTTAACTTTATGATTTTATTCTTAAACCCATGATTAGTCCCTATAAACAATTTGGAGTGAAATTCAATATGAATTCTTGAATTTCTTAACAATCCAACCAATTGACCAATCCATATTTTAAACTTCAAAAGTCCATTATTGACAATGAATGCATTATTTAAAAATAATAATTGTGACAAATGCCTTCATAATCAAATTGTTAGTTTAGAATGAGTCATCATTTAATGCATTTAAAATTAAATTATTCACCACAAGCATTTAAACGCAAAGCAACTTGTAAAAATTGCTTTTGTGACTCCAAAAATGAGCCATTATAACTTGCTTTCACCTTGTGATCTTCAAAGGGATTGGTAATGATTGTTTTTGATTATTGGTTACAATCTTTGTCCAATATGATGAAGGTCACGTGGACCTTTCATATTAACATTCTTTTTTTGGCAATTTTTTTTCAAAATGGATTTTTTTTTTTTCTTTTTGAGTTTATAGTTGCCAAATGCTAAAACTTGTAATTAATTTTTTTTCCATGTTCTATATTAACTTCTAATAGGTAGCCAAAAATATATTTAAAAAATTTAAAATTCTTATTTTCATATTTTGTTTATAGCCATATTTGGCAAATTCATTTTATGTGTGATAACCACTTTAATAACATCACAAATTTGAAAAGAAAAAAAACATTTCAAATTGAAAACCATTGGCTTTCAATGCTCATTTTTCTTTTAGCTAGTAATATTTCATTACCTTAATCTTCAATGCAAAAAGTCACATTGTTTTTTTGTGCATATCATTCAAAGCTACAAATCTTAAATTGCATTGGTTTTTATAAGAAAGCCAATGATGATAAGTAGATTTGTAACTAAAAAAAGAGGAATTTACGAGTCTTCGTTATACTTGTCCTCAATGGGAACACACAAAAATTGTGTAACACCATAAATCCATCAACAAATTGAAGAGTAATGCAATTATGAATGTATTATCATTGCATTGTTTAATATTGATCAACTTTGTACTTAATCCTAAAAGTTGTGGTGAATAAGAACATTGTGGACTTACTCTTGTGAGCTACCTTAATCCTTATCATGATTCATAATTCCCATAAGTCTATCTCCAACCTAAATCCCATTTCAAGATCTAGGACAATTTAAAAGTTTTATAAGATGACAATTGCCATTCAAACCTACATTTTCCCAACTATAACACCCATACTTCTATGATATTTTTAACTATGATAGAAGTTCAGCAAAAAATTCCAATTTAAAGTTCCTATAAAGGTACTCATTTCTTTCCCCAATTTTGATTTCCCAATTTCCCTAGTTGAAAATATGAATTCAAATACAACCATTCTTGAATTATAGATGTCAATGATGAATTAGTTACACAAATTTCCTATGTTCTTCATCATGTTAACCATCAACCCATGTCCTAAACATGTTAATCACAAAACCCTAAATCTTCAGCGTAATGAAAAATTGGATATCCAAAATAGATCACCTTGAACATTCATCTCACATGTGCTTACAAAAAACAAAACTCCCAAAATAGATACACCTTTTATGGTTTAGAATATTTAGTTTTTTGACCCTTATTCCTTGTCAATAAACATCCTTTTGTTCTTTAAATCTAGCATTCTGAAATCATTTCAACCATAGCAAAATCCTTAAAATCAATTGTCATCTAAGCAGCCCAATTTGTCATGAAGAGTAAACAAAAATGTTAATAAACATAGAAACACACACCACACAAAACGATAGACCAACTATGCATTTCTTCAACATTTGTGGATGTTAGCAATTGTGCACACATAAAATAAAACAAATAAACAACATCTATTTGAAAAATGTTATGCTCCCCACTTTAGTTAATGATCAGTCTTAACAATGATGCATTGGATTAGGGCCAACTTACGTATTTTTTCTTTTCAATGCTCCTTTTAGGTCACAAATTGATTATTTGTCTTTCATCACTAGCATCGATCAAAATTTGCTTGTCTATTGGTTCTACCCATAAGGAAGAAACTACCTACCCATTGGTGTAGGAATTGCACATAAAGTTTTGGCTCAAACTTGACCCAATGTGTGAGTGACATTTGGAGTATTATGTCTACATATGATGGATGGCCATGTTCAACATGAATGCATGCATTTAAATGAGAAGTTTTAGATGCATAAAGATTTTGTTGAATTTTCCTAGCGTATTAGGAAGGCACATTACCAAGTGTAATCATGTTTATACAAAGGATAAACATTTTGAAAGGCATTATTCCAAGGGTAGCCATTATGCTTTTCAAGACACTTGTTTTTTTTTATAATCATGCGATACTTCCTCCCCATGATACCTCCTAGATTTCACAAGATAAAAGAGGTATCACATGATTAAAAAATAGAATTCCAATGGATCTTTATGCAAGATAAATCTTCCAATCACAAAATTTATTTGAATTAGGTCCATGGGGTGGCCTTAAACTACTAGAAAAATTGTCTTTTGTAACTTATCTTATGCAACCACATATGTTGTATGCAACTAAAAAATGTTACATGTAACATTTTTTAGTTGCATAAGACAAGTTGCAAAAGACCATTTTTTTCTAATGTGGCTTGGGCTTTACTACCATAGAAGGGGAAGTTTTTGGTTTTTGGTTTGAATGGTGTCATGAAAGGTAGAGTCATTACACCATGATGGAAGATGTTCAACATCTTTAATAAGCATTATTTAACACAAAAATTGATTGACAATGCTTAGTCACTTGGTTTCTAACACAAAGTTTGATTGTTTTTCTACATGTCTCAAGAAAACTATTTTTTTCAATGTTCAAATATATTGGTATTTTCTCTATGAAAAGAAAGGTGTTGGGTTCAAATTTGGCCTATGATAATAAAACATGCAAAATAAATTAAATAATGTTCTTTTCGCAAAACATGCACAACATGAAAAACTATGTAACATAGTTTGGCATAGAACCATGCATGGCACAAAAAGACAAACCCAAGAGTGCATTAAATAAAATTTATTAAGGGTATTTATCAATGTTGGGTGGGTATGTCCATTTCAACATACCAATTGGGTAGTGGTATTAAAGTTTTCTCAATTTGGACATTGGGTATGAACATGAATATTCAAATCCTTTTGAAAATAGACATATCCCGCATGTTCATATAAGAACCTACATCTTTTTGGTGGGATCCCATGTATGAACATGAAAAAAATAGTTGTTATGTTGGTAAGAGATATGCATCCAATTATCAAATATTCACATTGAGACTCAAGACAATGTTGGCCAATTATTGAAAAAATGATTAGTTGTCAACATGGATGGAAGGTAATCACTTAATTTCCAATTTTGTGATGGACCCAAAGTGACAAGCATCTCACAATAGATTTCACATTGAATGGTGACACACTTGTAAAGACCATTAAAAAGTAGCCATATGACAAAAGACAAGTTCGGATAAAACCATAGAGGGGAATTCTAGTCATTCAATTTATCAATACAAAGCCCTAATTTTGAAAAGCTTTACTAGACTTGACATTTACACACTTGAAGCACCCAAAAAAATAAAATCACACAAGATATATGAATAAGAATATTGCATAGGTGAAAAGCTCGGAGTATGGGTAATTGTAATGGTAATGTTGGTGAAGGTAAAACATCAAACCTACTTATGTTCTGAGCTTTTCATAAAATGATACCAATTGGTTCAGGTTCTACATGCCAAGGTGCATATATACCTGCTGAAACCCTATGTACTCTACCAACACAGGTGTTTAGAGTCTCACATGAATGGATGAGCTGCTTGTTTAATTTGGATTGCATTTTTGCAAAGATTTGAAGATGAATGATGAGCTGCTTGTTGATTTTGGATTGTATTTTTGCAAAGATTTGAAGATGAATGATGTGCTGCTTGTTGATTTTGGATTGTATTTTTGCAAACATTTGAAGATGAATGATGAGCTGCTTGTTGATTTTGGATTGTATTTTTGCAAAGATTTGAAGCCTGATTCTGGACTCAGGTCAACTCTGTAGTTTGTCCACTGTGTATAAATTACGAACTATAGCCTAGTTGTTTACAAAAATAGATCTGAAAACAAGGAGAAGCCCATAATTTCTTTGCTAACAATAGTTTGTCTCGAGAATTTAATTTGTTCCTCACCCTGCATGCAGCATTAATGCATTTGAGATCTTATGGTTTCCACGAAAATGCTACGTACTAGTCCTCATGTAAGTAATCAATATGAGTAAAGTAGCACACCACTTCTGCACAGTAATCAGATTGGAACCGCCCTGCAGACTAGGTAGAGAATGGGTGGATGATTCCAAAAAGACAAATAGTTTAGGCAGCTGCATTTATGCAAACAGATAACACAAAACACAAGTTACAAGTCACAACGTCACAAGTCACAACTCCATTAAAGAACAAGAGTTGGAAAACTAGCAAAATTCAGGTGATATCCACTTTCCTTCCTTCACAGCTTTTTAAGAAAAAATATATATTTCATTTTATTTTAAGTTTTCTGATGTAACATCAACAGTGATCAGGAGTTTGCTTATGAAAAAATATTTGATGAAAAAAATTAGCAAAATTAGTTGAATTTACACTAAAAAAACCACCTTTTTCAAAAAAAATCGCAATTTGTTTGTCCAAAAAATGACAAAAATTTGTCCAAAAACATCACTGCATCAGTGAACAGTGAGCATCCCAAAAAGGATTTAGCATTAATTGGCAACAAGTTTGAAGATACCTGTCAAAAACTGGTGAAAAACCACCGACCCAAAAACTCAAAAAAGAAAAGAAAAGAAGTGTCAAAATATGGAAAAAAACATTTCAAAATTTTTTTTCCTTGAAAAATGATTTGGGGTGAATACTTTTGAACTTTAGAAACAGGGAATTTGCCACAGAATGATCCTTTATTTAAAAATTCTCCAGCTCTAATCTTTGCAAAAAAAATTCCACCAAAAAAATCGCTGCAAAAGTTTACAGCAACTGCCTGTCTGACAAAGGTGTTGGGGAAGTCAACATGTGTTTCCAGAGCTCAATTCTAGCAGGAAATTGCTCCCACATTTCATCCCTCTAAAGATCCATCCTGACACCCATCCTGCTCCAGTTTGCTGCATCCTCAACTATCCTCTAATTCTGCAGCTACTAAAGGAGAACACCCAGTGAGCTGCGGAAATCAGTATGCAGTCAGTAGTCAATTCAGCAGGCATGATGATGATGATGATGTTGGGTTGCTCTGGAACCAGGGCCAAAGCAAGCTCCCCCCAGCTAGGAGCTCTGGCATTGCTCTCTGTAGTGCTTCTTCTTGTTTCACATGCATTTGTGCTACCTGTCGTTGGCAGATTGTTTACTAGTGAAGATGAGGAGATGATGGTGGCTGAGAGACGTGCACTCGAATCAGAGGTAAGAGATTTGTGTTCTCATTCATGGAGCTGAATTGTGTAAATATTGATTTCTGTTTGATTATTATTGCTGCTGCTGATGCTTCCTGGGAATGCTAGATGAGCTTCTGATTCTGTGGGTGGTTTTTTTTTTTTTGCAGTAAAAGCGAACTTCAGCTCAGCCACAGTCTTCTGGTGGAGCAGGCGGAGCTGGGGGTAAGCC